>Ga0247741_1000313_pt1 | contig 29590 bp, 25 predicted proteins | sample UWRJL213509R2_FD_180945 | JGI IMG/M metagenome (GOLD analysis project Ga0247741, IMG submission 180945) | Plant litter microbial communities from Arlington Agricultural Research Station in Wisconsin, United States - UWRJ-L213-509R-2 | ecosystem: Environmental > Terrestrial > Plant litter >... | reverse complement strand
TTGGTGATAACTGACTATCGAAGACCCGCGTATAGGTCCTGCATGGCTTAGGTGCACAGGCGCATAATAAATTCGGCATCAGTGATGGGTATTAGTAAAATTTGAGGAAGTCTAGAGAGATACCACCCTTGAACCTTGAGCATCACCGTAGATGACCTTCTAGGTTCCATCGTAACTGGACCCGAGATCTATGAAGGGAAGGCGAGTAGTCAATACTTGGTATCCTGAACCATGTATCCTTCACCGCGGCACCTCACGAGTCATCGCCCAGCCACCAGACACTCCACAATCGTGTGTTCGAGCCCCTTAAGAACGTCTTGAATACGAGGAGATGTCAGAGGCTGAGGCCGGGCGATGAGGTGATGACCACAGGACGCTTTCACATCACACGTCCGAAATATACTCTAGAACGTCTTGGAAGACAGTTCGAGAATGATGTGGAAGTTACAGAGCTGGGTCTGGGGTTGGGCGATGAGGTGATGGGCAAAGGTTAGGATAGTATGCATTGCTCGACGTGAATGATCGAATCGAATGCTTGGTGTTCCGCAGTTGGCCTACATAGTGTGCCGTGTGTCCTAAACCGTGACGCCATGCGAGTCATCGCTCAACCAGTGCTCCCTCAGAATGTCTGAATCTACAATCTGTGGATGCTCGGATGTCGTGGATCTAGAGGTGGGGTTGAGCAAGGAATTGATGGGCTTGAGGTTTGGAGGATGAAAAATTTTCGGATGTGGGAGTAGTCGATATCAGGTCTCCTGGACTGTGCCACCTACGCCCACAAGCCATCGCCCAACCAGCAGAGCCAGTAAGTCTCCGTATGTCCGGAATCCCTTCAGAACGTCTGAATATACGATCTACGGGATTCTTGGACGTAGTAGATCCAGAACTGGGGTGCCAATGGTTGGTTTTGGTATTTCGGCCTGTATCCTTCACCGTGACAGCCTTGCGACTCCATGGCTCAACCAGCGCCTGCTCTGACTACAACGATGTCCGCAATACCCGCTGGAAGGTCTGGATAGACCGTCTGGTGGATGTTCGGAGATAGCAGATATAGAGCTGGGGTTGAGCGATGGGTCGATGGGATTCAGGCTTGGAGGATTTCGGATCTGGGAGTAGCTGATGCCTGGTCAGAGGTATCTCTGGACTGCGCCGCCCCATAAATCATCGCCCAACCAGCGAAGTATTTGAATCACCTTATGTCCGAAATCCCCTCAGAATATCTGAACATACGATCTGAAGGATGCTTGGACGTGATGACTTTAGAGCTGGGGTTGAGCGATGGGCGATGGGCCAATGGGAAGGTGTTCAGGATCATAATCTCCTTCAGACCGTCTGGTTAGACGATATGAGGGACGCCTGGGCGAGAGATGAAGATAAAAGTAGCAAGCAGCGAAGTAGCGCCGACGGCAACACCGTCCAACCCCGAGTGTGGACGCGAAATTCGGGGCGAGTAGTTGGTATTCCGGGCTATATCCTCCACACCGTGATGCCTCGCAAATCATCGCTTTCCGACGCTTTCCCATAACGTCCAAGATACACTCTGGAACGTCTGAGAAGACGGTTCGAGGGTCTGGACGTCACGTCGCGGAGCTGGGTTGAGCGATGATGCGATGGGCGAGGTTCGGATAGGACCACGGATGGGGCCCACGGATCGATGAGGTTCTGGGGTTCGAACTTTGTCGTTGGTCCCGAATCGTAATTCCCCAATTACCAGTGCCAATGCGTCGAACAATCAAGATGACCACCCCACATCAACACATTACCATGCAACACTCAACCAGCGCCATATCCATTTATACCAATACGTCCAGGGTACCCTCTTGAGCGTCTGAGAAGACGGTTCGAGGGGTGGTTTGGACGTTGTACCCGGCAGCGCTGAGTTGAGGGATGACCGCAATGGAGGGATGGGATGGGATGATCGATGATCGCTAATCAATAATGAGGAGTTTGTTGTCGGTCGTAGGTCGCGCCAATAAAATTTCGAGATAGTCAACCCTTTTATACCTCATGAGTTCACTAGTCATCGCCCAACCCCTTTTCTATCGCTTGTACACATTCAGGATGTCGAACCGTCTGGGCAGACTGATCGAGGGATGACTTGGATGTGACACGATAGGGGTAGAGTTGGTGCGATGAGGTAAGGAGGTAAGGAGGTAAGGAGTGCGGAGGAGAGGAAGGAGGCAGACGAGGGAGACCGAATGGCAGAGATGTCCGGGTTGGGCGAAATCTTATCTTATTGATTTTGGGCGAGGATCTAGAACGATGCAATGTCAGATAAAGTATAATTAAATTGCAGGTACATACCGTGTAGACTGGAGTAGGCAATGGTATTGAGTCTCAAGCTCTGCTCTCGGCCCATTACCCAACATTGCCACCGAGCAACACCCCAAATACGACGGCAACAAGGCCACCGAGTACAAATGAGACAAATGCTATTGAGAGGCGTGCGACTGCGAATTGCCTTCGAAGGAGGGCGGACTGGATTCTGAAATAGCGGTTGAACGTTGAACGTTGAACGTTGAACGTTGAACGTTGAACGTTGACGTTGGGGGCTAGGAAGGGAGTGAGTTGTGAGAGGAGATAAGAAATGGAAATACTGATAAACAGGACGGCCAAGGCCAACAAGACGTCGTCACACCTAGAGGCTGCGCGAACCGTCGTCGGGCGTGTGAAGTTCTGATTATGACAGCAAAATAACAGTCGTACTCGGTGGTCGGTGGTCAATGGTTCATCCCATTCTGGCCTGTTACTTCGTTTTTTCTTTCATTATCTGTTTTCGCCAGCTTCTACTCCACTACTAATTTTAGTGGCTCGTGCAGCTTCCACAGTCCGAGGTGCGTCTACTCCGAGTCATACAATTTAACTCTCGTGCTGACTCACCCGCCTCAAAAATGAGAGATCAGAACTTTGAATCAATACTTCGCCCTCAGACCATAAAATTTATGCTGCCAAAGCGAAGCGAGGCAAACGACTTGTGTATATATATACAAGTCACTCGCCTCGCTTCGCTCTGGAAACCCACTTTTCAGAATTAGTAGCCCACAATATTTTGGCTAATGCAGGATCTTACTTGTGAAGGTGGTGAAACTAAACAGTTGCGTTATGCAAAATTTCATGACGTTTGTGTGACAATCGGCGGAAGCTTTACGAGTGAGAACTTGACCCCGTAAGCACGAATTCAGCGGGCTGAGATGGGCGCTTATGCCCCATTCTCGAACGGCATAGTGATAGATTCGAGCAGGCGACCGCAGACGGCAGGGAATGTCGTATAGAGGGGATATTGTGGGTTAAAGGTGAGATTTGTACACAGAAGACCTGGTAATAAGAGAGATCAGCTCAGACATAGAGAAGCAGTTCGGAGACAAATAATCTATTGAAAACCATGTAAAACGCTCACGAGAAAGGTAAAGGCCTGAATAAGGTGACGGAAACGATGATGGGGCATATTTTTGAGTGGGAAGGAGTTCTTCGTACCTAGATCTGTGGCTCTTGACGTGTTTTCCCGATTTGGAAGGTGAGCGCTTGGGCGCTTGTTCGAGTGCGCGTCCAAGTGCATGCGGGTGTTTGCTGCTCAGCCGACTCAGGCCCCTTACACTATTGTCTAAATATTTAGCACCTCGTTTCCGAGGCTCATGAGTTTAATACATATTTATGCATTGAATGGATCCACGTGTCTCATCATGACGTGCATGATGGTTCCCTATCTGCGTTGCTCGTACCTTCTGAGTCGACGCACCGAGGTTCAAAATTAATATCTGAAAGTAAGTTAACTACGGTTGTCTGCTCTCCTTCCACTCCCAGATGAATGCGACTATTAATCAGAACCATCATTGAATTTGCATATACCTTCCCAATAATGCCCATCACGGATTGGTAATATCTGGGATTTCCTGGAAGTAGTGTCAATACAAACGATGAAATCGCCAAGATTGCTAAGGGTGCGACATAATTAGGTTTGGTTGACGATATGATTTCTTGACTTGCCTGTGATGGTTCCAGTTTCCACCGTCAGCCGAATGATCCTTCTAAGAAACCTTTGGGTTCGTTTGACATTGCTGTGATGGCGAGAAAGCTAAATATGATTCCATTGTGTGTCAAATCCTCGTTCATGTAAAGGAAAACTCATAAACTCACGTAGTAAGCCATTGAAACAGCAATTATTGTATCTCCCAATGCACTTCCACCGTTCCAAATCTACGAAATTGTTGTAAATAAATTAGTCACTTGGTGTTGAATATACAGATTACAAACCCCAGTGGCTAGATGAATCTTCTTTGTAAATACTTTACTGAGGTATCGAGCCTCTTTAACATAGACCCCAACTGCTATGCCCGCCGCGAGCTGGGTACACGCGAGCTACAGGGGAGCAAAGAAGGTCAAAGTCCATAACGTGTATCTCGAAGAACCCAAGTGAAATACTCACTATCAAAATTATTATTGAAACAGTTCTTGAATTCGAGAATAGAAACAAGCGACGTGCGTAGAATACTTGGACGAAGAAGGTGCCTGCAACAAGTGTAATTAATTATGATTCGTGAGGTCTCCAGACACCCACCCACCGACTGCAGTCAAAATCGGGACTGATAGCCAAAGATAATCATCCTGATCAACTAGCGCGAGATTTCCAAAGCCAATGACATATGCATGAAATGCTGCCTGGAAGAGAAATACAGTCTGCACTGTTTCGAGAAGAAAGAGCCCATAAACCAGGAGCTTCTGGTGCAGAGGCTCCTTTGTAAATGTCAGATGGTACAGATCTACCAAGAATCATAACAGTCAGCGGTGAAAACCACTTCTTTGATAGGAGAGGACTGCTAACAGACTTGCACCAACAGGATGCCGTAGAGCCCCATGTTCAGGAAAGCTGCTACGAGCTACGTGGTGTTTCTAATTAGTTTCCAAAACGAATATATTTTATCATAAACATACAGGAGGTCCAATACTAAGTAAAAACGAATGTTAGCTTTGTTTGGGTGGAAAACAGCGCAGCTCACAGTTTTCGAATCTCATCAGTGCTTACGAAGGGGGGTGCCATTGGCGAGGCCATCTGAACCAATAAGATAGGATAGAGGGTGAATGAGTATCGACTGAACCCAGAATCTGCTACTTATATATATCCTTGGGTTTCCAGAGTAATGCCGTTATTGGTGCAGAGTGGAGACAGTGATGTGTGATGGGGGGCTGGGCGCTGCCGACGAGCGACGAGCGTACCTATCGGAAACCCTGGGAAAACCTGTTTTAATTTATGAAAACATCCCGTGGAGGCTGGAAGCCTAAAAACTTGATAACGCTCAATACTGTTACGCTTGACAGCTACATGCAAAACCCTAGGCCTACTCGACTTTCTCACAACTCAGCGGTGGATCTGCTCCATATGCCCACCATTGGGTACGCCAGGTGTACCTTGGAGCGAATCTCCAAACGACAGGCCCCAATGGCCGGACCGCGATTTTCCGAAACCTGCGCTCCTTCAATTCCCCACCACAACACCACACCACTTCAAGTGAAAAATCTTGGAGTAGGCCTACGCAGCTGGAACTGGCGCTAATATCGATGTCTACGAGCATTAGATAATCTTTGCAGATAGACGTTTTCGGCGCTTATTTTTTTCGGAGTCCACACTAATGTTTGCGGATAGTGGCTGGTGATATTCCAAAGGTTTTGCGGGGATTCCTTCACTCAAATTTTTATTTCTCTATAGAATAGTTACAGGGTACTCAGGTATGTAAATTATCTGAAAAGTTTTTTTTTGGTGAATGAATTAATCGTCAAAAGGACAGGCATAGACGCCTCGCAAGTCATCGCTTAGCCAGCGTCATTTTCCCATCACGTCCAAGACACACTCTGGAACGTCTGAGAAGACGGTTCGAGGGTTTGGACGTCACGTTGCGGAGCCTGGGTTGAGCGATGATGCGATGGGCGAGGTTCGGATAGGACCACGGATTGGGCCCACGGATCGATGAGGTTCTGCGGTTTGAACTTTGTCGTTGGTCCCAAATCGTAATTCCCCAATTACCAGTGCGAATTCCTCGAACAATCAAGATGACCACCCCACCCCAACACATTACTGTGCAACTCAACCAGCGCCGCATTCAATTATACCAACACGTCCAGGGTACCCTCTTGAGCGTCTGAGAAGACAGCTCGAAGGGTGGTTTGGACGTTGTACCCGGCAGCGCTGAGTTGAGCGATAACCGCGATGGAGAGATGGGATGGGATGGGATGATCGATGATCGCTAATCAATGAGGAGTTTGTTGTCGGTCGTAGGTTACGCCAATAAAATTTCGAGATAGTCAACCCTTTTATACCTCATGAGTTCACTAGTCATCGCCCAATCCCTCTTCTATCGCTTGTACACATCCAGGATGTCGAACCGTCTGGGCAGACTGATTGAGGGATGACTTGGATGTGACACGATAGGGGTAGAGTTGGTGCGATGAGGTAACGAGGTAAGGAGTGCGGAGGAGAGGAAGGAGGCAGACGAGGGAAGGAAGAGAGAAGGGCCGAAGTGACAAGGTAGCAGAGATGTCCGTGGGCAATGTGAACCGGGATGGGCGAAATCTTATCTTATCGATTTTGGGCGAGGATCTATAGAGTGAAGAACGATCTATTGTCAGATAAATTATAATTGAATTGCAGGTACATGCCGTGTAGACTGAAGTAGGCAATGGTATTGAGAGCTCTCAAGCTCTGCTCTTGGCCCATTACCCCAACATTAGACTTGTGACCAGCCGGGAGAACGTCAGCTTGCAGCTTCAGAAACAAGGAGGACCAACTCGCTCCGCCTCATAGAGGGATCGGTCACTGGTCTAACCCAACATTGCCACCGAGCAACACCTCAAATATATAAGACAAATGCTGTTGAGAGGCGTGCGACTGTGAATTGACTTTGAAGGAGAGCGTACTGGATTCTAAAATAGCGATTGATGGTTAGGAAGGAAGTAAGTTGTGAGAGGATATAAGAAACGGACACATACTGATAAACAGGATGGTCAAGCCAACAAGACTGTGGTTACAACCAGAGGCCGCGCAAACCGTTGTACACGCCTCGTCATCGCGGATAACTGCACTGTAGACCACGAAGTGATATCAGCAATCTTGAAGAGCTGCACAAGAGCTATACCTGTCGAGGCGAGGGCAGGCGAAGTGCGAGGAAGGTGCGTTCTGAGGCGAAGTGTGGCTGAGCGCGAGTTGAGCAGGCTCAGCAGGGAGAGAATGCCCGCCGGGCCGTGGGCGCGGGAGCGATCATGTGAGTTCGTGCGAACTGAGTCAACTGACCCGCCGTTTCGATCTTTTCATCTGTTCTCATCCTTCCGACATCATCCATGCAGTTTTCTGACTCTTCGATCTCATTTCATCCTCTTATTCATATCTTGCGTTACAACCGTTTCAATGCCCACCTTACTGGCTTGGCTGGCTTTGCTGTGCACTCTCAACACTGACGATTTGGTTTATATGGTTAGGGTGCACATACCATGGCCCCATGTGCCAACTTCAGAGGTGGTCTCACAGGTTGTCCGCTCATTGATCCCCAAGTTCTTTGGTTTCGCTTGCTGTTTTCTCTTTCCTCCCGTCTTCTTTTACCTCTCATCTTCCTTTCTTCCCCTCGCAGATCCTCTCAGATCTCATTCATCTCCTTTGGAAACCTCCGAGATTCTGTGCGCTTCATTCACCAACTTACCGCAGGATGGGACAGAAAGATACGTTGAAGCATCCTGACTAATATGTGCGTCTTGAACTACGTTTTAGTGATTCAGGCTGATTCGCATTTTTGGATGCGCCCGATCATAGGTATGTTCATGTACCTCCTTCACGTTTTCTGTGCTAACTCGCCCGCCTAGCCCATCCGATACCCATCCATGCACCTCCACCGGGCCCAACAAAATTCATACTTATCCATGAATAATTCTCCACCCGTTCATACCCTCCTTGAAAAGAGGCTTGTCAATGCGGTGGGAAGGGTCATGTGCGCCAACTTGACCTTGTTGTTGTGGTCCGGAGGACTCTGGAGGAGTGGCACTTTCTTTTTTCTTTGGTTTGTTCGATTTGTTCGACTTCAATGTGTTTTGTGGAGCACCACCACGACTACCATCCGAGGACCTAGCTAGGTAACCGTTCCATCACAGACGTCCTAACAATGAAGCGTACCCACTCCGATGCATCGACTCTGACAGGAAGTTTGTGATGAATGAAGTGATTGAATGGGGCTGGTCGCTTCTCGGTTGGATTGAGCGGTCGGAAACTCATTCCACATACCTGTCGTTTCGTTTTCTGTTTTATTTAACCTTTTTCCTCTTTTTACAAGCTTTGAGCCAACGAGTGCGCGTTTACGCTCCTTATGCCAACTTGGTTCATACGAACCTGCCTTAGCTGTCGATCTGCATACCTTCACTGGCCCAACAAATGTGACAATTCTCATGGTCATTATTGGCTCTTCTGTTTTCGTGTTTTGGCAGCGTCGAGCCAACCTAGCCAGGTTTATTTCACAGAGCGCACTGTACAACCGACATTGATGATGAGGTGTGCATGTACACCCATTTGCTTTTCCAGAACAGTCGTGATGTCAGAGCAACCTCGGGCCAGTCGGTCAGTGGTTTATCCCACTTTCACCTGTTCTATTTCCGTTTTCTGTTTTCGCTGGCGTTGGGTTCACGAACGTGCGTTTCAGTCACTCCGAGTCGTGTAGCTTCCACAGGTGTGTCGATTCATTCTTGGTTTTCGCTTCAGGTTCACATGCTGACTCATCCATTATAGCTCGTTTGGCCTGCCTTGCCCAGCCCAACCGTCTATTCGTGCCACTGCACCTCCACTGGGCCCCACAAAGGCTATAGTTATGATGGACGCTTCTCAACCCTGTCATATTCTCTTGAGACTTGACTTGGATGTGGCGGGAATGGTGATGTCAAACATTGATGTCTTCTCGTGTTGCGGTTCTGGTGGAGGATCGGGGGAGTGGATGTGGATAACGCCGAGGGACTGCTCATGGACGATACTAGCAAAGGCGTCCCTCACAATTTCAACTGGCGTCTTTCCAAGTCGAGGGTCATGTCAGGAGATTTACGAAATCATAGTAACTTTGGTTGAATAGTATGTCGCTTTTTAAATCGCCAAATCGCCATGTACTACCAATTGTGTATTCGGGAGTTGGGACTTGCTTCTCTATAAATTCTGTGGTTTACTCCTTTTGAACAATTGGGGTTTTCGGGTCGATGTCACCTACGGCGTATATTACCAGGCCCGAGGAACAAGGCGGCGGAATTCATCTGATCCTTTCACGAACACCTTGGCGCTCGTTTGTCTTATCGGTTGGTGTCTGTCACTGTTTTGAGCGCTCGAGCTCCCTTCTCACCCTTCTTGATTCTCTGCTGCTCCTCTCGTCCTTACACTCAACCTGAATCGGGTTTGTGGAAGGCTCTGAGACCTCGAAGTTCGGACTGCTGCTGATACAAATGGACATAGTTTTATCACCAATGACGTCAAAGTATTTCTCGTAGACTGTACCAGCAAGGGAGAGCTTTCAATCCTCGGTTGGTGTCATTCGTGGGTCATCTAAGGGGGTATACAGGCTTTGGTCAACCAGTTTTATCGAGATATTGGTTTTTTAAAAATAGATCGCTATGTACTAACAGATAGATAGATATCGAGTACGTACAGCTCCAATAATCGAAGAATTTTTCCTCCTGATTTTGTTCGTGGGATGCGTTACTTTGTCTCGCAGAGGATGGTCATCTGAATTATAGATAATTTATTTGGAGCTCCCTTTCGGTCAGCAAAGGAACTGACTAACACAATCGACTTAGAAGTGAACATTGCAGGTTATCTCGGCCGCCTCAGAATCCAGGTTGGCCTCGCCGTCACCTGGTATAGAAACTTACATGCAAAGGTGGGGCAGGCCTTTGTCAGTGCGACGCTTAAGCTAAAAACACTATGATTTCCGTGTCTTTCCGAAGTGCTTTTACCGTGAAGCCCTTGGATGTAATGATAAAGCCGTGCGTTCAAGACCAGCGCTGATGGAGAGTTGGGTTGGTGGTTATTATTAGTACGGCTGGCTGACGAATTTCGGCCACATACCTTTGGAATAATTCCATAAGTCGTGCATATGAACACTCACACCCGAAATTTTTGCATTGGAATAAAAGTGATTACGCGACATGTGACATCCTCAGCCCAATTTCAAAATCAAACATTCCAATGCGTTACGAGATTAGCGCTCACCTTGTAACTGCGGCTGCGCATGGAGCGAGCGTGGGGTGAGGTTCTTTCTCCATGCGTCCAGCGGGCATGGTTGTGAAATATTGGATTTCAGTCAAATAGTGCTCGCCATTCAGTGTTCATAATTCAACAAAGGTTACAATCAAATTTACCACCGAAAGCCTTTGATACTATGAAATTCTCTCTTCTTGCCGCAGTTGTCCTCTCGACTATGGGCGTCGCTGTATATGCTCAGGATGGCGCTCCCTGCTCTGGTCCTGGTCGGTTTCTTTGTGTCGTTCTGACCAGTAGAATATGACTGACTTTTTTTTGCAAAATTGATAGGAGGATTTGGATGTGGTGCCTCCCCCAATATTGGTGGCGGTAATGCTTATGTCTGGGTCTGCGGATCGGAGGGGATCGGTCATCTCAGCTCAATTTGTCGGTGCCCAACTTGCTGCCGTGCCGAGGTTGGTGGGAGGGCATTCTGTACTTAAGCCTTCACTTTACCAGCGTTCAGCAAACGAGACGGTGAGTTGGCATATGGATAGAGTTTTAACCCACGAGTAAAACCATTATAGATGTTAAATCATCAGCAGTGTCTTTTCTAAAGAAAGTAGTGAAAGGAGGCAGAGGACCTAGGAGTTCACTAGTCGAGTAGTGATGTTACGGAGTAGTTGTATTTTTATATTGTAAAGGAGAGAGAAGGGGATATTTGACATGTTCTGGCTGTTTCTTGCTGTTGGAAAGATCTATGACATGTTGAAGCCAATATCTCGACGGTAACTATGTTAATGAGATAGGGAATCACCAGAGTAGACCTCATTTTCAGTGATGACCAAAGTCATCCCACGTCGCATTGACTCGGCGCAGTTACTGCATTCGGTAATCATGAACCCAAATGAGGCGCTTATCAACCCGCTCGGACCGGAAGCCAATCTGACATGGAGCGTTTCTGCAAGGGAATTGTCTGGATTTGGTGTATATTTGGAGGAAAAGATGAGCATGAGGACTTGTTCTTTGAGAATTAACTTGAAGGTTGTACAGTAAATAGTCGAATTTGGAAGTAAAGAATAAGGTACGATTGAACAGGGAGCAAGTATCTGTGTCACCTCTTCGTCCCTACCAATACAGAAAAAATTATTACAACAACAGAGCTGAGAACGAAAGACGTGACAGCCACAGAAATTCGGGCGGCCGGAAATTTTCCATCGGTAAGGGCATTTTGTATCGCAAAGTATCGATACATCGCTAATCGCCAGATCAGTTATGACTCAAAGATCTACCCAGTCATAGCCGACTCACCCATCAACAGCATCATTAGTGCCAAAACTATGGTGGTAACCCCAAGTGGCTTCCCGAACTGCTGCAACTTTCTTGGTCCACCCACTTCCTTCGTTGAGCTGTTTTCGTCTCTAGAAGCAGAAGACATCTCGGATATGGCGAAGAGTTGAACAAGAGCCACACCCGTCGAGGCCAGGGCGAGGCTGGTGCGGACATAAGCAAGGAATGTACGCTCAGATGCTAGGTGGTCGCGTGCCACACTGCCTGAGTTTTCTAGTGTCATGGACGGATTTATTGAGAGGTGGTCAAGCAGCTGTTTGAGCTTGTGTTTTATAGCCCCCTGTTGCCGTGGAGGGGTGAGATCGAATTGAGCGCATGGATCTGACACAGGTTCAATGTCCTCCTCAATGCAGGCTGAGTTCGATATCGTTGCTTTGAGCTTTTCTCCATAGTAGTTGGCGCTAGGTATGTTGTCCGAAGTGGTAGAGCCTATGGCGGCTGTAGGCGTTGCAGCTCCAGATGACCAACTCGACGCATGTGGGCTACTGCAGATAGCTGGCGAGCATGTCTCCATTTTACCGGTGCCTTGTATTACTGCTCAAACACAAGATGAGCTATTCTCCAGCAATGGCTATAGAGATGAGAATAGAGATGAGATGCAATGAAAAAGAGATTTGCGCGGACATTCGAAGGAATCAGAAGACTGGGGATATCGGGTCCTTTGCCGAGTAGAATTTACCACCCCTATCTTGAAATTACTTATAAACGGGGTGGGTGGAGGGGACGAGACGGAAGGGCCATTCAATCGGAAACTCGGCATTGTGCCGCTGCCTCTTCCCACGAATGCAGGATGGAGGGCATCTTCCTCTCGCCACCAATCTTTGGGGACATGAGGCGGACACACCTTGGCTGCGTTCTGGCCCTGGTTCCCTTTCGGTGGGCTCCTATTTCTCTCCCAGAAAGCGATGAACGGCTGTAGAGGACATAAAAGGACTCAAAGTGAGCTGGGTCGACGACTCTAAAAAAAATTCGTGTAGTAAAGTTAGATCATGAGACAAATAGATATGTACCACTGCTCCATATGAGCTGACGTACTGAGATGCGCACATAGCTAAATGCCTTTCGAGCATGGGAATTGTCTACAGATTCGAAGAACTATGTCAAGTTTCCCAATCTTCAAGGCCAAATACGAGGGAACCTCATCCCATGACTCCGACTGCCTAATTTCGTGGTAAGTAATCTCCAACATTGAGACCAAAGACAGAAACATCCTGTATCGTAACTGACATGAATAGAAGGCACAATGCAACGGTTGCATTTCAGTAAGTGCATCTGGATAAATGTGACTCCAAAAAGTCACCATGAAGCCCTGAAGAATATCAGAGGACTTTGATCTCCGGATGGGCGTACTTATATGACTCGAATACGTTATATTCCAAGCGCCCAGATTATACAGTGTGTAATTATTGACTAGTCAACATCATTGAGCGGTTCACAGAACATAAAATGCGTGAGGTTGAGCGTAACAAACGGATGGAGAAAAGAACCAATCCGAATTATACAAAGTGCTCGCACGGCTGTCCTCCAGTTCCAGCGAACTCAGGAACTTCCAGGCGAAAGCTAGGCTTTGCATGACAATGTAGCGTAATCGAATAGAAAGTTTACAATATCAAATATGACCCTGTCGAGTCTCGACGTCCAGGATGTAGTGGACTGTCTGTAGTTGGTCTGTAGTCTACACAGTGTACTGGGGCGGCCCGAAGGTGTGACGCTCGCACGTGCTCTGGGCCTCTGGCCCTCTGGTAACATTTTTGATGCGTGCGAACGACAAATTCCCCTCATCACTGGAGAGCAGTGAACATTTCTGCTCTTATTAAGTTTTACATCACAGAATGGCGGAAGGATCGTCAACGCCGTTTTCACCTACCAATTTCGACGCCTACAATATCCATTTACAGACCTCGGCTCTAACCACCACACGGAAGGCTGCAGGTCTTCCTACTGACCTCGCTTTTCATCGGTCTATGGATCAGGAGCTTGCAGAAAGTTTAGATATTTTTTCAGGAAGGGTTTTGTCGGTAACCAATCGGCTCCTAAGTCTAGTCACAGCGGTAGACAGGACGAAGGTTAGAGGGACAAGAAAGGCCAAGTTGGAGAGTGAGGAGGATGTGGTTGATAGTTTCCATTCACTCGTTGTCGATGCCATGGATCAGCTACTGGAGAGGACTGTACGGTTCAGTTCCATCTTCACCCACCGTTGCACTGACTTAGACAGCCAGGATATTTCCTTGGACGATGGCCTAGGCAAGAACAAACCTCCGGCCATTGAAATCAACCCAGCTGCCTCCAATGACAAAGTGCAGTCGTTTCCCTTCAGTTCCTCTATTATGTCTAAACATATTACTCATCAGAAGTTCGCAAGGAAACCAGGATCTTCAAAAGCTCGTGCAGAACCTATTATCCAGCATGCGTCATACCTCGCTAAACCTCAACTATTGTTCAAAAGGAAGTTCGACAATACTGACGCCCCATGGTATCCAACACTTTCCCACAAATACAATGCGAAGGTCCCTCTTGGACACATCTATTACGATGAAGGAGAGAGCAATGCAGTCGTGTAAGACATGTCCGACTCCCCAATTCCAACCATTCTGACCGGATCACAGTGCAAATCACCCATATCGCTACGAAATCACGCATATTTCATATCCGCAGCGGATGTTTACGCCTTGTGTTCCTGTAGTACCACCCCCGCTAGAAGATACGATCGCGACTTGGGTAGCCACAGTCAGCGACTTTCAACGAATGTTGTCCAAATTGAAGAATGCGCCGGAAATAGCTGTAGATTTGGAGCACCACAGCTATCGATCTTACTCGGGCTTTTTGTGCTTGATGCAGATCAGTGATAGAGATGAAGACTGGGTCATCGACCTATTGGCGGTTCGAGACGAGGTGGAGACTCTGAATGAAGTGTTCACAGATCCTGACATTGTCAAAGTTCGTTTTCTCATTTATTTGCGTTTCCGGCGCTGACCAGCCCTTGTGAACAGGTCTTCCATGGAGCAGAGAGCGATATTGTTTGGCTCCAGCAAGATTTCAACCTGTATATCGTTAATCTTTTTGATACATTTCATGCGTCCAAGCTGCTTGGTAAGTCCGATTTGATATTGGTCAGACGAGATTGAAACTCACGACTTCGTGCAGACTTTCCTCGGCATGGTCTCGCAAATCTCCTCGAGATGTATTGTGACTTTCTTCCAGACAAACGCTATCAACTAGCAGACTGGAGAATCCGACCTCTTCCGGATGACATGCTGCAGTACGCGCGCTCCGACACTCACTTTCTCCTCTACATTTATGACAATCTACGAAATGCCCTTCTTGACCGTTCTCAATCACGATCTCGGTCTCCTTCGTCATCTCCGCCTCCTCGTCCAGGTGCATCTTCGCCACGAAAAGCGACGGCCTTTTTGGATCAGGTACTGGCGCGCTCGGCAGAGACGTCGCTGAGGGTATACACGAAAGAATCTTACGATGCCGATGAAGGCTCCGGGTCTGGTGGCTGGGATACCCTTGCTAAGAAATGGAACAAGGTTGCGTTGACGGCTGGTGGTCCCGGCGTAGGCATTGGTGCGCTACAAACAGCAGTTTACAGGAGTGTACATGGATGGAGAGAACGTGTCGCTAGAGAGGAAGACGAGAGTACTCGGTCAATTTATTTTGCATCCTTGACCTTAATCCCATGTCTGACTTCCTTGTCTAGATATGTTCTGCAGAACCATTTCCTATTTACCCTCGCTGAACAGCCCCCTGCGGACGTGGCTGCGCTTCTGCAGATATTCAGGTCGTCCGTGCCACCTGTGGTCAAAAGAAGAGTGAAGGAACTCCTCGGTATCATAAAAGAGGCCGTGAAAAGTGTGTTAGCCGCATCTCGCCCTGCTGAAACTTTTTCGGACGTGGAGGTCTCGGATACAATTATGCAGGACGTGGAGGAGGTCAAGAGCTCAGAGGAGCTCAGCTTGAGGATGGTACCAAATATATGGGGAGGCAAGTCACCATGATTTTCATACTCAATTCCAATGTAACATTCAACTCCACAGTGAAAGCAAATCAGTTAGCGACTTCTCAATCAGCGCTATTCGCACCATCGCAATCGATTGGAGTGTCGCATAGCCCTTCACCGTCATTCTCAACTGATACAAGTGCGCTCTTTGGAAATATTGGTGCAAAGCAGGTAAGAAAGGGATTTCGTTCAGACAAGACTGCGGCTAAAATGGTCACCAGTTGTCATCTTCAACAACCACAAAAGCCAAATTACAGACCTCTCGTGCAAGAGATACTGACTTCAGAGACCTAATGACGAAGATCAATCACAGCTTCGTCATGGCGCCTATCGCCCCTGAGGTAAATATTGGCTTCTCTGTAAGATCTCACAAAGTCAACAACTTTTGACATCGTGTGTCTAGGTTACGCTGCCTATTCAACATCTGGGGTTCAAAGCTGAACAAGCAGTTAATCCAGACTATGCGATGCAGGTTGAGATGCCTTTCATACCTGCTGCATACCGTCCTACCAAACGTGTTATCGCGGAGGAACAAGATACTATCGTTGTCGTAGGCAAAGCAAGGCAGAAGCGGAAGCGGAAAGTGGAGAAAAAGAGTTCTGTAGAGCCCGAGAGGAGTCTCACAGTCACCGAAGGAGCTGCGATCCCGGGAGATGGAGCAGAGCCTTTCGACTTCTCTGCCGCTCCAAACATCTTGGATGACAATCCAGATATCGAAGACTCGAACATAAAGAGGAAGAGACAGAAGAAACAAAATAAGGGTGAGTCTCGTCGCCTTCAAATCTTTTACTCTTCATCAAGGCTCAATACTACATCGTTCACGACTAGGTGGCGCCTTCTATGGCGACTTCCCGGCACCTCCAAAGGCGCACAGTGAATTGAAGAGTGGTAATCAATCACATACCTTCAAATAGCGCTCCGTCTTTCACGTTTACACCGCTGGCGCATCGTGGTCTCTGTACGTCAATGTTGTGAAAATCCAGTTCCGAAACCGCTCTATCCACGAATGACTCCACATTTTTGCGAGATCCTCGCATTTTCAGGAAATGACTCAAATATCTGGGGTCTTATTTTCGCCTTCGGACGCGTTGTCCGACTATGTAATCCAACCAGATTACAGCCACGCGTCAGTTTCGGCAATGTATGTTGCCGTTGCAGGCCACTCGTGAAGGCCTTTCCGTGTATACCTGCACATCTCCAAATCTGAAGTAGAAGTTCTTTCAATGCACGCGAGGATGTGTTTAAATCTAACGCATGATCTTATCCATCTCCAAAGTGGTTTTGGAGGCATGTTTTTTCGCCTTTCACTCGAAATCCGTCAGCACAAGATCTTACATGCAATAATAGATAAGCGTCTTTCCCACCCTGGAACAGCATGCCGTGTGTTGAGGGTGCTTGTTCACACCACATCCCTTTCGCAGCGCATGGTGCCGACCTCTGCAACCTCTCAAAACTAGAATTTGACAGCCCCAACACAAACATAACATTAATGGCACCTTGCTGATGTCCCTTCCCATTCCGACAGATTTTAAAAGTAAGTTACGAGTCCACGTTGGGTATGGGGGCATTTGAGAGCTAATTAGAAGTCCGGATATACTCAAAAAATTGAGACCTCTTGAAGGCTCGGAGCAATGTCATCAATAGAGACTTATAAACCCACGCTCAAGGTTCGACGCACTATGTTCGACCGCAGAGGTGTTCCGATTCCGAGCTTGAACGTTTAATCTTTGACGCCCTAGAGGCTTGGCAGCTTGCCTCACCTACGGCCCGAGGTTACAAGACGCCTCGACATACTGACGGCTCTTTGGATGCCGATCCGTTTATTACTCGCATACCGCATGACGCTGAAGTCAGACCCACCCTTATGGGCATAAGACTGGTAAAATCGGTCTTTCGGAACTCAACCAAAAGGCATAGAAGCGAGCGCCTATAAATACTTCTGTCCCGGGTGGATGGTGGACAACGCGAGTTTGTCTGTCGTCGTCCAGACCTGACTAGCTTATCAACTCTCCCTCGTCAGATAAACGGCGCTGTAATCGAAAGTCCCAACCTAATGTCTCCCCCTCTGACACCAACCATTAGGCCCTCACTCATCGCGTCGGGACAGGATGCATCAAGGGGCTCGACAGCTTCGTCCACGATTATTCTAGAGACTAAACCAAGCACCCTTGACATAGAACATGTCCCTGTGAAAAATGATCCAAGGTCATGGTCACAAACTCGAAAGGTGTGTGCTTAAACCAAAATTAAAATAAATTAACATTGTTTACCCTCCACGCTGAAGAACATAAGTCTCGCATTGGTAGCGTCGGCTTCGATGATTGCTGGACTTGCTTGTAATATACAGAATCGTCGGTGAAAATTTCGTGTCTTTATACCGTGTTTGAGCGCCTTCCTGTTATAGCGGCTGTCGAGGCAATGGAACAAGATTTGCCTGCTACAAGCTCTCAGTTCAGCTTGAGCATATCCATGTTCATTCTCGTTCAAGGCATAATGCCCCTTTTCTGGAGCGCCATCAGTGAAGTGAAAGGCCGAAAGGTGTGTAGTCCAGCAATGTATCTTTATATCAACTGACAGGACATCCAGATCGTTTATGTTATGTCGTTGACCCTCTTCACACTCGGGACAATTGTGGTGGCTCTAAGTCATCATATCGATCTGTGAGTTGGTAAAGACAGTCTTGTGCAAAATTCTAACCATGAAAAACAACAGGGTGATTGGCTTTCGATGTCTGCAGGCTGCCGGGTAACTTTATGTCTTTGAGCAGCTCCCCAGCAAGATAGTAACCATCCTCATAGGTCGAGCGCTGTGATGGCCATTGGTGCAGCCACACTTGCGGATATCTTTGAGCCTGCCGAACGTGGTTCTAAGGCGAGCTCGTTCCCCAAACATTCTGAAATCCTGTTGACGATGAGTAGATGGGCATCTATTATATGGCACCTCTACTGGGGCCTTCACTTGGTCCTATTTTTGGCGGTGTGATGACCTCGGTTTGGAATTGGCGGGCAATTTTCTGGTTTCTCGCACTTGTATCCGGTTCCTCTCTGTTGGCTTTCCTCCTATTCTTCCAGGACACCTTCCGGCCTGAACGCAGCCTCACGTACCAACATGTGCTCAAGCAGCGTATGAATTCGGCCGATAGAGCATGGCTCGCGAAAACTGCCGAGGGCACAACCTTTACGTCTGACGTTGAAAAGGCTGGCACGAACGCACCTACCAGAGATCAACCAAAGGCCCTCACCATTCCACCTATCAAGCTCTCAATCACAGACGTAAATCCTATCAGACCACTCTGGAAAACTTTGAAGAGATTCAACAATATTATCACTCTCTTCGCCTCAGGTAGAATTCCTTTCAAAGATATCCGTGCCATTACTAATTCTGTTTGGCTTCACAGGTCTGCTGTTTGCCCTCAGCTTTTTTTTGGCGTACGCTATGGCAAGGACGCTGTCTACATCATATAACTATTCACCATTGAACATTGGTCTGATCATGCTTTCATTCGGAGCTGGTAGAGACCGCTGTGACACCAACTTTGGTATTCGCTGACCTGGGTTTACAGGAAATATGGCTGGCAGCGTTCTTGGCGGACGTTGGTCTGATCATGAGCTCGCACGCCTCAAAGCAGCAAACGGCGGTATATGTTATCCTGAGGCATGTTCTCAGCCCCTCGTTGAATGGCAGCGTGCTCATGCAACTTTAGATGCGTTTGAGAAGCACCATTATAGGTGTCATCTCTCTTCCTCCTTGCTGTATAGCGCTAGGATGGGTGTGCCAACGTTTAGTTCATGTCTCCGCGGTGTGCGTGTTCCTCTTTTTTATCGGATTCTTCAGCATGTAAGTGTCATGTCGGAGCATCCCATGGTCTTCACTGACCCACTTGGACCAAGTTGGATTTATTCAAGTACCCTGGCATATATCGTGGATGCCAATGCTGGACGGTCCTCGGTTGTCGTCGCGGCAAATAGTGCATTTCGTGGTATCTTTGCCTTTGTGGCAACAGAAATTGCAGTCCCTATGCAGGTATGGCCTCACAGGAAACCCCGAGGAGCTTCTTGACTGACTATGAACGCATATCAGGATGGTCTTGGTGACGGTGCGTCTTTTGGCAGTTCAAAGTTGTTGATGTGAGTTTTTCTAATTTCCTTAAACGGAATAGGATGGATGTATACGATATGGGGTGCTGTGATGGCGATGAGTGGCTCGCTTATCGTATGCGTGTATTGGAAGGGTGCTCAATGGCGCCAAGCTGCAGAAGCTAAAGAGCAAAGCAGATCGAGTCATTTTGATTCGCGCATCACTCAATTCAACTCCAATACAACTCTAGAAAAGTAACAAGTCTCCGAGCGAGATTGTACCGAGTGGCTGCATGCAGCATAACCCCTTGACATTCTCGGACGTCTTCTACGTGCTCACTTATGTTTCTAATCAGTACTTCACTACTTAAGTATAGAGTAGACTAACCTCCGCCAAAGCGGCATTTGACCATACTCTCACTTCAACACCTTATAGTTGGCCTTGACAGAATTGCATTTCTCGAGTAGCACGTGCCTGATCTTATGATTGTATTTTCTCTTTTTATTCTCTTCATTCAGAGCATTTGACCCAAACAGCCCTCTCACGAAATGGTGGACCTCATACCGACTGAGATATATCTATCAGAAAAAATCTCTAAAAGCATATATCACCTTGCAGAGCTAACGATCATGATTTGTATATATTATCTACCCTGCGATGGTGTATACGCGGGAACTATCTCGTATGAGCGTCCTAACCTGGAATCAGTAGACCCGACGGCAAGTATAAGCAAATATCAGTGTCGGTCACCATACCGCTCCAACCAGAAATCGGTCCATATTATATAAATTAAACATGCTTTTTGTTTTTCCGACATTTCAGTGTTCAGGTTGTGATCTTGAATCTGAATGAACGTTTGGGTGAAGTGCCTTTTGAAAGTCCATCGTGACTTGGCTGGCCAGAAGCCCATTCTTGAGACCTTGCTGGTATAGCTCAATTATCGCATAAGGGATTCTAATACCATGAGATGAGCTATGAAACGCACAAAATCTTTCAATCTTGAAATGTTGGGACTGTTGTGGAAGAGGGGATCATACATTTGGGTTTCTGTTCCAGGTTTCTTTCCGCTTGGTATTCTGTGGATGAAATTGCGGATGCTTGAATGGCTCGTTCGTGAGGTCTGAATGAACCTGAGCTGGGCACTTTAGGGCGCTCTGGTTCATGAAGAGTCACTGCACTGTCTTCTCATGATCTTAGCCATCTCAGGCATTCACTCCGACGCGCTGAGAGTCTATCATGGAAGGAAAAGGATTACGATGCATTCAGGCTGATGTTTGCGGTTCTCTCTTGACTCCGGAGGCCTAAGGAATTGTGCCCCTGAACGGATTCAGGTTGATCACGAGGCGTCACGATCGCGCTTCATCACGTACCGTCACACCCGGGCCACCGAAAGTTGTCTCCCTTCCATCCTGAGTAGCAACAGGCACTCCTCATCTTAAGTGCGTTGGAGTGCGCCTCAATAACTTTCAGTGGTCTGCGCAAGATGTTCATCAAAACACTCACGATTCAAGGCTTTAAATCATGTAAGTCTCGGTCACAATTTTTTCGAACAGTCGCTGAACTCGCCTAGATCGCGACCAAACTCAGATTGAGCCCTTTTCGCCGAAGCATAATGTTGTCGTGGGCCGCAATGGCTCAGGGAAGAGTAATTTCTTTGCTGGTACGAGTCTTCTCAATTAATTACCCAAACGTTTCTCATTTGTTCCCCAGCCATCCGTTTCGTTCTCTCAGATGCATATACATCTATGTCGCGTGAGGAAAGACAGTCTTTGTTACACGAGGGGTCTGGATCTGCAAATACGCTCTCAGCCTATGGTGAGCTCTAAATGCTTTGTGTTGCTCTCGCAACTGCTCAAATGCCACAGTGGAAATTGTTTTCGACAACTCGGATAACCGTTTCCCGACTGGTCACGACGAAGTCATTCTTCGACGAACCATCGGTCAGAAAAAGGATGAATATAGCTTGGATAAGAGGAGTGCGAGCAAAGCAGATGTTATGAATCTCTTGGAGAGCGCTGGGTTCAGCAAGTCAAACCCCTACTACATCGTGCCACAGGGTCGTGTAAGTGGCATTCGTCGTGAATCCTTACTTTGTTTAATGTTTGCGCCAGATCACTGCCCTGACAAATGCAAAGGATCACGAACGACTTGCATTGCTGAAAGAGGTCGCTGGTACCAAAGTTTACGAACAACGACGCACCGAATCCCTCAGAATTATGGCCGATACCGACGCAAAACGCGACAAGATTAACGAGCTACTCGATTACATTGAAACTAGGCTTACTGAACTCGAGGAAGAAAAAGAGGAGCTTAAAGAGTTCCAAGAGAAAGACAAGGAGCGTCGGTGCATGGAATATGCTCTTTATCAACGCGAATTGGAAGAAGTAGGAGAAGCCTTGCTGGAGATCGAGGAAGATAGGAGGGTAGACGTTCATGGCGCGAATATACGCAGAGAAAAGTATAGTCAGAGGGAGAAGGAGATGCAGGCGAGTCTCTCCTCTCAGTCGGGACTACAGGCACTCATTTTACTTCTTTTAGGATCTCGAAAAGGCTATCACGGAGGCCCGGCATTCCCTTGAAACCATTGCTCAAACCCGTCGCGACATCCAAGCCGAACTCACTGACTTTATTCGCTCTCGCACTGAGCTTGAGTGTATCGTCGAGGACCTCAGAGCCGCCACTCAGAACAATGGTGGAAGAAGAGAAGACTACGAAGCCGAGCTAGATCAGATTGAGGAGAAGATAGCCGAGAAGGAAGCCTTACTGGAGGAACTGCTGCCAGAATGGGAGGAGCACCGTGCGTCAGAGGCGATGGAAAAGAGGAGGTTGGATGAGGCCAGCGCGAAGCTCAGCTCATTGTTTGCAAAGCAAGGCCGTGCTTCGAAGTTTCGCACCAAGTCAGAGCGGGACACGTTCTTGCGACATGAGATCACCTCGGTCACAGCATACAAGAAGAGTCAAGAGTCTGCTCTGGAGGCCACCAAGGCGGACTTGGAAACCTCTCATCGGTCACAGAAGGAAATCGACGACTTGATTAAAGATATGCAGGGCAAAGTTGAGGATGGAAGAAAGAGGACGAAAGAAATCCAGGAGAATGTGGCGGGCTTGAAGGAGAAGCAGGCGGAGATGATGGAACGCAGAAAAGATCTGTGGAGAGAGGATACGAAGCTAGATAGCTTGGTTAGTCGTGCGGCGGACGAACTTAAGACTGCGGAGAGGTCTTTGGCGGGTATGATGGACAAAGTGCGTAGGCTCATTTTCAAGAGACCCTCTTCTTATATGTGCTGTTTAGGACACCGGTCAAGGGCTTAGGGCCGTGGACGGCATCGCTGACCGCTACAACCTCCAAGGGGTTTACGGACCTTTGTACCGTCTGTTCGAAGTTGAAGACCCCAAATTTAACATCGCAACTGAACTTACTGCTGGCAACAGGTTAGTTCTCTCTCTCGGATTGGATTCGAGTGGTATTGATGTTTTTCTAGCCTGTTTCACGTCGTCGTTGACACCGACGAAACGGCCTCCAAAGTTCTGGACGTGATGCTCAAGGAGAAGAATGGTAGAGTTACCTTCATGCCCCTCAACCGACTTAAACCGAAGAATCAATCAACTCCTAATTCCCAAGATGTCGAGCCTCTCATTGAGAAACTCAGTTATGATAGGAAATACGAGAAGGCGTTCCAGCAAGTTTTTGGAAAGACTTGCGTTTGCCGAGATCTCACAACTGCTGCTGCATACGTCAAGAGCCACGGAATCAATACCATCACTCTGGATGGTGACAAGGTCGACCGGAAGGGTTCCCTGACTGGTGGATACCACGATGTGCGCCGCTCGCGTATTGAAGCAATAAAAAGCGTCAAGAACTGGCGAACCAAGTATGATACAGAGAAGGCCAGATCTCAAGAAGTGAAGGCATCGATTGCAACGCTAGAGAACGAGATCACGCAAATTGGAGGCAAAATCACCGTCGCAATGGGTCAGCAAAATCAGATCAGGGACTCCAAGGACCGCTTAGTCGAGGAGAGCGGCGTGTTGTCGCAGAGGAAAGACAAGCTGAAGGAGAGGATTGAGAAACACGAGCAGGACACAGCAGAGTTGGAGACCGAGTTGGCGGGGCTGGCGGCAAAGATCGAGGGTTATACCAGTGAAATGAGGACTCCACTCGCGAATGGCCTCTCTAGGGAAGAAGAGCAGCTCATTGTAAATCTTGGGAAGGAAGTTGAACACCGGAGGAAAGAGATGGTCGAACTGAGTAAGAGGAAGAATGAGGTGTGCCATGGAGTTCTTCTTTAACCAAGTATCTTGCTGATCCGCATCTTCTCGGCAGCTCGAGGGACGGAAGAATACGCTCGAGATTGAGCTCAAGGAGAGGCTTCACCGCCGCAAAGAAGAGTTGGGCTCAAAGCTCGAAGCCTTGGAAGAGCCCAGCGATGAATCTTCGTCTGCGACTGATCTAGAGGCCAGGACGCGTGAATTAAAGGCTCTCAACCACTCCATCCAAAACATGCAGAAGAAAATTCAAGGTATATCCATTTTCATGACTATTTCCGAAGTAGGCTAACGTGAATGATCAGCAACGGAGAGGGAGGGCGAAGAGTTAACAACACATGTTCAGGAGCTTCGGTCAAATTTGGAAAAGGTTCAAGGACAGCAAACCGAGGACAGCCGTACGATTTCTAAACAGCAGAAGACCACTGAACGTTATCTCGCCAAACGCCAGATGTTGATGACTCGCAAAGATGAATGTAACCGAAACATTCGTGACTTGGGTGTTCTTCCGGAGGAGGCATTCGAGAAATACATCAACGAGAAGCTTGAGAAAGTGTGCACCTGCTTTGGCCTCATGCTGATGAACAATTTACTAAATCTCTATTAGCTTGTGAAGAAACTACATGTTGTTAATGAAGGACTCAAGAAGTTCGCCCATGTGAACAAGAAAGCATTCGAACAGTATACGAACTTCACGAAGCAACGAGACCAACTCCTGGAGAGACGAGAAGAACTTGACAAGTCGGCCACTTCAATTGAGGATCTGGTTCAAGTGCTAGACCAGCGGAAGGACGAAGCCATTGAGCGTACTTTCAAGCAGGTGGCAAGCAATTTCGAGGAGGTATTCGAAAAGCTTGTACCTGCTGGCCGTGGTCGCCTGATCATCCAACGTCGAATTGACCAAGTAGTTTATTTCCCCTTGAGACTTATCGCCCCTATCTTGCTAATTAATGGTTTTGCGCAGGACGAGGATATGGAAGACGAGGCTGAAGAGACTCAGCAAAGCACCATTGATAATTACACCGGAGTGTCCATCAAGGTCAGCTATGCCATGCATTCTTTCATTGCGGATGTAAACTTGATTCGTGCCTGCAGGTCTCATTCAACTCCAAAGTAGATGAAGGTCTAAGAATCCAACAGCTATCTGGAGGACAAAAATCGCTTGTTGCTTTGGCTACAGGTTAGTTTAGGCTGGACTACCTCTCAAGTGTTGCTAAAATTTGTGGTTACAGTATTCGCCATCCAAAAATGTGATCCAGCACCATTCTACCTCTTCGATGAAGTTTGCTTCGTTCTTAACCTCTTGCATAAAGATTCTCATGTTGTGTGTAGATCGATGCCAACCTCGATGCTCAGTATCGAACAGCAGTTGCTTGTATGTTGATGCAATATGTTCTACTTTTCTCTTCCCTGATTTCTTCCCTAGCTATGATACAGTCCCTCTCTTCGACTGCCCAGTTTATCACGACAACATTCCGGCCTGAAATGCTTGTCACCGCTGATCAATTCTACGGGGTGCTCTTCAACAACCAAAAGGTTTCGTCAATTCGCTCTATCAAAAGAGAAGAGGCCCAGGAGTTTGTGGACCAGGTAAGAAATCTGCTCAAGTTTACTGCCTGGTTTAGAACTCATCCCGTTGCTTAGGAGGCTCTGGCACAATGAGTAATGTTGTTATCATCTTTATTCTTTTTGGTAGTCTCTCCATGCTTTGCTTGTATCAGTAGTGTATATTTACTATAGCCGTCTCTTCCGCTGCTTTCCTTGCTCGTCGTTCTCTAGATGTATACCCGTCAGGCATATTTGAGATGTAGCCATTAATAATTGGTGATCGAATTTTATGATACATTGTACAGCAGCTTCATTACTGGCATAAATTTATCAATATGGGTCGGTATTAAAGCTTCTCAGCCTGAAACTGTATGGTAATCGTTGCCGGCATCTTCAGCATGGTTTTAGTCGTGTCGACTGTTTCTGGGTAGCAAGCGGGTCCCTCGTATTGGAGGAACTTGGTGTTGGGGGGAAGACTGGTGCGAATGTGATTTCAATTGGCCGCTCAAGGCGACCGGCCGCGGGATGAGGTACGGATGGGAGACTGATAATCAACGAATGGCGCTCGGGGAAGTAAGCTGACGAGGATCGTCGACGTCTCTTACGGTCGAAGAGAAAGGTTTTAGGAGGGTAAAGATCGTCCGAACCCAGCTCAACACCTGCCTTCTTGAGGTTAAGTGTAATTCGTGACATCATAGCGACCTAGGAAAAAAGAAAGTCAGTTCTAGACTGCTAGCTCGTACTTCAATAAGCCTACCGTTATTCTGTAAGTCGATAATGTCATTCCAGATAGTCAGTATGCAACTAAATATTTTGAGGTGTGACGGATTGCTACGTACAGCTGCTCTGTCCTGTAATGTGTACATCAGTACTTCTGTGAGCTCCAGACCTTCAGGTCGACGTACTGTGCAGCTATGTTTTTCGTTCCGGGAGGAGCCCCAACGATCATGAACGTCAAGACAAAGGTAACAGAAAATATGACACTAATCGTCAGAAAGGTTAAAGAGAAGGTGAGCTTCTGTAGTGTCGGTCTGTAAACCACCAACCTATAATATAGCAGGCCATCTTCAAGAAGCCTTTTCAATATGTAGCTGGCTTCTTCTCGCCGAATTGGGGGGACGGTTCGATAAAGTGTCAATCCAAAAATTATCGTGTCATATAGGAGGGGAATCCATGCTGATGAAGTGGCCGCTGCGCTTCTATAGTTTGTATGAATCAGAAAATGAAGTAAGAGGGGCGGTGAATGACCATGTTGCAGGACGTACATCGAAGGGTCAAAGACCATACTGCAAGCTTATCGGCCGATTGTGAACAAAAGATCATGTAAGATTTTCACAACACTACTCACCCTGGATGCCAGATTCTGGATTATGTACAACCGCTGGTCAATAGGCACAATCGTAAGCACATCATGCAACTAGTATGAACAAGAAGTGCTCACGTTCCCCACGGCTGATTAGCCAGATATTGACGACGGTCTCAATGAATAAAAGTACTCCAAGGCTTCGGCTAATCCATTTCTGATTTGGATAGAGAGCCCTGATACGCAGAAGCATCATGAGCCCGACGACTTCAACCGCAATGGCAACCGTACACCCTTCATAGCGGACGAAGTGTGCGCATCTAGAAAGGACTGATCAGCAAGCACCACACATTTCGGGACGAGACTGGCGACCTCTGCATAAAATAATAAATGTTAGAGTTATGTGGTTATAATGATAGGAAACATCCGTCGATTACTTACTTCGTATGTCCAGACTGGAGACATGTATGCTATAGAGCGAAATCAGTTGCGCTCGGAGCATAGGCAATCAGTGAGCCCACCAAACAAGTTCAGAATAAAGGCCAGCGGCGTGAAGTATCGATTCTGATTCAACGTCAAAGATAATCGGGACCAAGGATTTCAAACCATACGAACAAATAGAAATAACCAGACAACTATCATAAACAAGTCAGGCAGGCAGTACCCTAGACAAACATACGAACTCACAAAATCCCTTTCTTTTCGCCTCCCATATTAGCTCCACCTGAGAGACGAGAGATTGGATATTCGACCAACTGTTGAAACAAAGTGGATGGTGGACGCACCTCATCCGCGAAAGTGTCAATATGGTCCCAAACTAGCACAACGAAACTCGCAAAACCGACATACTAACATCTGTGAGGGGTTTGAATAGATTCAATCTTGCAATGACCTACGTTGGTTCGTACTCTTCGAAATGGTTTGTGAGTGGTAAAATAGCGCACTAAGAACAGCGAACATACGTGTCAGTGATATCGGGAAGAGGCAAAGGCACATTTTGGGGCATCTCTGCAAGGGCAGACGAAACCAGGGAATGAGAGAGAACAGGTGAGAGTGAAAGGTCCGATGGAGTATCGGCCAACCCAGGATTATATACCTTGTTCTATCCTGTGTTGAAGTGGAGAAGAAGTCAAGTTGTCCTCCATTTCATGCACGCGGGGAAGTTAAAATCAGAGGAAGTGGTGATCATCTCTGTCAATATGACACTTTGGAAGGTGGAGTCCTTAACGCGCTGTGATCGGAGTCTGTCGAAGGTGACCTTCCGGCGGTCTTAGCCAAGTGTAAGCAAATGAAGGCAAAGCCAGTTGTATCCGGGGAATCGACTGAAGTGAAGCTATTTTTAGATGTGAGCGCCCTAAGGCCAGACCTATACAGGAGTGGAGCTTGAGCTTGCGTGGATGTTTATTGGCTCGCTGAGAGCTCCGGAAGGTGGAAAGTAGTGATTGGCAGACCCGAACACCGTCAGACATATCTGATCGAGTCGATGATGGCAAGGATTAATTCGTTTCTGAGGAGACGATTGGATATCAATGGCTGAGCTCACATATATGTCGGTGGGGGACGTGGACGTGGACTTGACGTGCTTATGCAATGACTAAATTGAAGATACCACAGAGTACTGTCATGTCGAACTCTCCAGAATCGATTAGTGAGTAGAAGCCAGTTCCGATGTCGGACCTCGGGCATCGAGGTGAATGCGGTCTGCAGGGTCTGAAGAGGAATTCATAAGCTATAGACGCAGTGATTACAAGGAGTTTCTACCCAAGCCGCGTGAGGGTTTGGAAGCATCACCTTGTCCTTATCATATCGAAATCTTATGGACCCGTGACCTGATCCTTGTTTGCCTTGATAAGGGGAAGCTTTGTGGGACGCCTTACATGACCGCGTAGAACAATTCCGAGTTGAATCCTCCCCAACGGTGATCCTGTGTCCAGGACTATGGCCTCCCACATTCCCGATGGGGCTTGATATCGGATTCGAATGTCTTCGGTATGGTTACTTGAGTGTTCTAACACTTTCATTGGATAAGCACAATATGAATTCAGACAATCTATGCTGACCATTCAGAAGCTTTTGGAACCTTTGTGTGAAGAGGGACCATGGTCAATGGATGTGAACAACGAGATTATCTCGATGGGCGTGGCGGTAGAACGCGAGGCTTGGTCACTCAGTGGGCGGTCGGTAAAGGTGGGATATGCATCAAAAAACCGCAATTGCAATTCGCAGGCACGGGGGACTAGCTGGGTCTCATCCTAGAACGGTGAGATTGAATGATAAGGTGAGAGACTGGGCCTCGAAACAAGCTCTCGCTCGCGTGCCCGGCGATTGTCTTTTTTTTTTGTTCGATCGGCCATGGAGGCAGGAGCTTCAAGCAGTCCTAGGCCAGAACGAGACGTGGCAAGATTTTAAGGATGACGCCCTTTGATATTGCCCCCCTAGCCCATGAGCTTCTATCCAAAGTGGATGAAGCCGAGTGAGATTTGGTGACCAGACGGCTTTGAAATCCTCCCTGGCGTGATTTGCCACATTCTTCTAGAAAGATAGTGAGCCGCGTCAAGACGCTCAAAGCAATCTAGTACCGCAGCAGGTGCGTTCAACGACCGGATTCAGAGGAATTACTTGGGGATTACGCACCTATGTCTATGGTAACGGCAAGCGCTGGGTCCGGAAGCGGAGAAATAATTTGTGGGTGCCTATACGACTCAACAATGAGAGACAAACGTGGTGGGCCTTGTACCAGCGACTCGATGAAACGAGTTGGAACGAGTTCGCGAATTCGACTCGATTTGACCAACTTGCCAGCAACACTACGCTGTGGCGTAAAGCAATCCAGGCTTTCACGATCCGGTCAATTTCA
>Ga0247741_1000312_pt1 | contig 29593 bp, 35 predicted proteins | sample UWRJL213509R2_FD_180945 | JGI IMG/M metagenome (GOLD analysis project Ga0247741, IMG submission 180945) | Plant litter microbial communities from Arlington Agricultural Research Station in Wisconsin, United States - UWRJ-L213-509R-2 | ecosystem: Environmental > Terrestrial > Plant litter >... | reverse complement strand
GCATGACTCACAGCTGTCTCTGGTGAGACCGTAGGCCATTCTTCCATTCTTGGTGTTGACAATTTCTACCCACTATAATAAATAAACCGTATTTGATCAGTATATGAGTCGGGTAGGAGGGAAAATGCTTCGGCACCTGGTCGCAATTACTACCCCCGTTACGGTCATAAAGGCCCTTGCCAATGGCGAGGATGTCATCATTCTGAGTGTTCCATTGTCCACAGTTGCCGAGACCTGAGCATGAATAAGTTCTACGTTTCGATAGAAGACAAAGCCTCAATGAGTGGTTCACCAGGATAGAACCAAGTTCCCTGTCAAAGATAGTTATGTATTTAGTTATGAGATAAATGGTCTGGATCAATAAATTTTGCTTACCCGTCCTACGTGTGTGATACGCTTCTCGATGTCCACCAGCGTCCCATTGACCTCAGGAACTGGCGATGCGAGAGACATGATAAAAGAAGCAAAGAGGGCGAAGATGAAGAGTGCAAGGCGTGCCATTGTCTGCGTAACAAGTAAGGGGACGAAATTGTTAGCGGGCAGGGGGCAAGACACTGGTAGCAGGACTCGGAATTTCAAAGGGCGAATCCTGGGCGTCTTTTATACCTGGAGCAGTGCGGTTACGCAAAGCTCGTACTCGAAGACGCATCTAATCCGCCGGGAGGGTGGACCGGTTATGGGATTCCCAATGGGGGTCCGGGTGGCGCCTGGAAGCACTCTGGGATGAGTCCAACCCGAAAGGGAACAATATAAGGCTTGGTATTCAACTTAAGTATTCCCTCTCCAAACCCCCGAAAATTGACTCGGGAGGTTTCAAAGACGAGAAGGGGAAATTTATGGCTTGCCCAGGCGGGACCTGTAGTATCCAATGAGACACCATCGCTGGATTATTGGAGCTGCGATGTAATTCTCAAAGGTTTTTCCTGCGGATGAGAACAAGGATGAGCTTACTGCTTTGTAAGATCTAATCGCCGCGCGCCTTAGATGAGATTAGAATGATTATGGAATATAGGAACACAGGAAACCGTGGAACGCCTCCCTTTCCACACGCTGCAGCATCGCACACCAAAAGTTCTACTTGATCCCCCGGAATGGCTTTTGAACCGAGAACATGGCCCTCCGTTGGATACCACCTATTCAAATGGTGTGTGCAGAAGGCTGACAGCAACAGGAGAAAAATAAAATAATCTTGGTAGGGAGCTACATCGCTAGCTCGAGGGTAATCATCTAAGAGGCACCCATTTACAAAGTCTTGTGTGACGTTGGCTAGCACTAAGGCTCGTATTTGGCTGAACTTGACAAGCTTGAAGTACAGTATTATGTGGCCCACGTTATTGTAAGCGATCGAACGTTACCCTGAGCCATTAATTACATAATTACTAGCTACTCCTTGTGGAAGTTAGGCAACGTGCTATCCGAGTCAGCACGCCCAAAACACGCCATACACTAGCATGAACCACGGCCAATGAACGGTCTCAGGTGGTCGAGCTAAATTTGTCTTGTGGAGGCGATATTGAACCAAATCGTCTCCCTAAAAATTTGTTCGAATTTCAATAAACTCTTCCAGAGACTTACCTGTGCAACAGTGCTTCCAACTTGCATCCCTTTGTCGTCGACCCTTCTTTCAAGTTACTATTCCTGATCCGCATCTTGCAGTCCAGACGGAATGCCATGACCTGTACATGAGGGAGCCGGAATTTACGTATCTCTGCAACGTGGATACCAGACTGCCAAAGTGCACGTTTCGTAGACAATCGATTTAAGACGGCATAGAACATTAATTTTTGTCCGTCAGAGCGCTTCAATAGAATGTTCCGTTGAATTAAATATTTCCCTCGCTGTCGTACCGAATTCCTTGGCTGCTAGTATATCTTCTTTTCGCTCTCCCTTCGATGTTTTATTCGATGCAATTTTCAACAAGATTTGTTACTAACAGTAATTTCACAACATGGAACCGAGCCTCGAAGTGGGTTTGCTACTGTAATTAAGTCATTTCACAAAAATCACACAATCAAATGCTCGCGGCAGCGCATGTTAACTTTAGCACGCCTTTCGACTCAGCGAAATTCGGATCGAGCTTCTCGGAAATTGGGCAGTGACTATTTGTTCACGGGTAAACCCACTCGCCACACACAAATAACATGATGTAACGCGTTCCACCGCGATGGCATGCCCATTCCTTGCCCATTTCCCAGAGCTCCAAGACCCCTTCATATAGTGGTACTCTGATTAAAATATATACTATCATTCACATCGACCGGACCCACCTTTCGACCAGACACGTCATGGACCAATCAGATCGCTCCATTTGCACAGGTCGCGGATAACGCTGTCACGCTTGCTGGGTGCTGGTCGATGTGTGGGTCAATGATAGTAGAGCTTCACTTTTGGGAATTTAGCGATACAATTGCAAATTCATTGACAACCGGACGCGTGACGTCAGACAAATGTATGATCACGTGTTGATCAATTGCCCGAGTCGGTGGACTGCCGCCGAATGCTTCATTCTTTGGCAAGTCAAGACATTTTCCGACTGCGCTCTCACTGGTAACCAATGGAAGATCCAACAACGGGGAAGAATTACGGTCAAACTCTACCTGTAATTCAATATCTGCATTGTACCAAGAGTCCCTGATTGTCCATTTCACAGGATCAAGTCGAGAGAATATCCGAGTTCTTCGACGCCCATCTCGAGGTCATCAACGACGTATGGGACTCATGGGCAGTAAACTGACTCCAATCTGAACATATATATTCTATTCTATAGGTCCGAGATTTGTACGTCGCACGCGTCGCTTTAGAGCGAGAGTATGCTGGAAAATTGCAGCTCTTGACACGCAGGGCTGCTGAGAAGAAGGCAAGGGCACAATCATCCTTTGTTGTCGGAAAAGAGCCAACGAAAGCATGGGATAGTAACGTTATACAACGAAGGTCGGCAAACAAGCACTCATAAAATGGCTGTAGAGCACTCACCTGCTAAATTTTGTTTAGTACTTTGGATGCCGCTTACGAGGAGATCATCCTTTCTATGAACAATTCCGCTCAGGACCGCATCAATTATGCAGATACACTTACCTCTGAGACTACAGAGATTCTTCGAACATTAGAGAAGAGAAACGAAGATGCTAAGAAAAAGGTGGGTCTCATGATCTCCTCTGACCATATCGAAGAATTCTGAAGGGCTATACGTTCTTTAGGAGATGGCCTTCTTCCAGAAAATACTTTCCGAAAGAGATCGTATGTACATGGAACGCAGCAAGGTTAGACATATCCCCGCTCAGGGGAATATCCAACTCATGATCGCGAACCAGAGCAAAGAAAAGGTTGGTGGCATCACTAGTGCCACCCCTGACAAAACTCATGACCGTACAGTATGACCAAGACTGCGTGGAGGTCGAGGCCTTCCGACAAAAACAGGTAAATTTACCCCACATTTTCGACGATGATCAAACAATGACTATCCATACAGGGTCGCGCAAGCGATGACAGGCACGCGGATCGAGCTACGAAGCAAGCGGAGCAACAGCGTAACGACATGCTCAATAGCAAAAAGTATACCATTGCTCACCTCCTCCTGGCGTTTGAACTGACTTGGAACTTGAAGCTCTTATTTGATATCGACAGCAATAGCCAACGGGATCAAGGCAAAATTTTATGATGAAGATCTCCCAAAGCTTGAGAATGTGAACATCCTGACCTCATCCTCATATGGCCGTCTGTTGCCTTCTCTGACATATCTATGACTTGACAGGAAATCCGTCAGTCCAAAAAACAAACAAATAAAACCCTTCTCACGTAGGACCACAGAGGCATTGCAACGACAGCTCGTGGAACGCTTCGTGAAAGTGCTCATCCACTCTCAAGAGCTAGACCTGAAGTACCTCGAAGGCCTTAAAACTCGCACTTCCAATGTCGATGCAAAACTTCGTCAAGTTCATATAGAGGACGACCAAGATCTGTTCATCGACTACAATCTCAGAATTTTCAAGTCGCCAGACGATTGGACTTTCGAGCCTTGCTCCATTCATTATGACACAGTATGTCATGATATTTTTTCATTGGCAGCTTCGATCTTTGACTAGCGACGCTTCTCATAGGATGCCATGAGCATCGAGGCTGCTCCTAAGATTGTTATACAAAACAAATTAAGACGATCCCGCGAGAAGCTATCGGAGCTAATCCCCCTTATGGAGTCTAAGCGTACGCTATGAAACCTGATCGCATGGTCTTTAACTCAAAGTTAATCTTTCCCCGTTCAGGTACTGAATCGAGACAACTATCATCGCAGGTTTCTTCCTACGTACCAGATCATGCAGTAGGGGCGATCGATGATCTGACAGACGTAAACCCCGATTTATTCTTCCGAGTGGTGCCCACTAACACCTTCACACCACCGATTGACAGAGATACCTGGAGGCCGAACACCAGGTCGTGTTTTATGCGACTTCAGAACGGATTTTGAATACTGAGATTAATGCCATTGTGAAAGCGATCGGAGGTTTGTGTGTGATCGATCGTAATAATGCGAAGTTCGGGATTCCTGATGAGGGAAATCTTAGACGACCATGGTGCTTCGCACCCACACTCCTTCAAGAGTTCCTTCTTCTCAATCCCAACTCAATGTGGATATTGTCAGGTACGTGTCGATGATTTCTATCAGGCTGATCGTCTTCCAACGGGGCTCCAGTCAATGATATGGGGCTTGAGTAAGCAAGGGAAGACGTGCAAGGCATGTGGCCTATCAGTGCATTCTAAATGCGAGTTGAAAGTAAGAATTTCTGGTCTAAAAAATAGAACACGCGCCTAACATACCTTTCGTATTCCCGGCTAGGTTCCGGCAAACTGTGACGAATCGGAAGAGCAGTCTTCCTCCATGGTCTTCAGAAAGAGTACAAGCACCTCAAGAAGTGGACCCCCAGGTGGATCCGTCAACCCTCAAATTCATATCCCCATCTAACATTAAACCCTCGCAATTATACAGCCTTAGCGCCGACAGCGTCTTCCTTTGTCCAATCGATGGCATCGGAGGAGCTGGAAGAACATGTTGTCGTCAAGGTTCTGTTCGACTTCACGGCCACGTCCGAATTTGAACTCGACGTGACAGGTAGGCCAACTGGGTATGAATCCGAGTTAGCAGAAAGCTAAGCCGTTTCCTCATGATATAGAATCAACGATCGTTCACATAGTAGAGCCTGATGATGGCTCTGGGTGGGTGAAAGTGGTAAGGGAGGATGGAAGGAATGGATTGGTCCCCGCTTCCTACCTGGAAACCCCAGGAGAGGAGTCTTCCAGGTCACCCATTGTTCAGCTAGGTACAGGAGAGCATGGTAGGACTCAGAGAATACTTCTTCGAACCGATCGAGAACTCACCACCTCTGCGATATCAGTGCGCGCAATCTATCCATACCAAGCCCAAGGTGGTGACGAGCTCGATCTCCAGGAGGGTGAGGTATTAGAGTTATCCAGCGGACCGTCTGGCGGAAAGAACTTTGGAAACGGCTGGTGGGAAGGTGAGCGTGGTGCTGATGGTACTGAACTATTTTGACTAGCTGGGTCCAGGGTTCAACGCACAAAAAGAAAGGGGAATTTTCCCCAGCAACTACGTCAGTTTTGAACATAGTTCACCGCCGCTTGTCAGGGACTTAGCTGTCTTTCCCGTTAGGTCGAAGCAATTTAATTGAGTTCTTATCGCCTGGATTATTTTCCGCCCTATTATTTGGAAGAACCCTCTTCAGGGATAGTTTTCTCCCGCGGCGCAGGGACATCAGGCGGCAATTTTTACTCAAAGGTTTTACTGCCTGTCGCCAATCAGTCAGTATGTAGGACGGCCAATATAATCCCGTCTGTGCGGAAGGCACAAGTGGTTGTGTCATATGGTTTGTGCCAGGAAAAGAATAGGAGATTTAGCCTTATTGTGGGATAATTTTTTTTTTCGTCCGCTCTGAGGAAAACGATGAACACCTCAGCCGCTAGTTAAATCAATAACTACAACTCACCAGGGAGATGATCTAGCTCTTATAAATGAGTCCCTGAAGTTAACTGCTAGAAGGTGACACAGGAGGGGAAGAAACAATATACCTCTTCGGCCGGACACCCCCTGCCAGTGTGCTAATTCCGATCGACATATGAGGTCCAGATCGACGAGGAGCCTATACAAGATTAACCGAGAGTTTCATCTGGTCTTCAATAAAAATTGCATTGACGACGACGCTGAAAATAGGCCGGTGTTTAAATTGAAGGCACCACGAAAACCGAGTAACTTCATATTCAGAAATGGGGTTAACAAGTCTGGAAATTTTTCTAAAGAAGGAACACGTACCATTGTAACCCTACACTCAAACCACGGTATTCTGGACGATTTGTGGCATTGAGAGATCTATCGGTGAGTCCTGGTTGACTGACGTGCATGAGACATCCATTTCCTGAAGCACGGAGATTGGCTACAGAAGCTTTCATAGGACGATTGGGGTACATCCATACGTATGAGAAGGTTTCGTCAACGAGGGCGTTGAATTCAACTCCCGATCCATTATTCCAATCGCCAATTACGCCAGACACCGGAAATACCACAAACTCGGTGAAGGAGACACGACGAGGAAGCCAGCAACCAGGAACCAGTTCGCCGAGATTGTTCATCCAATTGGCTGTTTTGGCTCGACAGGCAGGTCGGAGGTAAACCACATCGATCATTTATCTACTCGGTAATCCGCTGTCGCTTTCTAGACGGTGAAACCATGAATGGAAGCGCGATCGTAGATAGAGAAATGGGGTTCCACAGGTAAGTCATCACGCGGCATGTGGTGGTGTTCAGCTGAACAATAGCAGAAGGAGATGGCCTCAGTCTTTTAAGTAGCGGCGTGGAAGTCACCAAAGTCTGCAGCTCCCTTGCCTACTTCTTACATCCTTCGCATTCTCTTGGGACCTCCCGTGGTGGCCAGCAGGTTCTTTCGTCCATGAATGGCCAAACCACGAAGCTGTGCAAAGTCTTGCAGAGTAAGGACCCGTTCCCTCTTCAGCACCAGCGCTGATCCAGAATTTTCCCAAATAGTCGCTAGAATTGCGCTCTCGAAATGACATGGCTCCGTCTGTTGGCGTCCCAAATTCTGGCGAGCATCCTTGGTCCGTCCGTTGACCAATCACTATTCTATCCGCGCACCACTTTCATTGCCAGTCGTCATCCATGTGGCGTAGCAGCCTTTTGGTCCAGCCTGAGTACGCGCTCATCAGGTCCTGTAGTGTTCTACTGGACCGAAGAATGCCGCACTCTTGCGATGGATCACTGCGACGCCTCGGGATACAACTGCCAGGTACAGAGCTCGGACCGTCACGAACTTCCTCACCACCCCGCTTATACAACCAAATCCTTGTGTAGCGGGTTCACGGGTTGTTCCACTAGACATAACATGTGCAGTGGGACCTATCTAGGTGATCCTGTGTTCTGACCCTTTGGCTGCAACCAACACGCTGTCCGATGATCTCTTCAACGAGAAGTCTGGAGAGCTTCCAGCGATACGTGCCGGTATTCCTCAGAGAAAAATCGCGGTGATGCCGAAAGTGCTGTCAGTTCCCCCAGGCTCTGCGCCTGTTGCCACGTTTGCTTTCGAAGATGGTGATGGTCGCAGAGGCGGCATACAGTCCGATATCTCGAGTGTGCGCATGCATTTAGGGGAGCTCTGCTAGAACCGTGGCTGACTTGTGCGATTTATGACTACGATGTCGTCTCTAGGCTGCCAGATGTTTGCGGTAATAGGGTGTGATGTTGACCGCCCTCATAGGCGCCCAGTTCCACAGTACTGAAGATCGGCAGGTTTCATTTTGCAGCGGTGAATGTGAGTCCTATGCAGTCACGACCATGTCGATGTTGACTGTCGTTTGTTTCTAGGACGAGGGTGCTCGCTCGTTTCTTAGAATGCAGAGAGCCAGGAGTCTGATCAATTGAAGTGGTTCACTAGAAGAAGTGGGTCCAAGTGTTCTTCTTTCATAGACGCCGCTCGGAGGCCGACCTGACCAAGCCTCTCAGAGTGCGTAGATTGAGGAAGAATGTTGCAGGTAAAAAAAATTAGTATCTGTTGTCGTCGAGCAAAGCTGAGCATCCTTTCACCTAGTGTTTGCCCAGTAGCGCTGGTTCGAACGACACATCTGGGTGTTTCAGTCCTCCGAACCTCCCCTGCAGCTCCCCATGCACCGTAACACCAGTGTTGCTTGTCGGTAGGTAGGTGAGCTGGTCTTACATATGGTCTCATGGATTCTGTGGCCCATTAAAGTTCAAAGTTCATCTGATCCGTAGGCGGCCATGGTATCGGCCGTGATTTGGAGGGATTCCGAGACTTTTGGGCAGCAAAGAAAACGTCCAGAGGGTTGGAGATAATGAAGGGGCATTAAAAGAAATAGGTTGCAGTAGAGCACGAAGTAGTGTAGAGTTGAGAATATCTTTGAATTTTACTAAAAAATTCCCCCAAGGTTAGAGTTTGACGATTCCTTTTCCAGTCACGTTACGACGATCATCGCCCGAACTAACAAGGTACACGCAAGGTCAGATTACTAGTGTAATTATATCCATGCAGATAAATTTCATGTAGGTAACGATACAACAGAACAGAGATACAAAGCGGAGGGAGCACGAACAGATAACCAAGTTATAAATTATCGCCCACCCCCCACCATCGTTCGCAAGTACGCAGGAGGGCCATTCGCCATTGAACCGTAACCACCGGGGGTCATAGCACTTGGCATGCCTCCTTGCATAGGGTTCAACCCCATTGTCACATTTTGAGTTTGTTGGCCCGATGCATTGTTCGGTCCTGGGGTTTGGTTGTGAACCTCCCTGGAAGATCCACGGTCATCCCGTTCTGCTATCGTCGCACCACCGCGAGAAGGGTCCGTTAGGCCGTTCGACGTTGAGAAGGTTTGCCCTAGGCCATAAAGCTTCCCACAATATTCATCATCATCAATATGGTCGTCGAAGTAGATCTCACGCATCTTGAAGAACGTCGATGCCGTAAGAAGGGAATCTGAGCCGGCTTGTTGACTCGTTCCAATTCGCAGAACCTGTGACAGAGTTCGGAACATAACAACGGAAAGTGTTTCATGAACATACCCCAAGATCGTCTGCCACTTCTTGTAAACCACCTTTCAGGGCTTTCGATGCCTTCATTAAGAACTTTATGTCGTATACGGTTGGAAACCAAATCTTCAACAACTCAAAGAATGAATCTTCTATGGTTGGTAGACTTTCAGCGGTGAGGAGTTTCACAAAGTACCCAAAGTCATAACCGCTAGAATGAAAGACACGTCAATGGTGTATTAGGGTATATTGCGCCTGAGAGATGCTTTGACATCGATGCTATTCACGCCACTTGCGTTCCAATGCGCGACGACTGGGAGAATTGCGACTCCACTCACCTATGAAAAGATATCCACTTTGTATCGTCGGATAGAACCAATCCGGACGTGATCATCAGTTCGGCGAAGTCATTCGGTGAAATGCCAATCTCTTCGTGCCGCTGGAAATCGATTCCAGCCTTCTGTAGTTGCTCGATGGACTCGGGAGTATACATGTCGTCACTGGTAAAGAAAGTTTCTTGTTGGCACCATTGACTGCATACACTTCAGATAGATCACGCACCTCAGACTGAACTTGAAGTTAAATTGCCATGTCGAGCATTCCTGCGGTAACTGACCCTCGTCGTTCGCGAGCGTGAGGCCAAGTTGAATGATCTTGAGCAGGTCAACATTACATCGCATTGTCTGATAATGGTAGTCAGACGACGTCTTGAACATCCCAATGGGTCGTGCTACGACTCCCGGAAATTCTGTGTCCTGAATTGAGGTGAGTTCGGGGTTTCGGCGGATAACATATTGGGTAAAGTACGACCATTGCAATATACGGGAAGGAGTCGACAAGCTCGCGTATGAGTTTCATCTCTGCCTCTAGATTTGGCGCCCATACTTCGCGTATACGGGCCATGAGGCTGCTGAACACGACGCGGACGGTGGTGAGGAGGTAAGTTAGTACCCGACGGACGTACGCTGGCGCTTATGTAATTTCATGATAAGATAAGATTGTCTCATTCCGATCAAGATCCAAGAGTATAGGTGTTTAATTAAATAGTGTGAGATGTCGAAGGGAGAGAAAAATCAAAACCAAGCCATGTAACTCGTTTCCTCCACCATGTCCGCACTCAGAGCCCCATGATCAAAATTGAACTCCTCCTTTTCGTCTACCCGCGGTGAAGACGGCGTAAATGGCGTTGGTTGTGCGGATGCAAAAGTGTACCTCTCTTCCACACTGAGACCAACACTCGCAAAGTGATAAATGTCCGGCAACCAGGAGTCTTGAGAAAGGTTTGGAGACATGTTCGATGGTGGAGGAAGAGTAGTTTGCGAACCTTGAGCAGATTTCGACACATCAGACCCTTGCACTAACGAACGCGCCGCAATCCTTTCAGCCTGTTGTAAGATGAGCGGGTGGACGCCTTCGAATGCTGCTGGTAGCTTCGGTTGCGGCTGGGGGAAGCCAGCGTACCCCATGCGAGAGCTCTCGTGCGAGGTATGTAGCGATCGCTGACATTTTTCTACAAGTTTTTGCAGGACAGGCTGAATGAGGATACGCGTCAGCCCACATCTGATATCTCTCTATATCACGCACCAGAGCCTTGCCACTGAAGGGCAAAATCTTCGCCGCAGACCTAAAAAGGAGACAAAGTCTCTCCAAGTCCTGGAGAGCTAGGGCAGCCAACGGCGTCGCCGGAGCACGCGAGATAAGTAGAGAAAGAGTAACCTAAATACACATCAGTCCATCTGAAACATGCAACCGCACCAAGTTCCTAGAACGTACCGCTGCACCAAACGAATTGAACCAGAAGTGAAGGAACCTTACGCTCAATTGCTGCTCTTGTTCGAATAAAGCTTCCACGGCCGATATTAAGCTTGATGCGCCGAGGTAAGTCGCAAGCACAGACGGCGCGTAGGCGTGATTCAGGTCAAATGCATCAGGGCCGCTCATAGCCTCCGTAAAGTACTTCCGATGTAGTTGAAGCAGGGCTGCAACGAAAGGACGTAAGCATTGAAAATCTTAGTTCCACCGACATCCACACGTATCGGAGTCCTAAGGGCAGGGACGCACCTATCTCACGACTCATCACCACAATTCCCCGTTGCATGACTAAGAATCGAGGGCTAACGCCATGAGGCTTTGATTCATCCAACAAAGTTGGGCCTCGGAAATCTCGGACAGCTTTGTCCAGGTTGACAATGTAGGCATAGTCTGGTTGATCGACGCAGACCATGGCTTCCAACATAGGTGTCAAGCAGTGGATGAAGAAAGCATTTTTCCAATCGTGATCTGCAATCGTTCAAAGATTGAACCCCAGAAACATATTAGTAAGGACGTCGAAACATCTGAGAATGTGGCGAGTAGCGGCGGACATACAACTGATTTCTTCTCTAGGCACGTATAATCCAGGTCCCACATACGTCGGTGGCTTGATGTCAACATGGGCAAGGCGAATTGACGGCGGACGTCCGAGTGACAAAGACTAGAAGGTTAAAAAGGTAAAACAGCCCGAGAGTGAGGATCGCCATCTAATCAACACTGCTCTCAAATGAATAGAAATACACACCATGCGGCAGTCCATATTGAGTAACTCCCAAAACACTGCGCGTCGCTTCTCGTACTCCTCTGGGATAGCTTTCAGTCTGGGTGTGCCTCTGTCTGCATAGATTCAGTGTTAAATGAAAAGTAAGCATTCCGAAGAGCAAGGAGAGCCACGTACGAAGACCGAGCTGGCGGAGACAAGGTGACCGAGTAAGCAATAGCAGGTAGGTGATAGTAAAAGGCACCTACCCCTTGAGCAAGCTTTGCGACAAAACCCATCAAGTTCCATGCATAACCGACCGCTTTTTTGTTATCAGAAAAGATGAGATGGTACCAAATCATGAAAAACTACGCCGATAGTTTATTTAGCCAAAGATATTTGTGCATGAATAAAACGTGCTTACGAGACAGTGGATGACATCAAAATCGGGTTCTTCCATCAGGGGGATTTCGCAAACGGCAGCTCGTGCAAGATGATGATAGGCCTCTCCATGCAAAGAGCCGAGAGGTCGAGAAAGGTCGACAAGTGAGCCAATAGATAGGTGTATGAGGAGTAAAGCAAGGCGGCGTGGGCTAAGGCTCTCAATAGGTGTAGCATAGCAATAATGCAGGAGATTAGGCAAAAATGTTTCCGAAGGATCAAAGTTGAATCTATAACAGCCTCAGCAATCATGCAGCCGAGCTAAGAACAAGAACACTCACTGCCAAAGTGCATTATTACGTGCTTCTTCACATATTCGCATGGCTTCATCTTTAGGAGGCAGGGCATCACGGATACGTTTCCGAATACTCACGTCGACAGCCCAAGGGAAGGGGAATGTTGCGCTGAGTTGTAAGATATCCGATCCAATTTCTGGAGGTGTAGAGTCTCTGCTGAATTGCTGTTTCTTCGAGCCTCGTTGGTCGGCATAAGGAGGTTGTGAATTCAATGAGAGAGATTTGAACTGTTGTACATGTTCCTCTCGCGAGCCGGAGCCTGCTGTGAGATCCGACGTCGAAGAGGACGCTTGTTGAATCTGGCCGTAAGGCTGCGCGCTCCCGTACAGTTCTTGATTTGTCTTAACCTTGAGGAGTTCAGGTGCTAGAAGAGGATGCGGTTGGTTCGTAAATTTCGACTGCAAGGTCGCTACTGCGTCTTCCAGTAGCCGTACCCGCTCGCTGAGCTCAAATATTTTCTCGTGCAGTTGTTCGGTGTTAGCGAGAATAAACCTGACAAATCGTGGTGAGTTCTTAGAAAATCAAGGAATAAATAAGAACTCCGAACCTGCTTCCACGACCCGAGGTTAGAGCCCCTACTGGATATCAGCCACAGAACAAGATTAGAACCGAGAGCGGAAGAAGACGAACCCTCTGGACATAGGCTTCCGCAGCCGCGTTTAACGCAGGACTAAAAAGAAGGTAGATGAGGTTTGCCAGTCGACCAAGGACAAGTGTCCTCACCTGACAAGGAAAGACACGATCGCACTATAACAAATGTTGTCAATGGATATTTTTGCATAAGCACAGTGTGCCATTCTTTTACCTTGAGCTTCAACCTACACGCGCAAGAGACATACAATCAACCAGTTAGATTTGAGGACGCTGAAGGCGACGGAATCTGCCATACCTGCGACACTCTTTACACGATAGTTTCCTGTTATTCTTGTCATCGACGCGACCTCTATTTGACGTTCCTCCCGGTGCAGGAATGCCCTCCGATCGTGGCTGCCTTTGACTGTCACTCATTCCTGAACCCATGGTGTAGTCTTCCATCGGCAGACCAGATCCTGAGCTGTGAGGCATCTGTTCAGCAGAAACCGAAACATTGCGAGCGCGTTTCATTGGTCGTGAGTCGTGAGGGTCGTCAGGAGGATATCCATGTCCGTGCCCGTGTCCATGCATAGTGAAGGTAAGAGGAGGAGAAGATGGTGGTACAGAAGGGGAATGGATAGACTTGAGAACTCGTCGGACTACAAACCCGTGACTTCCGGACCCATGCTGGAATTCTAGGCGCCAGTCCACATAGGGCAGGTCGCTCCTTTTCCGCGCCGAATTTCAGGGTCTTTTGCAACAGCCGGTGCCTCAGGGTCCTCCAAGATCTTTCGCACAATCTCGGGCATCGAACAACGGCCCAACTTCGCCTTCACGCCTGAACACTCTCTGCAAACAGATGCACAGACTGCCCTGATGTCCCTGTAAATCGTGATTCAGATGTCAAAATCCCATCACGGGAAGAAAGACCTCCCAACGTGCCAGAGCGTGCCGGACGGACTTGAACCACTGTTTGGCTATATGTCAGACATGCTCGAAACATGGCAATTTGACAAACTCAGACCGTATCGCGCGGAGCTATGACGGCTACTCCAGAGACACGAAAGGGGAAAAAGAGGAGAAACTAACACACATTGCGAGTTTCTCGGACTGGATGGTATTGCTCTGATCATGGTACTACAAGCCAGATAAATACAGTGGTATATGTGGTCAGAAAGCTACACTAATATGCAAAATATTCCCAATGTTGGATCTTTTAGAAAAACGCCATCCAGTTCTGATCACTGCTCGAATTCAGGGCGCCAAGCTCGAAATTTATGGTATCAACAACAGCCATCTTGGATGTTGGGGAGATCGTCAATGGAGGTGGAATCGGTGGACCATCTCCGGGCAGAACAGTACTCGAATAGATGCCCTCGCCGAAAGTACCCTGGTGCTGTATGCCATATCTCCCAGTCGCTTGTGAATGCAACTGTGAGTAACCATGCCCTGGAGACATCACGCTGCCCGACGATCGGCCATTCGATATGCCGTTGCTGGTGGTGTTATAGACCCCAGGGGCAGGCGACATCCTGAACGATAAGGTGGGTGGGACCTCTGGCAAGACAGGCGCAGTTTGTGAGGGAATGTTCGGCGGAGGACTCCAAGAATGGGAGGGCGGACAGCTTTTGGCAACTGCTGCTGAGCACTGGCACGGCTTTCGGAGAGGAAAGAGTGCTCTGGCGCGCTCATGAACCTCTGCGATACACTGTGCTAGACTTCGATGAGCTCGAGAGAATGAATCAGATTGGGACTCCTGGGACTGCTGCTGCAGGAACGGGCTCTGCGGCGCGTACGGAACCATTTCGGCAAGTTGGGCATTTGAAGCACCGCCATATCCTCCGTTGGCCAGCCCATCGACACTCGCTTCGTCAGTTGTATGCCTAAGAACAATGGTGGGTAGTTCTTGGCCAGTAGACCAGCGATTGTAGATATCATTTGCTTTGTCGATCATAGTCTCCAGCATCGGCTAACAAAGTCTCAGCGTTTGGGAAGCAGCGGTGAAAAAATCATACTTACTACAACTTGCATTGCCCGAGGACATGTGTCCTTAGCCGAACGGAATAGGATCCGTGCCCGTTCCAGCTCCTGTAGCGCGGCTGGAGAAAGGCAGGTAAAAGGTGCTCGGGATACCAGAATACATAGAGCAACCTAACACCAAAAAACGCAATCAGCAACACAACTCTAGAAGTAAGAACCAAATCCAGAGCTAACTTGCACACGCCCGCAAAGACACACCCTGCCGCCGCTAGTCGGCAGCACTTGAGATGTAGTCAGGGAAATGAAGGAATCGCGGAAAGGATGCGGAAAGAGAAGAGGGTACGAAGACTGAAATACTCACGGCGGCGGAGAACGCGTTAGACCAATAACCAAGAATTCGCGCGGCCAGGTGAGGCTCGTGCTGGTAGAGGTCTTGTACAGTGGCTATCATGCGCGAGGCGCTGAGGAAGACCGCCACGACGGATGGGGCGTACTTATGCCTTCGATTGAATGCCTCTTCAGGTCCACTTAGAGCGCGCGTAAAGAATTGGCGGTGGAGTTGGAGTAATACTATAATGCAGCGATGAGATTCCGGGGGAAAACCCCATGAGTAAGAGAGACTTACCAGCCTCCAATACTATCGATAAAGAAGCCCTCTGCATGATTATTGACCTTGAGTGTGCATCCTTGTTCCTCAACGGGACAGGTATTGAGAAATCGCGGATTCGTTTGTCGAGGTCCTGCACAGTTTCGTAATTCACCGATGGTTGCGAAACCGCATCAAGTACTGGCGCAAGACAGTGTAAATAACACGAATGCTTCCACTCCTGGTCTAGAGAGGGATGAGACACAAATATAAATTTATCAAAACGACAGGAATTTCTCACAGTAGTGCAGACTCTCCGAAAGATCGCAGTTCTCATCGGGCGTATATGAGGGACGCGGACAATCCATGTGGCTGAGGGACAGAGAAGGAGGACGACCCAATGACAAAGACTAAACACAGCCCTCATTAGGGACAACACAAGAGATGAGCAGCTGAAGACATACGAGACGTGCATCGAGGTAGAGCAGTTCCCAGAATAGAGACCTCCGTTTCTCAACCTCTTCAGGTATAACTTTCGACTTTCCGCTGTTCCGATCTACAGACATGGGTAAAAAAAAAAAAACTTATCTATATTGCACAATCCACTCACGTAGCCCGATCTAAGCAATGAGGTTCATCGTTAGCCAGACGACAAGACGAGATGATGATATTGGGACCTACACTCTGAGCCAGCTTAGCAGTCAGACCCATCAGACCCCACGCATACCCAGCCGCCCTCTTCTTGTCGGAGAACACGAGCAAGTACCAGATCTCATAAAAGAGTGCGGTGATTGTCTCGGCATTTGTCTCCTCCATTATCGGAATCTCGCACAAACTGGCCCGTGCGAGTTGATGATACTTCTCAGCATCAGGGTGATCAGCTTCACGGTTCTTGAGATCGACAAGGCAGCCAACAGCCAGGATCATGAATAAAAGTGCCAACCGACGCGGTGACAATTCGGAATTAGCTGAAGTATAGCAGTGATAGGCGAGGTTCGGATAGAACGTCGAGCTCGGTTGCGGATTGTACTGCCATAGAGCATTCTGCCTTGCCTGCTCCCATAGATGGTCGGCCTCCTCACGAGGCGGAAGGTGGCTACGGATAAACTCTCGCAGGCGAACGTTGCCTTGAGGGGCAGGGCAGTCTGAGATGGGGAAGTTGTGACTTAGGCGCACAATCTCTGCTTCTAGGTAAGCCTCGGTGCTCTCCTCCTTCACCGAGTGCTAGGGTCATTTCAGATCCCGAAATTATCGGAAAGGAATCAAGGTGCTCACCTGCGCAGTGTGTGAGAGTTGATCCGTTGTCATCACGGTGTCCTCACTGGAACCACGCTCCGCCAAGGGTGTGTGTGTCCTCGTATGCTGGGAAGGCGATGCATTGGGTTTAACCGGGGGCTCCGAAGTAATTGCCTGACCGCCATTGTAAAGGCCCATGGTACTCTTGATCGTAAGCAATTCAGGCTGCATGAGAGGATGCGGCTGTTCAGACTCAGATGCATGTGCCGAATGAACCGATTGCAGGGCATCTTCGAGATTTCGTATTCGGTCGCTCATCTGCTGGATTTTTGTATGCAGCTGTTCAGTATTTGCCAAGATGAAGCGTGTTCCTTTCCCAGAAACAAGGACACCTGGACCGTCGTGAGTCACGTCGCCTAAAGGAGTTCATTGTAGGTCCTAACCGTCAGGGCAGATCTCAGCGCATCCCCGCTTCTACATGTCGCTTGGTTACATCTAAAGCCCTTGATGAAATATTTTGAGTCCGCACCTTACATGAGGCGCAAGGGAAGCTACGGTCACACTACGCCCCGGTGCCGTCAGGGCAAGAAAGATATCTCGTATAGAGTAAACGGACCTTCAGCTTCAGTCTAGGAGCAGTGACGAAAATGGCCGGGCTCAGCTTCAGTTCCTTTACACAAACCAGTATGCTCACCGTCGACATTCACAACACGACAGGGGAATCTACAGTGCTCACTCAACAAGGTACTCGGACCACCCACAAGTCGAAGACTGACCTTCTTTCCAACTTTCTTTGAAGTTACACCATCGGCGATGAAGATATGGTCAAGCGGTGTGTTGTGGGCAAGAGCGTGTTCATCTGGCCCCCCAGATCCGCTCGGGGTTTGAGCAGGAGACTTCCTCGCGCGCTTGAGGGGACGAGGGGACGAATTGTGTTCATAGTCGAGGGCCGGCACTGACGAGTCCATGGAATGCCAGGAGTGCGTGGAATTCGGAGAGGGTCCGTAGGTGGCAGGAGGATAATGGGGACGGAGATCAGAAACGGCTTCGTAAAGGGCAACACACATACATATACTTTGTGTGAAGATCAACCGTGACAGATACCAGCGCGGCATGTCTAGAGAAGGCCCATGAAGAATCGTTGACTAATCCATGGTCACCCCACCATGGCAAATAGACAGGCTTCCGGAGAGTGGCCTGGGAAAGGTCTCGCACGCTTTGGGGCAGCGGAGTCGCGTTGACACTGCGTAAGGTGAATTCACGAGGACGTTCTCCCACCTCTTGTCAAATCACCCCGTCTGCAATATGTTTGTCCAGAAATAGTTTGTCGCCGCTGGTGTGAAACAATGACAGTCGCTATGTAAGAATAGCAGATATTAGACGCTGCGTCGGGCCTATTGAGAGTGCCGTTCCACAGGCACCAATATTCTTGCACTGCTTGGAGGTCGGTAAATCATTGGGAGAAGAAATACTAAAGACCAAGACTCACCGAACTTCCTAACCGTATAAAGAGCTGCAATGAATATCGGCGTTGTCTCGGAGACGGTTCAGACAGGCAAGCCCCATTCTGTGAGAAAGATCAAGTTTAGGCTGGATCCTGCAGGTCTTCGCGCTCTTCTACTAGGACAGGCTGCGCAGAGGTATTTCGAGGCGACATCTTATTTTTGATGTGGCTGATCTATTATTCCAAAGAATCATTGAAAACCAGTGGGGTAGCGAATGAGACTACTCAGGAACTCGAATATTACTTACCAGAGGGAAAGTCGTTCGAATTTTCAGTTAAAAAGTAGTGGGCATCGCAACCAACAGGACGTAAGTTCCGAATGATATGTACATGGACCTCAGTTGAGAAACTCACGTGGGAAAACTCGCTCAATGAGTGCACGTAGATCAGGTGATTATTTCCTATTTCGGCATCAACTTCGAGAACGCGTCCCTGGAACTTGAAGGCAGTGAAAGCTCACGAAAATCGACTGAGTCACTCGCAAATAATGGTAGGTACAACAGCCATTTCAGATGGGAAATTCATTATTATAATTAATTCCGTAGAATTGTGATTACGCGATCAACTATGTATTTCAGTAGCCTCATCTTGCAGCTAGTGGCGACTGAGGAGGGAAGAAGGAATTAAACTATTTAAGAAATGCGCCTTCCTAAATTAGGTTTATATTCGAAAGAACAGCTAGCGTCAGCTCCGTGTTCCCCGGTCGAAAAACAAGAGGCCATCCAGTGGTTCGGGTGCAAAAAGAACGAAATTCACGAGCCGTCTATTTATACGAGTCGCTGTTGCTTGTGGGTGGTCCACAACTCTACAGAGCCTAAAGATCTTATTTAGGATCCCCGGACTTATGTCAATTAGAATGTATAACTTACCGTCCCAACCGGAACCACACCCCGGTGATCATGCGGGGAGACCGTTCTAAATCGAATTATTTATTTGAAGGATCGCGACAATGCCTCACTCATACTGCTCTGAGCTTGATGTCGCACTGCTATTGGGTTTCTGGAGGTGAAGGAGATTACCAGCCGCACAAAACTAACCTCTGAACAAAATTGCCATATCGAAGGTATTCTTTGTGTCCTCCACGAAACCTTTGAAGCTACAGCGACGGTATTAGTTTGCAAGCATTGCTACAACTCCTTACGGCCCCGGCGGGAGCCCACGAGCAAGCTAGAAATTATTTACGGCTTCGGGAGGCGTTTTCCGAAGAAACCGAAAATGATAGACATGAGGTCATGAGCTTCAGCGCCCGTCGTGCTCATCGCAAAAATCAAAGAGCCAACCATCGTGATTACCGGTCAGGTCAATAACGCGGGGAACCCCATTTAGCCCAACCTCGACCTTCTTTCAGCTAACTTGACTTCCCTGCACCCAAACACGACGGCGATTTCTTCCATCTCCGACACACCACCACTTCTCGATGTGTTCGGGGGTCAGTGGGATTGATAAGCAGGTGTGGTTAGGATCTTCGGAGTCAGAGAGTTGTAGTTCCAGATCGAAGTAGTCGAGCTGGCCAAAGCCCAGGCCAGTTGCAGGATCGTAAAGGCGGACTTGAGTGATAGGTTAGCCAGTCGACTCTCAGAAACTCAAATTTCAATCACTTACTTTCTTGGGCGTCGAAGTGTGCGCCTACTTCAAATTTGCCGGACAGACCCAGGGCCATCGCTCCTCCTCGTGTAGCAAGAAAGATGGCCTCCTTCCAATCAATCGACAGGTTCTTTCCATCCTCTCTATCTGGCTCAGCTTTCATAACTCTGTCCCCCTCACGCATCCTCGACACAGCAACTGCCTGCCGCATCGAGTTCATGATATCCACGCTGTAACCACCGGCGACGTCCGTACCCAATCCAATCTTTACATTCAAATCAAGAGCTTCGCGGAGTGGAAACGGTTTAGCCGAAAAATATGCATTAGAAAGCGGACAGTGCGCCACAGCCGTTCCCTTGCTTGACAGTCGGTGGAAGTCAGGTGCATCAAGGAAGGTACAGTGAGCTTGTATTGTCCGGGAAGTGAGGAGGTTGTTCTGTGGCTCAATCAATCAGTCGCACTGAGACCTGGATGATGATCGCCAACCTTATCGAAAACATCGATATCCTCCATGCCACGCTCAGCGCGGACCCAGTCCACCTGATCTTTAGCTTCTGCCAAGTGACTCTGTATTTTGAGATTCTCCTGTTCTGAAATCTTGCCTAAGCCTTTTAGTAGCTCATTGGTGCAGGTGGGCACAAAGCGGGGAGTCAAAACGGGTTCCACCAACCGCTGAGAGTGGGGTAAATGTTCTATAAGCCCATAGCATTTCTTCACAAAGGAACGTGCGGCGTTTAGCGACGCAGAAGGTGACGGTTCGACGTAGGTGGTTGTGGATGACCCCGGAGAGGTGATGTCGATGTCCATTGAGAGCTTCCCGACGAAGGCACGGACACCCGCAGTCTGCATGCATTCGGCGAGGATCAAGCTAGTAGGTCAAAGATCTTCAGTAAAAAATCATAAATCATAAATTTAAATCGATTTACTTCGTTTCCTCCTTTATAGTTCCAAAGAGCAGCACCGTTCCCGTGCCGTTCTCCTTCAACCTCTTAGCAAGACGCGTGTAAACTCTCCGAGCCAACGAAGGGTCCGCATCAATACGCGATTCCGATTTGAGAGTGTACTTATCAAGCCATTGCATCAGCGGGAGGTCAAGTCCAGTTCCTTGGTAGAGAAACTGTGGTGCATGTAGATGCAAGTCGCAGAATGTGGGTAGAACAAATGAACCTTCAGGGATCGCGATAACTTGCTCGGTTGGGACTTTCGACAGAGTTTGTGCAGATTCTGACGATTGAGCTGGCTCGAAATGAGTGATAAGCCCTTGCTCGTTTACATCTTGGAGAATTTGTGAGATTTCGACGAGTCATGATTTCGAGATCTATCGAAGAGAATTAACCGTTTGTGTTAGCTTCGTGCATTGCCATCCTCACCTAAAGTTTACCAATAAGATGGTCTTTCAAGATCTCCAACGATCCAAGACGAGGGGTGTGCACAAAATTTCCTCGAAGCAGCATATCTTGAACGCCAATTGGACGGGGGCAGGAAGGCGACCCAGCCTTAGCCATGTTCGTGGTTCGTGATGTTCTCACGACAAGTCTTCCTCTCACCATCAACATCGTGTTCGACATGGAATATCCTTCCTCAAACTGCCTTCTAGATTACCTGCCAAATGAGCTCCTCCTTGACATCATAAGCATCGCTTGTCATTCTCAAGGCGCTTATCGGACAACGCTTCTACTCAACCGGCGCTTTCACCATCTGACAAAGTCGGCCATCATTCTACGACGTATTCCAATTCACGTCTCCTTCGAAAATATGGCCTGCTTCTTGCGAGAAATGGAAGCGGCTCCTTCAATAGGATACACTTTGCGGTACCTCTGGATAAATGGTACCTCACAAGCCTGCACCCATCTTGCACAGGCGTGCCCCAATCTAATCTCGCTCGCCTGCACAAGGACAGTGGTATACTCTCTCTGTTCTGAAATCAGAGACGACATCCGACACAAATATCTTCGGGAGCTCACCATCTTCGACAACCATGAGATATGGGGTTCGCTGATGCAACGCCCACTAACCTACAAGGTTTTTGCAGGCATAACACACCTCCGACTGCACAACCAACCCACTGGGGATTTCAATCACCGTCTATTTCCTGCTTTAACCCATATATCTCTTCCTATTCGGACTGATATTCGCTTTTCCGGAAGAAAACTCAAAATTGAGCTTGCTACATCGGAAATGATGAAGATTCGCTCGATGGCCACTCTCCAACATATCGTTATAACAACGTTCTTATGGAAGAGTGAGCCAGCGGACCATGATACGATAGCGGCTTTGGAAATCGAACCTCGAGTGAGATTCGTCTTCTTTGGAGCTGATGAGCCAGGAGAATTCGCCCTTTGGGGAGGACGAGCGCGTGGGGAGCAGTGCATTTGGACTACAAGATCAGAAATGCGACAACTGTGCTAATAGAAACGGACATTCGGTAGACGAGAACGTGATCTTCGCTAGACTTTGTCATCTAATTACTGAGCAGTCTATTTCTAGATGTGTCATCATCTCTATTATGGTGATCGGCTTGTTTACTGCTTAGGGGTCATATATAACACCGACATCTAATAGAATGTGGATACACCGTTCCTTCTCACCCACAAATATCTCTCATACATAAGGAACGTATTTACCTCAATAATTCCAATATGGTGCAGGTTACCCTCGGTGGAACAGTCCTTGCTGATTCGACTGAGACGATCATTGTTGAAGGGAATCATTACTTCCCACCTGCGTCTGTAAAGACGGACAACTTCACAAAATCCAATACATCGACTGTCTGCCACTGGAAAGGGTGCGTTCTACCTAGACTGGGAGGCGTTATTCGCTGACCTTGGGCATTCTCAAGCACTGCCTCATACTACAACGCAAATGTTGACGGAAAGACCACCGAGGATGTAGCATGGTAAGATCACTTTTTGGCTATCTAGACCGAATACACCTGATCACAAATTCTTTCTGGAGGTACTATCCGAGCACCATCACAGACAAAGCCAAACCGATCGAAGGATATGTGGCATTCTACAAGGTAAGGCGAATTCACCAGCCACCAGCACATGTGTACGCTCGATTGACGCATTCGTGAAATTCCAGAACAAAGTTCAGATCTCCTAAAAATAAGAAGTCATGATCGCCTCGGAGATACGGCGAAGAAAGTGTGTATTACAGTGTATGATAAAGAGTTGTAGTCATATGTGTCAAATGTAACTTCATGGAGGCGCTTCACCTCTTGTGCGAAGCGTCATGAGTAATCTTTACTTGATGCCGCATGACGTCTCTTCCAAGTTAAATAAGAGGTCGGAAACAGCTTATAGCTAAATGCTTGCATACATTATTTTTTTCCCTCAGCTACTATAGGTAACGTTGAGGTACAATCTTAGATGGATTACTAATCGTCTATGTAGAACACGACCAGATGCCACCGCCAGAGTTCTGGTTATGGGGCACGTCAATACATGGCCCAGAGTTAGCCCCGAGATATAGATGGTTGACTACCGCCTGATTGTGCTTGGCATCGAGTGGACGATCGAGTAGCTGGAGTAGAGCCGGACGCAGTCTTAGACTTCTTCTCGGATTGTAGTTCAAAATCGTCGCTATCTCTGCGCTTGGCCCGTCGTTTGCCCGCATTGCGAGGATGATGTGGGGATACTGGGACTTTTGGGATAGAAGTAGGCAATTTGTTATCTGGCCATCCAACCTCTCCTAGGGCCTTCTCGAACAGGTGCTGAAGATAGGCATGATCACGCAAATTGAGCGTTTCGAAATCTTCCTTCAATCTTTCTGTCTTCGTTTTGTTTGCAATTGCCTTTTCGACCGCTCTCGAGTGGTCGTAATATTCCTCCAATGTGTCTATTGTGGACATCAAGAAGTCAGTTAGTGGCTTATTGTCGTCGAAGACCAGCCCCGCGATGCAGCTGTTTGGGAGATTTCGGATTAACATATACTTTTCCGACCCTCCGATATACGTCCCAAGGACCTCGTCGAAGGTGCATTGAGCAAAAACACCGTCAATGATGGCCCTTTTGCTCCGAGCAACTTTGGTCGTGAAGGGAAGCTTGCTGAGAGAAAGGTAGAGGACGAGGTAGAAAAAGGACTCCAGATCGTCCTGCAAATTGTGCAATTTTGTTGAGAGACGCAAAAGAGCGCTAGACATGAAATACCATGTCCCCTACATATGTAAACACTTGAGTCAACTGACCAGCGGGGAAATAGCCGGAGTGTATTTACCGTCCGATAACGCTGCCTAGCTTTCATGGGCTCGATGGGTTGACCATTGGGGGTTTTCACCCGAATGGCAAGATCCCAATCAGTCAGGATCCCGTCGCCGTTCTTGGTAATCCTCACATTGTTATCACTGATATCGCGGTGGAGAATACCATATTCATACGCCTCTTCGTGGGCTACAGGAGTTTCAACATATGGCACTTTGGGGAAAGAATGACGCTCACCAATAAAAGCATGCGAAATGGCGGTAACCATGGCTTTCGGGTTATCGAAGTCATTGATATGGCACGGGATGAAGTCTTCAAGGATTCGATGGTGGATTCGTGTCGTCAGCTGCTTAGACTTAGCAATAGCCCACCCTCGATCCAGATAGTCTTGCGTCAGTGTCTTGTGATTAGGAACATCACCGCCGCAGGTCACTTTAGGGATGTTATGGACGCCGGCTTTATCGAGTTCTTTCAAGACCTCGATTTCCTTCAACATGCCCTCGGCCTCGGAACGCCATGTGTCCTTGAGGAAACGTATCTTCTTGCCCTTGATGTCATATACTGGATAACCCCGGGTGGCCCTCCCCGTGAGCGACTCTGGTTCAGAGAGAGCTCCCCAAGCTAGTACTTCACGTTCGGAGTCCCCATCAGGTACCTTGATAACGACGACAGGTCGGCGATATGGATGCGGCGGTTTCCAACTATGGAGTTTCTCCTTTGCCAGGGCCGCCTGCGAGTCGCTCGCTGGTAGGACAGTCTCGTCAAATCCACGACCTGCCCTCGTGAGTTGAGAGAAGCGCCAAAGAAATTCGGCAAAGACTTTGCCTTCCGTTCGGAAATTGAAAGCTCTCGAAACGATGACGCCAGTGCGGTCGGCCCTTATGAGTCGGGTAGAGGGGTCGCCAATGAAGAGCATGAAAGCATGCGTTCGGTGTTGGCGCGCACATAGCTCTGTTAAGACGGTCGCCAGCTGTCCACGGAACTGACGACCAGTATCGGTGTCGGGTTGAAACTTGAAGTTGCGAAGTTCCTCGCCCGTCAGGTCATCGCCCGCGTCCTGAAATGGCCGGGATTCCCCAGAGACTTTAATCTCTGCAGGAAGTTCTTGTATGTCGAAGAGATTCGGCTTTACAATTTCAGATGCTGGACTCGTGCGGCGGGCTTTCTTTTTCGACTCTTCGTATCGACGAAGAGCATCCGTTTCATAGAAAGATATATCGGGTTTCCAGTCCTTTTTCGAGTCTTTATCGGGGCTACCAGACGTGTCAAAGGCGTCCAGTTTGTCGCCCAGGACCTTGGACTCTCGTATAAGAGCAATCTAGTGAATTGTGAGCGCTTGAGCAACAGTATGTACACAGCTACTTGAAGACTTGCCAACTTTGCGTACATGTCCTTTTCCTTAACACGGCGCTGCTTTCGTTTCTCTTTCTCTTCCGCAGTCACTGGAGGCGGCTCAGGTATCCCAGAAGGCAGGATTTCTTCTTCTTCCTCAGGGTCGTCCTCCAAATCATCCTCAACGAAGGACGTTTTCTCCTCTTCTTTCGCCTTTGCTTCGGCTACGCTCTTGCTGCGCGATGGAACGCCATCAAAGTAGGTGTCACTGATGCTCGAGAGTACCGCAGGAAGGTGCTGCTCGTCCACTGCCAGGAACTGCGAAAAGAACTCGCGCACAGGCATGCCGCCAACAATCTCGTCCTCAAGCTCGCGAGCCATCGCTTCTTTGATGTCCCTGTGACCAAGACGTGGTGCGTTACTGGGAGTACTGCCAGACTTTTTCTTCACGGGTGTACTGCCTAATGAAATCTGAAGGGAGCGACTAGACGTAAGCGCACTTGACGACATGGTGTTAGCACTAGAGGAAGCCTTACCGACCTGACCTGTACATATCCCTTTTTCTAAGGAGCCTTCTGGGCGTATCGATGGGCGTGTTATCGATTATTCTAATCGTTATAATTGGCCAGTCGGAGTCGCAAAGACGTTCAAGTTCAGGCGCCAATGTGGCACAGTGGGCACTGTTCTCTGTCTGCGTCAGGGGCCATTATTGATCCTGCATAACACACGTGTCTTGCTCGGGAACTCGGGCCATCACTCATGACTTCCAAGTCGGGTAATGTTGATGTAGGGCCGGCACATTCGCGTCTCCCTTTTCTCATTCGACATTATTACTTGCCAATTTGAACCACCGTAACTGAACTGTGTAAATATGGGCGCTGATGCACCAACCATCTTCACAAAAACTTCGGCTTTCTCCTTGGCCGGTGTCGTAGCCGTCTGGCTCGTCGCGTACATTGGTTCCAAGGTCTTTCTACCCAAGAATGCTCGCTGGCAGGACCGGTACACATTCATCTGGCTGGTAAGCGCCCCGAAGCACAGATAGTCTAGCATAGTCCAAATAACAGTATATGTATCCCACAGGCATTTGACGGCCTCATCCACTTTACATTCGAGGGCTCATTCCTATGGTTGTCGGTATTCGGTCGTCAAGTGAACACTTCAACTGGGCCCTTTGCACAACTATGTATGTGATGCGCTCTACTTGAACACCAGTCGATACCGATGATATGAAAAATTACAGGGAAAGAATACGCTGCTGCAGACTTCAGATGGGGTGTGGCCGATCCTACGGTCGTCTCTCTCGAACTACTCACCGTCCTTGTTGCTGGACCAATGTGTTTCTATATCCTCAAACAAATGGCGAACAATGATCCTGCTCGTCACTACTGGCTTATTGTCCTCAGCACTGCAGAAATCTACGGCGGGTATGTGCCAGAATATCATTTAATTGGTATTTGTACTGATATCGCCCAGATGGATGACGTTCTGCCCTGAATGGCTCACCGGAAGTCCGAACTTGGACACCTCGAACCCACTTTACCTCTGGGTGTATCTCTTTGTGAGTCTTGTATTATAGGGCCGATTTATGACTGGTTACTGAATACATATCTATCCATTTCGTAACAGTTTATGAACATCATGTACGTACCTTTCTCAAGCCCCATCGATGCTTGCTAACAATGTCTCAAATAGCTGGGTCTTCGTCCCTTTATGGCTCATGTACGACTCATACAATCATGTCGCTGGCGCTCTCCGTGCTCGTGAAGCTGCCCCCAGAGCCAAGTCTGCCTAATACCACCAACCTGGTATAACAATATTTAACGATACCATTATTACTTTCGTGTTCTCGTTATGCTCCTGAACAAATACTATTTGTTGGATCTGAGCGTAGTTTGGGTCAGAAAATGACTATTATATTGAATGCTAAGATATGTAACCTGGGATGGTGATGTATCAGCAAAAGCGACGTTGGTAGATGGCTAACCATGAGAGCGAAAGATAATTATACAGTCCAAAGCGCTCGTGGACTTGTTATTGCAACAAAGGGAGCGAAAGAGAATTGTGCCTCTAGTTGATGGTGAAATTGGGCGATTTGTTCCCCTACAGGTACGGTTAGTTGCGGCTGTTGTCCGACTACAGAACTCCACTCACTGAATCACCGAAGACTAGAAGAAAACATTATCTTTATCAGCTTGGACCATAATGTTCTGGGAGCGATACTCACGGACGAGGAAGTAGTCTTTCTTGGTAGCAATATCCGTGGGCATGGTAATATTGGTGGAACCAGTCTTGAGCGGGAAACCTACAGCAAGAGGATTGTCTTTACGAAGTCATCTATCAGCTTGGTGAGAACACAAGTAAATGTATCGGCAGCGTACCGATGTCGAGGTTCTCGCTCCCGTTCTCCATGTAACCGAGAAGAAGAACACCAGTAGTATCTACTCTCTGGGTCGGGATACCTGTGGTGTCTATCGGTTATGAGTGATCTGTCAGCGTCTATTTGAGTTTCCTCTTTCGGGAAACCTCACTCCATCGGACAACCTGATGCGACCCTTTACGCCATGCATCGCCTTTGGCAGGAGATATTATGGACGGATTAAAGACAATGAGTGTTTGAGGAGCGTTGACTGGGATGGCGGTGACAGAGGCGGCGGCGAGGAGGACCGTCGAGAAGATGACATTGAACATCATTCTTGTAGGCGATATTAGGCAGTCAGAAAATATGAGGTTTGTCGATCAAGATTACTAGTGAGAGGCGAGGTGCAGAGACGATATCGAGAGAATATGACTAGTGAGAGGGAAGTAGAAGTAAGTTGGATTGGAGAGAACGGCAGAAACGAGATGCATTATATACTCTCTGACCATTCGAGTACAAGAGTAAACCCGTCGAGCTCTCTAATTACTTCCTTTCCGTTCCGTTCACAGGTCTGATGCAGGCCTAGAATGCAGAAGCGCTTTCCAGCGGACTTTGACGTTCTCGCGAGTGCACGAGGCAGCTCCGAATCTTCAGATCCAGTCACCAGACCCCCAATCGAAGGCGAGCGATGAGGATGTATCATGAAGGCGAAGGCAAAGAACAAGGACGATTTAATATAGGAAGAATACTAGAGCTTGCGAGGCAAATTTAGAACTCGAGATTGCGATGGCCTGGGGAGTGGAATGGGAAGGAATGAAGCACGCACATCTATCATCATTCGTGATCACGAAGACGCGGAAAATACGCGAAGCCGCGCCAAATTCCTGCGTTTCTCAGTGCCTCGTGTATCGATAAACGTTTGAGGCAAAGAATAGAGAGATATGAAACGAGGAGAAGGCAAAGAAGAGAGAAGTTTGTGGTCTCAGAGTACTGGACAGATTGTATCCGCGTTTGCAAGTCGTAGGGTCGCCGGTGGCTACCGAGAACGCTCATTGCGGTGGACGCTTAGATAGCCAACGAAGCGTCAGCCGAGCACACTTCCGAGTAAGTACTACCGCCAGATCATGGATTTGAGTTGAAATACTAAACCCTTTCATTACTGACAGAGATTGACGATCCGCACAATAAAGGTGTCGGACAGAAGGAGAATTCAACCCTAATGATAGAGGCAGACATTGGAGCCGGCGGTTGAGTGCAGTCCGAGGGGAAGGGAGGTACAGCCGACAAGGACATAAGGGCATAACATATTGTGAGGGGCATATTTATCATAAATCGTAGACATAGAGCATAGTAAGATCCAAGCCAGCAGGTCATATCTTCCTACCCTGGTCTCTCAAAAGCAGTATACCCAAGCTCCAGGCTAGTCTTTGATAGTAAACCGCGTGCTTCGGTTCCCAGAGTCTCCAAACACTAAGTCATGAATACAGCCTGGGTGAGAGGTAGAAAAGTAGGGAGATAAAGTCACTCACAAACAACGATGTATTGCTTGGTACGGGGCGGAACCTTGGGGCATTTGAAGGCGACAGACCCAATTGACATATCGAAATTCTCGGCAAGCTTGTGTTCTGGACATATCCATCAACACTCAGAGTCGAGACTCTATAAAGGGGTTTGTTGCTCACTAATGTCTAGATGTTCGTTCGAGCTGCCATCTTCGAGATAGCCAAGCATCAGAGTCCCTTTCGTGTTCTGTTCTTTCTCCGGCATATTGGTGACGTTCCTATTGATCATAAGATGGATTGCAGTTAGCTTCAAGCTATGATCAGTGGAGAATAGACTGACCATGTAGTTACGACCTCAGAACCTGTGACCCAAACTGTGTTGTAAGTGGGGTTCGTGATGGTCGGACTGTAGACGTCACGAG
>Ga0247741_1000311_pt1 | contig 29665 bp, 26 predicted proteins | sample UWRJL213509R2_FD_180945 | JGI IMG/M metagenome (GOLD analysis project Ga0247741, IMG submission 180945) | Plant litter microbial communities from Arlington Agricultural Research Station in Wisconsin, United States - UWRJ-L213-509R-2 | ecosystem: Environmental > Terrestrial > Plant litter >... | reverse complement strand
GTCTGTGTAAGACAGTGAGCTAACTGAGAGAGAGACTCGCATACGGCGAGCTACTCATGACACTCACCTGGGGAAGACAGTGAGCAAACGAGAGAGAGACTGAGACAACCTCCTCTCTTTGCTGTGTCATGTCCCCAGGGAACTGATCACGCCCGCATACAGGAACGGGGTGACGCATTGACATAGTCCTAACCCAGGCGGGCACTTGGACAGTCTGTATGATTTTTCCCTAACCCATGCGGGCACTGGACAGTCTGAACGACGAAGGTCCTAGGCATCGCTCATTGAACTTGAGTAAAGATGCTCTTTAAACTCGATACAAATTGATGCAAGAAAATGTCTCAGTTGGTCATGACACGAGCCAAACCCTAGCCTCAATTTTGGGTTTGACAAATCTTGTCCAAGGTCTGCACAGCTTGATGTCATTTTGCACAGCTTGTCCAGAAATTCAAAACGTCTGCCTACGGTAGTGGGAATATTTTCGGAATTACCTATGTTCGGACATTTGTATGGTGTTTATCTAATCAAATGCCTCGCCACCAATTGCCAGGTAGTTTTCGGATATTGTGGTGGCGAGGCTTAGTATGGTGTCTTGAAAACGTTGAGCCAACAAAAATATAAGTCTTATGACACGGTTGTGGTTGCGAACTGCGCCAACAGCCTTCATACAGGCTAGTGTTCAAAGATGTGGTTTGGCATAATGTGGCCGGTGACGAAAACGAGTTGAAGAAGACGTCTTGAAATTTGAAATAACCCTAAACACTCACCATCGAGTTCCAGGCCCAAATCTTCACGCATTAATTCCCTACAGCATTCAGGCGACCGATGATTGAGAGAGACGACACGGAGGATTGAGGAGGGCAGATATGTAATACTGAATAGAGCCTAAACGAATAATGTATATAAATTCTGGAACATCTGTTATAGTTCATTTTAAGGGCAATAAGTTGAAGCGCGGGGGACTCCATTATCAAATGAAAGATTGACCATTCGCGTTGAGGGCTACTGTACACCCAGAAGAGGCTAACGCAGCAGTACCTTCGGACTCATATTCCTGTGAACCTGGTGCCGGAGGCCACAAATGCCATGCTGCGTTTACCACGGTAAAACTCAAATTATTTCAGCTACATATTCACCCCCAGTGACCAATATTGACATTACAGAACCAAAATGAAAGTATTATAAACCCATTAACTCCTCGGTGTTCTCTTCTTCTCTTTTCCGCTTGATTGACAGACAGAATTGATAATGACAAAATTTCTCCTTCCGACTTCGGACAACTGGGACCTAGCATTCAGAGGGTTGTCTTTTCTGAACATAGGAAGAATTTTCGACCATTTTCTGCGAATCTGGCGTGATTGAGTATAGCGAGGCCACAAATTTGACTATGCCATACCACTTTACGATCTGATGAAGACCAATATTTTCCGAACGACTCTGCGTGGCTGACAAAATCGCCAGAATTTAGTCCATCCAACAAGACTCTCAATCCGTCGTCTTCGTCACTCCACGTTCGTAATATTTTTTCAAATTGATTACCAGAGGAAGTTGTATTCGTGTTGGAGTGCCGGTCAGGCGACTTCGAATGTAAATTGTGAATTATAGAAGCTGGGTGCATACATTACTTACATGCTGAATAGTATTCGGAGTACGGTGAATACCCTGTTCTGATGAAATACGGGAAGTGCTCTGAAATTTTAGGGTTAGCCGTTGTTTCATCCTAGTGTTTTAGGCTTTCACCTTGTCTCGTCCATCTCCAACATATATCTCATGAGATTTATCGCACTTGGGGACCATCGCGCGCCGTAAATTATTCACTGAGTTACGGGCTTTCTTCACATGAACCTTTTTAGTGCTCCGGTTAAGTGGACCCTGATAGCTTTGAGGAGAAGTAACGGTATGTCATTGGATGTTCTCTCACCTCCTCAGGTCTTGAATAAGGTCCCGTTTGGGGGTCCTGATATATGTTTGAATTTTCTTCGAACATTTTCTGCTAATAGCTAAGGAGATTTTCTTTACAAATTTTCTGTTAGATAGCTGACCGCACCTGTGGGTAAGCCAATTCTTGATTGTCAACTTCTTTCGATTCATTATCAGGACATATTGGTCGACCGGGTAGCGCATCTTCCGGAATTTTAGACGACCTCGAGTTCTTACGAGAAGAAAGTGAGGGTTTGGTTTCTATTTTAGAAGCTGCCTGATGCTTGTGAGTATGTCAAAAAATGATCAAGGTTTCTGTAGAACCCTCACCTTTTTTGTCAATTTTGTTGGACTAGTGGTGAAAGCTGGTCGTTTAAGCAGAGACTGCATTGTTGGGTGTTTAAATCCTGGAATGTGATGGCTTCTCGTCCGACGGCTGATTTCTTCTTCAGAGGTGTCGATTATTGCCGGCGCGTGTAAGCTTTTGGGAGGTCTTCCTCGTTTCCTCTTGAGCGGCGACGTAGCTGTAGTGGACGACAGTGTATTGGATAGACAACCCAAAATAACCGGATTGGTCGAAGCTATTCCTATTGCACAGGAAATTTCCCGTATCATCGACCTTGCAAAATCAAGGTCGCCGAGCCCATCGCAGCGTAAAGATTCGTGCAAGACGACTTTTGTGATTGTCTTCGCAACCTCAAAAAGACCTACTTCCACCTTGGTGAACCACTCTTTAAGCTCTTAAAAATAAATTCAGGTGGTGCGAGGGATTATGTAGAGGAACAACTCACTATCCCCCAACAACTCCCCTCCGTTACAGTAGCGCTCATACTGTTCAGTGAGCTCCTTCCTCTTTTCCACCCTCTCAGACGAACAGTTTTGGTATCCATGAAGAAGGCGAACAAGCCATCTACACAGTAGAGGATCCATTTTGTCGTCGGTGATAAAATCAGGAGAGGAAGAGCGTTCAAGCAAGTGGTCGCGTAAGTTCCAGATAAAATATACATTCTGCCAATATGGATTGGCTACCCCGCCCGCTAATTTCCAGATTTCTGCAAGACAAGACATCTCCTGCATTGCAAGCAGCATTAATGAAGCCGTATAAGATGGAGGGAAATGCACTTCTTGGCCATTGCTTGTCCACATCAGGAGCTGTTGCGGCGAGCCGGGTAGTGCTAGTGCACCATTGGTGGTTCTGAGTAACAACTTCCTCATCGGTGGTATAGCCTCGTATGAAGGATACACCTCGGGGCTGGAAATCCACCAAGTATTTTCGAGGGAGTCTAGCGAGTCCGACATAACCAGCAGGAGGTAATTCAGGTAAGGTGTACTCGTTAGGTCACTGGTCCCGCTGGTGATTCTCACGGCAATATCTCATGTTGTCACGATGATTGGATAGCACTAATGGGGGTCATTAAGTACTAGTATTTTCTGTGGAACTGTGCAGAGTTCTTTACTCTACAATATTTTCCCAGCGCAGATGGAATAGGGAAGTCATTAAGTGCTCTTCCTAGGCATTCAGTTGCAAGATCGAGTATTTAAAATACCGTGATGCCAATATTACCTTATGAGAATGATATTTCATATACGTCTACGTGGCGGTGCCGACACTATTGCATCACAAGTGTTAGCACAGCCACTAGGTGGAGGCGGGACGACGTGAGTTCCTGGAAATATATAGTAGCGCAACTGACCAGACCACGGTAGATGTATGATATTTAACACCCCACGTAAAAATACTGACTCGCCACCTGACCGACGCTAACAACCAGAGCTCTGGTATGAATAAATTTGGACCTCTTGGAAGTTAGAACGATGTACCTTTGCGAGACTGCCAGAGGGTTACTCTTGTCTGAAAAGTCGAGATCAGCAGATTGCATCAATAGGAGGCTGTATGTTGGTATCTATCCGTCAGCTCAGTGTTATATGGGCCTTAAAAGTTCGCACTGGAGTGATTAGCTAGGTCGGTATTATGGGCACTCACGGTTCTGACCCGTCCTGATGCCATTGATTGGTGCTCTAGTAAATGATGCTGAGAATTGTGCCAAATTACTGTATAATTGTAGATTGGAATCCTCCAATAACTGACGAATCGTGATAAACTCAATAGAAGTATAACTACAACAATGTACTCATACATGTTTCAGCTGACCGCTCACAACTGGTCAATTCGTCAACCAGTAATAACTCCAGCCCCAGCAACATCACAGCAACATCACGCGATTAAAAACGAAGAGTGTCCCTTGATATGGCTCGGCGAGAGGATCAGCAACGAGATTGATTACGCACGTCTTGAGAGGTCTAGCGATACGTACCACAATGAACTTGTTTGCGCTAATGGACTTGAGCAACGAGATACTTGTGAGCAATATCGTGGTCAATTTATTCAATGCTCAGGCGATAAAACCCACCTTAAGCAATTCTAACATGCATCACGGATGGCGGACATGGTCATAATCGAGAGACTGGAACCAGCACTTTATATAATTTACCGCCTGTGTGTGACTCCACCACCCGAGTTGGAAACGTATGTGTAGAAGGCCGCATGATGCCGAAGGACTGTTTCTCACCTAAAGCCCGTCTAAGTCGTCTCTGATCGAGAGACAAGGCCGTAGTACTTATCATTGTGTCAGTACCCACCTTCCGATGTGATCGATCGGTGATCTCTCGGGTCCTGAAGCTAGCTTACGGACCTACCAATCAAGACTGTCGACGATATATTCGCACTGAGATTTAGCTACGGGAGGACATACTAGCACTGACCGTCGCTAAGAGGCGCATGTCGGATACCATATGCTTACAGGAGCCGAAGGCAACCCTAGGCAACCCACTGATCCTATTTTGCGAACTCGAAGGAACGTATCAAGGCTGACGGTGAGAGATATAAATATTAAGTACATATATGTTGAAATACACATGCGTATCTGTGTGCATCGAGACCGTTCGCGGTATCAGTCCCAGTTGGTAAACCGGCGGCTTTCCGTCACTTGAGTCCGTCATAGAATAGCTACATACAGGCACAGATTTATAGAACTTCTCGTCGGGTACCCTGGAGTAAGCCGCACCCGACGTTGGTATGTGGGAGATATAGGGAGCCAATCTTTATGTGGCTATCTGTCAGTAGAACTGTCAGGCGCGGAACAAGCAGCAACTCCTATAGCAATTAGGACATACCTCCAAGGGTAGGATACGGTCCATGAACCGACGACAGACCATGGATGATGCATTGATGGTGCGCTCAGATCAGATTATCGTATGCACGGATGGCGGGAGTCAGTCTCAGTGACAATGAAGAAGAGCGTGTTGGGGTAACGCGAGCAGCATGAAGAACAGCTACCGTGAAAAAAAGTACGTGTGGAAGAATTGACGGGTAGGATGTGGTTTTTTGAAAGAACACTTCACGTCTGACACGCCGCTCACCTAGAGACGGCGAGGTCAGATGATCGAAGTTGTGCGAATCGACAAGCGCGCCCCGTGTAGGTGTGCACTTGCAAAACACAAAGAATGAGATGGAACAAGTGACGGAGTCTGTGATTGCAAGTGATGGGAAAAGTGAAGATATTTGAAAGAACCTTTCACGTCTGACACGCCGCTCACCTAGAGACGGCGAGGTCAGATGATCGAAGTTCTGCGAATCGACAAGCGCGCCCCATGTAGGTGCGCGCCCGCAATGCACCAGAAAACTAGGTAAGAAAGGAAAGAGGAGTGAAGTATATGTCAAGGCACTGGGAAATTTCGAGGGCAGGCGTTGTGTTGGTTGGTTGGTTGGTGGTGGTTTGAGATTATTGTTCACCAAAGATTTTATAGCCCGCATTCGGCACCAAACCTTAATTGGACGGGAACAGCCGGGGCTGGAGATAAATTTTAGTCTGGACCGCCGCAACCTCACTCTGGAAAACCGATGCATTATTCACTGAAATTAGAGTCGCTCTGAAGCCCTGCAGTACTGACGTCTACAGATCCGGCTGCGCAGCCTAAGACTCGTATGCATCACTCTTCCCACCAAGCAAGGTCCTCGGGCTGTGACAGCAGTGTACAACTAAGGTCTGTAAAGGAGATATCTATTTGCATATGGTCCAATCTGCATGGCGGTTCACGCACTTTAAACAGGTAGTTGAGAATGCCCATATGGGGGGCGTTCGATGGAGAGAAATAACACCATAAGGGGGTTATAATGTTTGGATGACGATTGCCCTCAATGTTACCGCTTTCGGTCGCCTTGTGGGTTCAAGTTGTTTAGGAACCTACTTGCCTTACTTTCACATATATACTTGTATTCTCATCCTAGTTGCTAGCAGCACGTCAATCCAGACGCACGATAGACAAGGCTTCTCACATCGCGTTTACGGCTCAAATATTCAACGGTAATATGTACAACAATATCAGCGCAGAGCAAGATAGTTGGGAAAAACACGCACTGGATATTGGTCAGGTGGTTCTCGTGGATGTACGAAGTGGCTAACCACACTAATTCGGAGCATCGGCTATAGCTTCGCACTGGGAAGTGTGACCGAGTGCAAAAGATACAAGCAGTCTGGAAAACAAAGATCCCATTCTTCGAATCGGGAATCACCAGGAAGAGGAAGAAAGAGGCGTGGCTTGGATGAAGACATCGGAAACTGTACTGTCAGACAATTGCAAGCAGGAAGTGTCCTCCATAAATTGATCGTCCTTCCCGAGATCTCTTTTGGAACCTCGATCTTGCAAACATCGACGTTGATGGGTGGGCATGTAAACATCGAACAGGTCTGGATTTTGATGAAATTTTGATGTTCAGCAGCAATGGGATATGTTGCTTAGCCACCGAAGTTTCGAAGTTGTTAGATATAATAAACACCGAGTACGGAGTATTTTTAGATATATTTGCGACAGGCACAGAGGTAAATAGGCTGGTCAGAAACCAATAGTTGCTCCCTATTTGGTAATCCGATGTCTTTCGACAGAATACCAAAATACCTCTGAAGGCGCTTCCTCCACTTTTCCCCGTCCCATTTTTCTCCTTGAGTAAATTCCAACATGTGTTCCTCGTTATAGACGAGCAAACGCGCCTTGGTTACGAAGCGGATATTTCCAGCATGGAAATGTCTAGGGGCCCCCCTTGCTGCAGGCTGAAAGGCGACATCCAGCAATATCTTTGGGAGAGGAGCCTGAAGTTCTTCTATTTTTGAATTGACCACATCCTCTTGATCAACTCCCTCTGCAAGGGAGAGGCAGGAAACATGAAACCACTTGTGGCAATCATAACAGTATCTCTGTTCCTCGTGATCAGGACACCATGCCTTGACACAGTCTTCGAATCCGCATCCGAAAAGAGATGGTCCCTTGAGAGATGTTTCACCCACTAGAGTAAAGAAGAGACTTTGAAGCTCACCTTCATTGTCAATTGCATCTCGTCGAACATAGCACGATAGAAGTACTCGACGACAAAGGTCTGATTTTCCAAGTAGGACACTGGTAAGATTATGTCATGGTGTTTCACTAGCACAAGATATTTAGGTACCGCTTTCTTCGTCAGAATCTTCATCGCTGTAGAAAAAGACAACATCCGCTTCGCCTGAGCGATTCAGCCGTACTCATGATCATCTTGGCATCAATGAAACTCACAAGATAGGCTGCCCATGGGATTGATGTCCAAACAAGTTCCTGGGCAAAGTTCCATTTCTGCCATAGAATCGAGCGCACTGGATCGATGTTAATTCAAGTTGGATATGAGTTTGTACTGGAGCACCTTTGCATACTATCTGGCATGTCTGCACCTCGCTCATCGAAAAGGTCGGTAATGTCTTCCTTAGACCAGAACCACCTGACGAGTAACAAGGTTTCTTTTGATGGTATAGTCCGTATCTCTTCTACCTGACCCTTCCATAGTTCACGAGAGGCAATTTGCTTTCCTTCCTTCAGCCTCCTTTGTACTCCTTCGTGTGAGAAGTAGTAGCTGTCATATATTCAAATATTTCAGCAGTGTAAGATACTGCAGGGAAGTAATGCGGACCTTTTTGAAGTGCATACTTCGACCTCTTGCCCTAGTACAGTCTGAGAGTTAGTGACATTGGGTATCTATGGTTAAACTCACCTAGCCTCTTCACCACACACTTCTCTACACTTTTGGCACGAGGGTTGCGCCACAGCGAATCCAAAGCACCTCTCATCAATATAAACGAGGTTCGGGTGAGCTGGAATGCGTGTGTAGGTGCGTTTTATAATTGAAGGGAAGTCCACAGATAACAGTAAACGCACTCAGTTTAGGCGTGTGAGCCTCGGCGCTGACAAACCTTTTGATCTCATATTTCCGTAGATATCTCGCGCCTGGCAATGGGTTACTTGCCAAACGGCTTGAAACGTGTTCACCTCGGTAGCCTCCGCAATCCCTTCAGCCCGCTATACCCCCATTAAGCTTCGAATCTCATTTTCAGATTGGTCTTTGAATTGATACAAGACTACTTATTACCGTCGTTCTGGTAACCATTTTCCGTGCTTTGTCCACGATTCAGGCATCGCTGTGAATATAATAATCCACAAAATGAAAGAACAATCGAAAGATCAACTCCGGACGGATTAAAAGCAGCGAAAGGCGGTCAACACGTTGGTGCTCATGGCGGTCGATCTACTATATGACGACTAGTACTAGAAATCAAGTAGTGAGCAAGTCGGTACAGTGGCTGACATGGTGACGCGCAACAACTCCCTCTGCATCTGGAGGGACCATGAAAGTCCTGTGAGATAAGCCTAAAAGCGTGTATGAATGCTCTCAAAACCTTATGCAAGCTAGCTAGTTAGGCGTTTATACACGAGAAAGCCTTCAGTCGTGTAAGGGTCGATTTCAGATTAGAAATATAAAAGTGACATGTAGTGATACCTACAACAATAGTTTACACGGCGAGATAGTATAGTTGCATTTATTGTAGTAAATAAGACGCCGAAGGATGCCTTCAGAGAAATTGAGCTGCTGGTGCTAGGGCGGGAAACGCTGCCGGAATTGATGCCGGAATTGGTCGCCGGAACTTCCAACTCCCGAATGCACTCGGTCTTTTCAACCTTGGGGGAGAACCAAGGACCGGACTATGGGTCCGGTTCACTGAATTTTCTCGAACGCAGAACCGAACGGAGGGTTCAGTTTTTACCTGGTCCGGTCTCGGTCTGAAGGCGGTTTGAACCGTGAACCAAACGGAATATATTTTTAAAATGCAGATTTGTGTATCTACTCCCCGTCGGTGCTGTCCTCAGTTTCCAGGTACATGATCAGAGCATGGAGATGCTCCGCAGCTTGACTCACAGTGGAGATATGTCCATTTCGGTACACACTCTTAAGGATCTGAAGTGCTTTAAGTTCGTTGGCTAGAACCAGTGATCCTGCCACTCCTGAAAGCATGCTCGGAAGGTGTGGCTGAACCTCGAATAGCAAGGTAGTCGCGTGCAATGAGCTTGAGGGTCGGTCATTTGGAGTTGCTCTGCTCCTGCAATGTTGGTATTGGTTCGCACGTGAAGATAAACTCAAATAGATAGCACACCTCCCAATTACATCTGGTGCGGACTAAGGATCGGATATTCGAGATGTCTAGTAAGCTCACCTCCCTGATACTGGCGTACGTACTGCATAACTACCAATCCCCATGGAGGATTGACCTTTGTCGACTTCTGACAGTGGACGGAGAGGGTGTCCGCTAAGTGGTGACGTCAATGAAGGTCGCGAGCGCCCAACGAGCGCCTATTGCCCTTACCTGGTAAATGAGGGTATTCAACACTCTGCGATTTCCCCACAGCAAGCCGAAATCTCACACCAAGCCCTTGACGGCCATATAGTAAAGGGAATCTTTGGCTTTTAATCAACGGTCCGAACCCGTTCGAACGAGTCCACGGCGGTTCTGAAAATTTCATCTCTGATTGGACTCCGAACTGGACTTGTGGTCCGGTTCTACTTAGTCACCCGAACTTTGGACTGGACCGCGGTCCAGTTCCTCAGAGTTCAAATTTGAACCGAGGTTCAGAACTGAACCTTGACACCACTACCCATAGCTGGAGCTGGATGCGTCTGAATTGCCATGAGTGCCATGCAAAATAACTTTCCATTGGAATTATTCAGCTATCTGGCTCAAAAAATATTGGGCTAGTCTGTGTTGGAGGTAGTGACGAGTCCAAAAACCGCCAAAAAAGTTATTTAGGTAGTAGACATTGATGACTAAATATTTGTACAGATGTAGATATATCAGATACACAAAGGCCCTTAAAAACTGTGGTACGAGAAAGTGTGTGTCTAAAAAATAGAGAGGAGAGTGGGTGAAGAGCAGCGCACTCGCTCCCCGTGACAACGCAGTGATCATTGACTGTGACATGTTACGCCTCTCGTACGAAGTCCGCGCACTAACTCTTCCCTCCTACTTCAGTGCGCTATAAATCAATAAACCTCAACAAAATAATTTCTTATGGCAGAGCTTCCGCGTTTGAACGAGGATGTATTCACCATGGTTCTCGACAATATCTCGCCTCAAGAATCCACTTTCCATTCAGTATGCCTCACAAACCGTTGGACGTCGAAGTATTGCCGTCGAAGACGTTTCGCAACAGTCGATCTAACATCAAAGCCTACGACTAGAGCTGAATCCACAGGCGTAGGGCTTACTTATAACACCCAAGAATTTGTGCAAAACTTCCATCGGCTTCTTATTGACTCCCCTTCAATCACGTCCTACATCAAAGACTTTACCTTCTGTATCCATCGGCTACACAAAAGGGATCCTCACCCTCTGTCACACGTAATACGGGCTATGAAACAAGCCAACCTCAACCACCTTTATATGATGACATCCGGATATTGCATGCTGGATTGGAGCGTGGATCTTCATGAAAACATCGTCCAAGAACTCGAGAACCTGCTACTCTCTCGTGGTGTTCGTTCGCTTAGCCTATACCGGGTCGCCAATATTCCATTCAGCACACTTTCCAAGGTCGAAATATTGCGTGCCACTGCGTTAGAGACTTTGCCGATGTCTTCAAAATCCGATTTCCCTCCAATGCTCAAGCAGTTATTCATTAATCTCAACCCTTCGAGAGCTTTTCAACAGTGGCATTCCGAGGGTTGTAACTTCTCATCGTTGAAGGCAATAGAGCTGAATTGGGATAGTGACCCTTCGGAGAACATGCTCCCCACACTGATCCAAATTCTTCAGCGAAGTAGCCAGCTGACCCATCTTACCATCTCAGGTAACCGCTCATGAAATTATAATATATTCCCTACTAACGTGTTTCGCAGCTATGGCCAACGATCTTGTCGATCTCGACATGATATTACAGCATGGAAAAACACTTCAATCGTTAACCATTGACTTAATGATCCGCCCCTACCTGGATGAGAGCATTAACGTGTACTGGGATCAGTTTATAACCCTGATGCGTCGGATGATCAAAATAGATTGGATACACGAACTGAATTTCAACATCGACTGTTACATTTACTCCTATCCGGTAACTGTGGAGCATATTCTCGCTGTCCGAAAAACCATCATGGATAATGGATATCCCCAGCTGAGAGTTGTCAAGATTTCCTTGGTCCCCTATTTTATCAAATCAAGAGTGGACCCTAGAAACTCACAGGCAACGTATACATTGGTGAAGGCGATTGAAGGCGGGAGTTTTTCAGAGGTTCCATCGCAGAAATTTTCATTCGAAGTCGCAGTGAAATCAGACTTCTTCTGTGACTCTGGAAGGAGGTGGGGGCGTGACATCACTGTTAAAAGTCTGACTCTCGCAGACTGGGAAGACAAAATCGAATAATTTCGTACTATATATTACATTGATTTTGAATTAAATTTACATCCAAGAAGTGGAAAAAAAAAATGACTGTTCGATTCAAAGTACTAGGTCACAGGTACACTTGGACCTTGGACCATAAAATTTAGACAGATGTACTGGCTTGGGCCGAGCCCCTTTACACCTAGACCATGGCCTGGGCTGCTTTAGCCTGATCGTAGGCCGGTAATGTACAAAGGACTGAAGTGGCGTGACAAAGCTTCCACAACGCTTGAACTTTCCAAGTATAAATGCACCATACTGGGACTATGGATGGATTTGGGTGAACTTATGACAAGTTTAATTATGGCGCTTAAAGAACGCCTGTGAAACAAAGCGTGAGTTCCTGTTTGTCAGTCAATGCAATAATATAATCTCAATGGGTTGTTCACTGTATTCTAATGTAAGAGAGATACAATATGGGGCTTGGACTAATCAAAGACAGAGCGCAGTGGAGAGATCATTTCATAAGCAAGAGAGAGGAGGCAGAGGCCCTCAATATCGCAATAAAGTGTCCGAAGATGCGGTAGATGGTTGGAGAGTGCCTACAACAGTGGCACCGATGGTTGCACCCGTTATTGGTGGTGAAAATGGGTAACTCAACCGTGTTGGACCAGTTGGACTTGATGCGTGAGAAAGGCTGCTGGTACAAAGTCTAGTCCAAGTCCAGACCATGGACCTCACTCCCAGTCGATCCAACGCTCTCAAATTATCAAACTCGTCTCAGACTGGACAGAGAGCGAAAAATATATCATTGATATATTGCTTACTTGAGCAAATCGGAGTTACTACGTCGTTTCTCGGCTCTAACTACTTATCATCAATCGACGGTCAATGTCATTTGTTGGTCATAAGGTCTGTAAAGGAGACTACGTTATAACTGCCTTTTCAAGGGGTAGATAAGGTCTAGGTCTCAACCGCCTATATTGAATTAAAGAATACCCAAGCGTCCTGGCTTCGTACTGGCCCTAAATGGGTCAGCAGGTGCACAAATATTTGGTCCTCGTGCCATAACACTACATGGACAAGACTTACCGCTTCGCTGCGGCTTCGCTTCGGCGCCCGATTTTGCCACGAAGACTTCATTCATTCGTTGTAGTTAAGTACCTAAATACACTAATTACAGAAGCTCAATATATGTGATATCCCTTACAGTCGTCGTGTTAGGCGTCTGAAGAATAGCGCCATCCTCTCTTCTTCTAATTCTCGATAGTGCTGTGTAAAGCTAGCCATGGGAGAACACAGGCCTTGTTAAATCTGCACCAATCCTATCGCAAGTCAATCCTTGGCACCCATCGGAGGTGCACGCGTAAGCTGGAGCGAGTGGAAATTGTCGTCTGACCAAAGCATGTCGCGAACGAAGATTGGATGTGGACGTAATCCGCGGATGGAGGATGTCTTCATCGACAGGAATGCCGTCAACGACCTCCTGGTCTGGTCGCAAAACTCGGATAGTAATCAGTGGAGTGCCCACGTCTGTGACGAGTACCCGAGCATTTTTGACGAGACCCCTATCAATTGAAGCATCTCATGATACGATAGACGCCGCCGACTTTGACTTTAAGAGATCCGGGCGGAATGCCAATCGGTGGATGCTTTGAGATATAGTGGAGAAGGGATGCTGGTGCAATATGTTCTCGTCACCGTCTGGGCACTCCATTATAGAGTCGGCCGAACGGGACTGTGTGGATCCGCTCGACATTGATGCGGTAGTATCTTGAAGAGTGCGGGTGCCAAGGGTGGAGCGCAACAATAGAAGAATGGCCAAGAAAAACCGAAAACAAAGAATTGTGGACAAATATAGAAGAAAAACAAATAGGTGCAAGCGAATTCGAGGGATCTGGTTTATAGTAGAGGTATAAGTGACCAAACCTTTCCTTTGACCGAAATCTGAAGATGTCGTTCACCCTCAAGGTGGCCGACGTCCAAATTTCAATCAGCCTGTCCCGCGTCCCACCCCCGGCCAGACTAATCGTAATAGTACAGTAAAGTACCTCATAGTATAGTCAATGTAGTTCTGGGTCGAACATGGGGTCAGGAGAATGCTTGGCCAAGCCCGAATTTCAGTGGCGGTGCCGACTCTTTGGTATCGAAAATGTTTGCACAGCCACATTCGTTGACGATATCCTGGGTAACCAAAAAGGTTTCAATAATGTGTCGACCATATTACATTTTGAGAGAATGTGAACGTAAAGACTTCGGGTCTGCTGTCTCGTGGAAAGAAGCTGCCGTATGGACGCGACTCCCATCAGTTTGCCGCATCATAGGGTTCTATTACCACTATGTATTACCAGCTCGCCTCAGGAGTCACGCCTAGGCACAGTCAGCTCATATGTAAAATTTCTACCTGCCAACTCATCGCCTTGTTAAATGTCCTAGCTGTCGTTTATGGAGAGTACACACCGTGCACTTATCTTATATCTATTTGCAAAATATAGTTGGCCACAGCCGATTTCGTGAATCAAAATGAGTTCATAATGAAAATCTAGTAAAATTTTCAAAATTTTATTCTTCTCTTGAGCAAGCCCATTATTTGCGTCTTAGTTGGTATAATGAAGTGAGATTTGGCCAAGTAAATCGATCCATAACACACCTTCACTAACTACCTAAGGAGCCAGCGGTAGAGTAATGCCTTCGGATCTGCCTCATCTCAGAGTATTGACACTTATGACCATCGGAGTTCCTACCGTTCTACCGCTATCTATTACCTATCTCACACTTCAGTGCCAAGAAAACCAGAAATCACTCCGAGATATTCTGTACCCTCAGCTGACGGCGGCTGGCACCCTCGAAAGTCTCAAGATTGAGGGTGCAAAGCATCGCTCGAGCACTAACAATTTACCCCAGGCAAGGACCGCCAGAATTTTCAATTTGAAGAGTGTTTTTATAGACGCAACTTCTCCGGACTGCAGTGCACTCGATTTTTTACACCGCATACATACACCGGAGGACGCTCGCGTTTAATGGAACAAGAACCCGAGCCTCAACTGGAGATCCATGCCACCACTGCAGGCGTGTAATACCGTCACTCTGATCGCACCGAGCTCATCGACTTGGTGTACCATTAATCTAGCGTTCTACTATTCAAAATTATTCGTAGTCACATCCTTGGATAATCTTTTCGCGTTCGTGAACATTTCTCAGGTTATCTTATCCATCGGAACACATTTCAGTCCGCCCACGGTGGCCCAATTCATAGGACTTGCTAACAAGCATGAGAATATCTTTTGAGCTCTCGAGGAACTAGTGATCTACTCCGGAATTGATAAGTCGGATCATATATCTGGCTGTCTGCAGCAAGAGGTCCGTGCTCTGGGTATAAATGCTACTCCTGCGTGTGATACGTGGTCAATGGTGCGGGAAAAAGAACAATCTTGTAGCTCATATACGGTATTACTAAGGGAAGGCTTTTACCCATAGTAGGGTTGGACAAATGGGAGCATGGGTTCACCAAAGGGACAGGGATATACCAAAAAGAGCGGCGACGCCTTCACTAGGTAAAAATAACTGCAATGTGAACTGTAATAATAGGTATGTTCCAATCAACTCCAATCCCAAATAGGTCTAAAATCCTTTCGTGCTGCCCCATATTCCTCTGCTTTCGAGTTCATGGAAGACCCTGCCTCGATACGCTGAATGACGGATTGGGCAAAAAGTTGGCAATCGCTCTGTATATGGAGAGGTACCGGTTTCAACAAATTTAAGAACGGGGGCAAAGAACCTGTATCCACGTAGATTATCTGAAAATTTGGGTTGTGCCTGCGTGTGAGGCTTTTGAGTAATTGCTGGATTCCGATTATTCGAAGGCTAGTCCCTGCAACGATGACGACATGTTGACCAGGTATGTCAACTGTATCACGTTCCCATAAGGATGCAATCTCCACTCCCTCTGGTGATATGCCATTGAACAAAGTTATGGCTGGTCGGAGGCGTCCAGTTGCCCTTTTTCTTAGTACCATTCCAGCGGTTGATCTTTGTTCCGGGCAACTGGTACATAAAGGGAATTGGCCGGCTTGAAGAATTGGGAAGTAATGTTCGAGCATATAAGTCGTGGAGCAAGCATCACATCGAAGCTTGAAGAGACTTCCGTGCAGTAGTATGCATATGCGATTCTCCGAGTCACATTCTAACCCGGCCTTCTCCTCCAAACCGTCAATATTTTGCGAGTAAACCCTTTGAAGGCGATCGCAATGCTTGAGGACCAAGAGCATTTTGTGGAAAGGGGTTGGTTTGGACGCTACGGCTTGTTTGGCCATATGTGCAATGTACTTGCAGTGTGCCTCCCACATGTTTGCTGTCCGCTTTACATCGTTATGTGAGTGCCAAGTTCTAATTCATCGAGGTTGTCACACACCAATTCATTTACGTCAAACAGGGATTCAATTTTGTATCCAAGAAAATCTCCTTTGTGTATTCCATGCTCTCCGCGAAAAGCTGGTATACCAGCTGCAGCTGAGACTCCGGCACCTAATAAAATGACCATCGTCAGATTTCCGTGAAATAGAGGAACGAATGGATAGCCAGCTTCCAAGCTTACCTATGATTGCGGTCACCTTCGGAGCATCCAACATGATCTGAATCGCTTCGTTATATCTATGGGGGTCGCAGGACATGTCTCAAGAGTTTTCCGGTTGATAGAGATGGTTTTGAGCATTGGCGAGAGTTGCGCGATTCATGGTCAGCTGCATTGGCGCAATTTTTCTCACGGACTAAAGCTTAAGGTCGAATGTACCTGTTTATATTATCATCAATAGACTGTCATTTGTTGATTCTAAAGTCTACTAATGTACCTGTGACTCAGCTGGTGTCGAGATAATGTGCCGAAGATAACAGAGTGTCTCCAGCTGAAATTGCGGAAGTAGAGCCTCATCGGACAAGTGTGAGTGTATTTATGGACCTGTTATTAAGGTCTCCTCCATTTTCGTTCATAGAACTCGGTGTGACTGCAAATAAGAGAACTAGAATTCCTTCAGAGGGGATTTTCCCGAAAGCTGGAAACTTTAGGCAAGAAGCATTCTAGTGGATGCCATTCTATTACCTTCGTTCTCCAAGTCAATAATAACGTTTGATAGGGAGAGGTTCAAAGTCTTCATGGTTGACACTCCAAACCCTTCGACTGATGCATAATTTAGAGGAAGCCTAAGACGAGCCATGTAACTTGCATATGTTAGTAACCCTTTCACGCTCGTTTATCCAACAAGGTTTAAAGTTTCCCTAAGTAAGATTAGAGCGACAATTAACAATGAGAGGCGAAAGAAAGGAAAAACACTGATCGGGGTAAACGAACACTCGCATCGGAGTCTTCTCCCATGTGTCTGTGCTTCAAAGTACACATTTTTTTTGAGCGTTTCCAAGAAATATCCGGCAACAGTTCTCAAGAGTGGGGTCAAAGAATCTTGGAGTTGACACGCCGTTGCAGCCGGTATGAGATCCGCATAAGCGATACGAGTGTCGAGAATTTGGAAACAACATTATCGTAATGTGGTAGACATCGAGGAACCATGCATAATGCTTCCTACCGTAAGCGCTTTGGTGCAGAGCTTCAATGCAGTAGAAAAATTACTTTCCTCGCTTCGCTCTCGCGATCCACTTTTGAGAATTATTAGCCATTAATCTTTTGTTCAATGCAGGAGCTTACCTGTGAAGATTGTGAAAGTAAACAGTACGGTTATTCCGAGTCCACATCAACATTGAGGTCTGGAAATTTTGATGACCGTTTTTGTAACAATCAGCGAAAGTTTCGCAAGTGAGAACTTGATCCCCGAAAGCACGACTTAGGCTGACAGAGATGGGCAATTATACTTTATTTTCAAACGGCGCGGTGATAGATTCGAGCCGGCAACCGCAGAGTTCAGGGAATGTAGTATAGAGGGGATGTTGGGGGGGTGTAAGGTGAGATTCAACATAAAAGACCTGGTCATCAGGGAGATCCGAGTCAGGTCATAAATAGAGAAAACAGCAGATGTGGTACAGAACTTCGGCCCATCCACCGAATGTTGAAGAATAGGCCTAATTTAGCCGATATGAGTCGTGATGATTCATACATTAGATCGAAGAAATCTCAGGGACTCGTACAGGGGACGAAGTCGGGATCATGAACTGCGCCTAAAACCTCCTTATGGGCCAGAGGAGATGGCTGGTGACAAAAATGAACATTGGAAGGTATTTTTAAATATTCTGGAAATAAAAAATAGCACATGCTGAGCAGGAAGATGGTGGCACTTACAGCTGTTCTATCGCGGGGGTCTTTGGGCTAAATTTTCAGGCCCAACTCTTGAGACCTCAAGTTATGTAATCTTGCAGCCCTAAGCGACTGGGAGGCGAGGTGGAAGATTTGAAGGGGTAGACAAACTAATTTGAGGTTGAGACCACTAATTTATACGGATTTTGGAAGAGGCCGGGAGTTAAACATTTCCGAGCAAACATGTGCATACCAAAGCTGGTCATCTGGATATAGTATTTGTAATATGGATGGAAAGTTGATTTTTGATCAATACGACCCTCACCAGTGCGCAACAAAAGCATGAAGAGATCACAACAAGGATTTTCCGCCACGGAGAAGGGCAAGAAGCGTACGAAAAAGTCTCCAGAAAGAAAACATATGGTGATCGATATGAAGGCGACTGTATCTATCTGGGCCAGACGGCCAGAGAACAATTATAACGCTCTTGACCAGAACGGAAGGGTGATAGAAGAGCCTCAGCCAACTGCGCTGTTGACGATTCAACAACCAGGTAAATTTTTCTTAAGCCTTTAGTTTTTCCACTCAGAACAATTGTTAGCGCAAAAAGAGCCATGGACATCGCACAGAAAGGTGTTGAAAATTTTGCTGACGAAGATAATGATGGAATGGCCACCTGTGGATCGGAAGTCAGATGCGTCGGAATTCTATCGCGGAGTTAACACCTGCACCAATAGATATGCATTTACCAATGTGTTTCGTCCTGTCTTGCAAAGAGAGATTTGCGTCCAGGTGAACAGTGGGGGAAATGATCTTACCGCTCTACGCGATTTGGAACACGCTCTAGATAACGAGGCGAGTACATCTGATCTTCACTCTACGAAATGTTGCTTACATAGTGAAACATAGCACTTCAAGATATACATATACGATACCTTCAAGAGCCTCAACCCAAAATCCAGGTCTCCGGTTCTTGTTACATCTCTCGAGGAGGGCCAGGCAAGGTCTCGAGAGCTCCAGAAACTCAAGAAAGATGGGGAATGGTTTCGAAGGAATGCAAAATGGGTGGGGCTAGTGAGGTGAGTGGCTTCCCTCTTCCTTTTATTCCTTAGTTCAAATTCTCTAGGGGTTCCGACGCTTTTGCCGCCCAATTTGAAGGAAAGAAGTTAATCGAATCAAGTGAGTTACTTGGGGTGGGCTTAGAAAATGGCGTCCTCAGTGCGGACGATAACGGCGTGCCCAACTATGTGCTACTGGAGGACAAAATGCATCGCATTGTTGCACCTTCCATAGGCAACAAGAATGCATACTCTATTATCTTCTGGACGATGTCAGACGAGAAGGATAGATCACCGTCTCCCCAAAAAATTGTGAGCAATAACCTTCTCACAGGAATTGTTCTCACCTGGCATGCTAAGTTCGGTGGCGTCATTTACGGCGCGTCAGAGTTTTCTTCTCTGTTCTCCGAAGTGAACGAATATACACGTTATGAAACTAGGACAGCAGAGTCAATGGCAGTGTGAGTATTTCATTGTGTTTATTTCAAAGCCCTCACGCCCCCACAAAGAACGAAAAGTGCAGTGAACCGGGATCGTGTGGACTCTGAGGGAAAGATGGCAAAAGGGGCTGGAGTCCATTCAAGCTTCGGCATCCCGTACTCTATGAAAGTGAGTTTTTATTTTCCCACCTTTAGAGCCCTGCTGATTAAACATCTAGATCTCGGATGAACTTGTTGATGGCAGCCAACGTTTACCAATCTCAGAGATCGAGCCGTGTAAGACAAAGGATTTTTGCATTATATTCCTGAATGCAGCTAAACCGCATTGACAGTTCTCGAAGCTCGACAGCATTTTTTTCTGTCTGGGTTTCTTCCTGAATTTTCCCAGCGTCGTCTTGTGAGTATTAAACAATTGGTGGGGGCCCATTTTGATCCCCCCCCTCCAGGATGCTGCTCGGCTAGCAGGTCTTGTAAACGAGTTGGGGGCACCAAAGTCCTCCAGCTTTGCTACTATAGGGTACTCAGCTTCGTCCCACAAAGACAGGGATGAGTCTCCGTCTACAGGTTGGGTAATGTCACGACCAACATCGGTATGTATACCGTCTTTGAATTATTACTAATAGTCCCATCTCAAAGCTGATCTACTTTCTAGTTGACTAGCAAAGAGAATAATTTTGTTTGGACGCGCTACAGACTTGTACTCGAGCTATCCCAAGAAGCCATGTGGTTTTGGGACGCTGCGGAGGACGAGCATGGTACAACTTCCAGTCGACTCTTCTTAGAGGATCCAAGGTTGAAGCAGATGATGACTCCGTCGCAGATCAGGAGGTGCCCTATCAACGCTCAATGGACACGAGTATCGGTCATACCAAAGGCTGTAGCCGATTCTTTCAGAAGGATGGCGTAGTCAGACGTAATATACACTATATACATGGCTTGATAAGAAACCGTTTATTTCCGGAAGCTTGAACTTCGATGTACCAATAGCTCAATTAGCTGCAGCTGGGAAACAACTTTCCGTGCCTATCCAAGCGGGATTGGCTTCGCTCATTTGATGCATACGGAAATGGTGGAAGCATGTACCGGATTTAAATATGAATTCCCTTTCTCGCACTCATATCGCGTGCATGTATTCCTTAGTTGTAGTCGGGTCGTGGACAGCCCAGAAGTTTCGGAATATTGCTCTCGTGTGTGAGGGAAGATACCATTTGAACCGGGTGCACCCGCTGGCGGAAACTGGCGCGTATGCCTCTGAAGAGGAGTACGTCATAAGCGACTACTGCAGTATGTCAGGTTTTCGTGACACTAAGACGAGTTTATTAGCTGGATACATTCACGATGCCTCTCGATGCAAATTTTGCTCTCCAGTTATGACTCCCTCCATGATAGACCAAAGAATAAAACCCGCCGGCATATTTTGAGACTAGTACTATTCTGATACAAATGAATCTGAAGGACCCTACCTGACTCGACACCAGAATGGAGAAACTCAGCTTTTGAAATCCGAAACAGTCAATGGACTGGGATTGAAAACATTTCGCTTAGATTTTATAACACGTAATTACTGGCCCAACTCCCATATAATTATAGCTTCTGGCAGGAGTGGAGCTGAGCGATAGATTCCCAAACGCTCACCCGGCGTACCACCTTGGTGAGACCTCGTACAGTTCCAATGTCATCACTTTTCGAAAACCATGTATTTCCTTCTCTGACCAAGATCTTGGAATAGATTTATTGAAAACCGCGAACTTGATGAACTGGCAACAAAGGACTCCGCAGTCCACTCCGTTGCTTTGTTGTGGGACGTCCATCATGTCTATAATCCAGGCATCGGAGAGGCAGAAGTGGTGACGCACTATCTATGGTTAAAAAAAGTCAAGAAAATCGAAATGAATACAGAATACAGCTTTTAAGTGACTTACTTTTACAATAAAATTTAATGCTTCAACATCTAGATGACCCCGATAGCTGTCCAAAATACTCAGCTTTTGAGATTTTGGCCGTAATATTACGGCCAGCCAGTGGTCATAATGAAAGACGGGAAAGATGATGGTGTCCCAATCGCCGATAACATCAATGATGCTTCTGGTATCTTTCTTCCCTAGGCCAATCTGTAGTGGATTAATATAAATTGAAGGTAAAAATGAGAAAAACAAACCGCAGATGTGATGTACGTCCTACAATCAGCATCTTTGACCCCGCGCGAAGTGAACTTGCTCCAGAGGAACGTGAGAGCTACCTTTGTCCTTTCTCTGGACCCTAGAATGGATATGTAGCAATTTATAATTCCATCGCATAACATCATCCCGTCTGTCAGACGTTGAAGCATTCCAAAGCTGAGAGGGTGCTCCTGTCGATTACCCAGGGACCGCAAGACCTCGTCCACCTCTCCTCCATGGGATATCCTGCTCCATGACCTTCTTGACACCTCGTTTGAATACAGAAAATTTTCATCTTCTGCATTGCTTGATCTCTTTGTGTGGAGATTCTCCAGCCGGGGAAGGGGGAGTGCCGATGTCTCCCATGACCTACATACACCAACACTCCGCCAACCCACCGAGTTGGTCTCGTCTAGGTACTGCGCGCACATTCCGAGAAATTTTTGGAAGTTTTCACTGTGTAGAACCTTTAAAACTTCATATAGAGTCATGTTGTTAGCCGGAGAGCTAACCTTTTTTTACGAGAATCTCACCTAAGGGAGAGGTCGGCCCTTGCAGTACCAGCCCAGTCTGCTCTGAGTACTTTCTCCCTGCATCTTGATGGTTCAGGAAATTTAATGTTCGCGTCATCCATGGCAATAGAATGGTAGGTAGCTTATGAAATCGGACGTCCTCAGATGATGTGAGCTCGTTGGTTGTTCGGATCCGCAACTCCGAATGATATATACTATCGGCAACATGATGAGGCATACGCTCCCAGAGGCATGCTATGAAGTCGAAAAGCGCGAGCTGCCTAAGAATGTCTTCCTCGAATTTCAGGACCTTTCGTTCTTTGAGCAGGCAGAAGGAAATAGTCATGTCTTCTGAAAATAGCCATTTAATGGATGCATCTCGACCGGGGGTGACCACGTCATTTTTCTGCGCGTTGAGCCAGATCATCCTATCGATTTCCTCCCCACTATCCATTTTGTGAGGGCAGACTGTGTAGTTCGAAGAGGCGATTTTCGTGCAGGTGATGAATGTCGATCAGTACTGGTTGTCACCCCAAAGGTAGCGCTCCGGATTTATTTCCCACGTCTCCTCGAGGTGATGTCTGGGCATAGGTTCCGCTGCGAACCTAGATATAGCGCAGAAAGACTCTTATATATGTCTGGTATACATCTTTATAAATTTTGACAGCTTTAATCTGTTCTTATAACAATATACACCGACTAAATTGAGGTCTGTATCTGGAATGGATGATAGCGTGTACTGCTTATAAAATACCAGCCACTCACCTCCCTTCGCTCTGGCGATCCGCTTGTCATATTTTTTAACCTTAGTAGTAATCAATCTTTTCGTCAATAAAGGAGCTTACTTTCGAAGGTGAAAATAAACAGTGCGGTTATTCTAAATCCCCACCACCGGTTGCGGTCTGCGAAAATTGATGAGCATTTGTGTTACCAATCAGCGGGATTGTCACGCAAGGACGGATTCGGCGGACCGAGATGAGCGCTTATGCTGCGGCACGTCCATAACTAATGTGCATTTTATCGAATCTTCGAGTATGCTGAGGTGGAGTAGGCGTGCCTGATTGCATCCCCAACAGTCAGAATAGACGATCCTGGTGAGACTCAGTATGCGATTCAGGATGTGATCTGGGTCTGGTTCAACTCATCAATTTTTTGCTTAAAACTCCAATCTTCGACCGTCCGAAACATACATTTGATGTTTTATGTGAGATTCGACTGGATCTTACTTGAATATCAAAGTAATTTCCATTATTTGGCGACTCCCCAAACCCTCAAAGATTCTGAGCACGCGATCCAGTTTCGTGAATCTCAACCTGGATCGTACACTGAATTACCTCAAGATGTCTACTCATACCGTCCCTATTTCCGGCGAGCCTTGTAGGCATAAATTGTCTCGAGCGGCTCAGTGTGGTCGAATGAAAGGTACTAGGAAATAGACGAATAAAATGATCAATTACTTGATGGTATGAATTTTTGCGCCTGAGATATTGCTAAAAATAACGAGTGGTTTTGGTGACGAATTAAGACGAACACTAGACAGATCTACAGGAGCTGGGAGTGTAAGTCACAAATAAATTGACCTAAAAAAACTAGATGCACAAACGATAAACGTAGTGGAGAGACCTGTTTATAGTAGAAGTTTAATCAGAAGTAGAAAATGTTAAGCCCTTCCACGGAAGTCTAAGAGCTTGGCTGGACCTCCTCTAAAACGGGATGGACTACGGTTGAACTTGTGAAGAACGTCAAATCATCTCCCTTCATTTTACACCTCTACTCACATACATTGGCCGAGGATTACATCACGACTTCCTCTGATGGTATACAGGGCTCTCCCACGAATCTGACTCTGACGTTCACTTTACGGGGGTGGCACGGAACTATTTTATGATAATTTTTGTTTTATGAAGTTGGTCAGACACTGGTTTCTGGTTTGAATATGGGCACCTACGTATTGGCTGGAACATGGATCTCCCTTTTCTATTTCCAGTTTCGATGTTCTTTGTGGCCTTGATGGTCGAAAATTTTGGGGTTGCAGTACTCCTCCTGAACCTTGGCTTTGCAGACCCTGCGCTTTCCATGGAATTCTGACCTACAAAACCGTTATCAACATTCATCACTAACACATATAAAACGAATAACCGTTTTCTGCCATCTTGGAAATTTGCGCGGGAGGCTTTCCCAGGTAAATACGTGGACGCCGATTGACAGGGGGAATACGGTTGGCCATCTGCGATTTCAAGGCGTGCCCCCTATCTTGTTTTCTCAGAGACACTTCCAAAATTTTCTGATTTTGAATGTCCTTCTCCACGAGACTCTGTTCCAGTGTTTTCCAGAAATTTTGCATTGTATATTGTCCGGGTCCTGAAATAGAGATCAGAATACGATTGGTGGATAGATGAAGAGCATAAAGCGTACCCTCTCGTAGGGCACCTTTAATAAAATCCAATGTGAGGGATAGAATGATGTGTACTAGTCATGGAAAGCTCACCCGACTTTTGTAACCCTATTGACGGACGAATTAGGGTAGGCTTCTGCAACGAACTTAATCCTAGACGCTTATTTTTCCTGGGATTGTCATATAATCATGATATGCAGCCAAATCTACTCTTTATGTGAGATCAGAGCACGTAAGCTTCGAAACTTAGAGGAAACTTCCACCTTTAGATTGATCTTCTAAGTACCGTTCATTACCTGCTGAGAGGCTAGAGAGAATGTGATTAATGTAGGCTGAGGATGTCGAAATAGGCGAATACCATAAGGATGGAGAAGGGAAAATAGGTAGATTTCCAATGTCTTGTGTTCGTTCGAAGGCAGCGAGAGTTGATGTTTAGTCACCACAGTAAACCATACTGTAACGTTCACACGATATAAAGTTTGGTCAATAACAGACAACTGTATGTATACATATGGATGTCTGTTAGAGGATGCGTTTTAGAGACTACGCGGACTACTTCAGTTAGCATACTTACTCCTAACAAGCACCCAAGATGCAGGGGTAAAAATTATCATTGGACTCCCACCCGCTGCTCCATAGCTTGGCTAGAGCAGCTTTTCACACCGTAATACCAATAAACTTGTCTGCATTTCTACCATACAGAAAAATAACTACATCCAACTCGTCGCACATAATTATGTTGATCTTGATCGATTGAGGATGCAGTGGTAACAACTGTCTAAAACTAAATAAGCAAAGTCAAACCCAAGCCTCTACTCAGAAGACTCCTCTATTCACTGAGGTCTGCTGCTGAAAGGAGATCCACTATAAATTGTCTATCTTTTTCCATGGGAGGTGCTTTTGCAAAGAGTGTCTCGTGATTCATACGTCCTGGACATAGTGGATACGTTAGTTAATGCGTGGTAGATCAGTACTCAAGTACTCACCCTTGGTTGTATCAATTATATCTCTCGCTTGAACAGAGACAGAATAATTGCGATCGAGCCAGAGGTATGATGGAGTGAGTTCCAAACGATTGTGCTTCCTGAGTGTCTCTCGTATATCGCGGTTGTGGCAGAACGATCCAGCGAGTACCTCTTTTAAAGCGTCGGGCCTTAGTCCAGAATCGCATGTTTCCCTTTCCATTTGATAGAAGACGGCGGCTTGTCTCAAAAAACACCGGATGTGCTGAGTCAGAAAGTTATAGAATATTGGAATAAATTTGACCACCCGGTTGTCCAGCCGAAAAGTACAACAGTCGTTGATACCATTCAAAATTTCCACCACCTGGAGTATAATGTCTTCACCCTGGGGATGGGTATCGTGGGTGGACGATGCGATGGCTCTCCAAAGGATGGCCGCGTTAAGCAGAAAAAGCACATCGATAATTTCAGAAAATATCCAAGGATTTGGGATATTATTTCCTGTCTTTTTATCTCAGCCACTCCAAGTAAAAGTTTGAATTGTGACCCACCAATGAATTTAGTTCGGTAGTGACTCAGTGCGCGTGAAATATTGGAACCTTCCACTTCGTCCCGTCCTTTGACGAAGATATCGTGATAGAAACCAATAATGGACCGCTTGAGGCTTCCGGTGAAGCAGTAAATTGACCGATGCTGAATGTGGCTGTTTTCAAGGTAGACGAGGCTATACGGTACCATTGGAGGGATAAATCTGTACAGAGGCAGGTTTTTTTAGGCGGATGATGAAAAGAGAGATTCGTGATCTTACATGGTACTAGAACCAGGTATAACAACCAGTTCAATGACCCAGGAATTGTCTAGCAACTGAATCTCCGAGACGAGAATATTCTTGTAGATGAGGGTCGGATCTCCGAGACGGTTTCTGTCTCCCCTACGTGCAACGAAGACCGCAACAGCCCCGCTTTTCACTCTCAACTCCATCTGGCACCCTTCCTCTGTTACCTCAAACTGCCTCAAATCATGACCTAACATATGCGACTCCATCCAGTCAGAGCGATCTGTATGAGATCTGTCATCATTTTTTTTGCGATCAGATGCGGATACGGTACCTTCAAGTTCGTTCCCTAGCTCTGCGCAAGGTTCATTGGCCGCCATTACCAATATGGTCTTTCCTCCTTCTATCAGTAAATCGTGTTCCCGTCTGTCCTTCAGGGACCAGTCATGGTGGTCAAACTTTGAAACCGCCGACTCTTCAGGTGCGTAGATATAAAGCGGCTTCCTGGGAATGCATCTGCTTTGGGAAGCTGCGACCAGCGAGTAGAACCAATCAAGCTTCTTTTTCTATCCAGATTGAAACATGTGAGAATTATAAAGAATGTAAAAGAGGCTCCAACGTACATCTCCTTCTGGAGTATATGCGTAATCAATCACATCTAGGCTGACATGATTTGGGGAGTTTTTGAGGACGGGAAATTGGAGGGTTTGACCCTTAGATTTCTGAGACAACACAAATAAGCAGGGTTAGCAAGCAGGGTTCCTCACATACCTCTTTTCCATTGCCATCCACTCGTTCGTTTTCCGTGGTCCTACATAAGCCTTCGTCTACATCCATTGTCGCATCTTCGAGCCCGGAGTCTCTTGGTGTGGAGATCCTTCCTGATCGTATATTATAGCCATGGATCACTTCGTTGGTAAAGCTCGATGCTACTGGATCTTCGGTTTGGTAAATTTCAGGTTCTGAAAGGTATTTGACTGGTCAGTTATACTTTTACTCTCCCGGATAAGAGATTCATTCGCACCTTCGAATTCTTGAAGATCATTTCCCTGTTTCTCATACATTCCATTTAAAACACGAGCTAGCTCTTCAGCTGCGCTGTTATCACCGAGATTTTCACCGTCAAAAGTTCCAATGGTAGCTATTCTTTACGTTCGTGAGAGATTAATGAGATAAAACGGATCATGAACTGACACTGGACAGGAGTAGATATGACCTCCAGTAGGCCATCGTCATTTCCCATATCCACGGACACATCCTCCATGTCCTCCTCAGTTCCTTCTTCTTCCTGATGATAATCCAACAGCTTTGGCTCGGACGAGTGCTGCAGATCTGTGTTGGTTTTTGGGTGAGAAACTGCGCCATCCCCATTCATATCAGAGTTGGCTAGGCATTCGGTGAGAATATTAAAGGAAAAGATAAGTTGTCGCTCACGCCCTGCACTTCTAGAGCCGTTCCTATAAATTTCTGCCTTCTTCTTTGACCGGCTTTTGACTTTGGGAGTTTTTGTTGTCGATTTCTTCCCCCGTTTTTTCGACGTTATCTCGATTTCATTTTCTTCCTCGGGTGTTTCTTTCGATCTTTTTCCAAGTGTTGTCGGATCCGAGTCCACTGCGTCCACTGGAGGTACAGAGAGCATCTTGGAGACTTCCTGTCCATCCTTACCCTCATACGTAATAAAATTGGTGAACTCATGGCTCTCAAAGAGTTCGCGGAGCTTTTCGTGGGTCTTCCCATCACTTCCTACGATATCGAAGACAGTTTTCCAGATGCGACGTTCGAGTAGCGTAAGAGGAGAGCTTCGTGGCACCTTGTTATTCACGAAGATCTACAAATATAGATTAGAAATGAAAATTCGTGTGAAAATGACCTTACGAAGGCTGCTTCGAAAGCGTGGACCTGCTTTTGGAAATTAGAGACAACCAGAAAGATGGGGGAAATCATGAGCGAAGCGATCAGTGGACCAGAACACCATTTGGGGGTCGATTTGTTCTGGTTCTTCAACATGACCTCAACTTGGTCGATTTTCTGTGAAGGGTCCGTCTTGTTATCCGGGTCAGTAATTGTATCCGAAGAGATGTTCAACAAGACTGACACTATCCATGAGGCACTTCAATACGCACGCTGCCATCTCAAAGTTATATAAAACCTTGTGATAGTCCGATTTCCGGTCGTGTCGCACAGCTGAGTCGATAAGTTCGCGATTAACCTCAATTTGTTGGGGAGCAGTATCCTCTGATGCGCCGAGAAAGAGAGTGCTTCTCACAACGAGGCTTTCCAAAAGTTGCTCCATGCTTTGGCCGTCCATCAGGGCGGAAAAAATTTTGTGTTTTGAGGGAGAGAGGGATTCCTGATTTTCCGAGTGATCAGGGGTATCGTTACTGTTTTTCGCAGCTATACTGGAGGCTGTCTGGACCCCTCCACCGGAATGGGCGGCGCCGGCCTGGTGGTTTACGAAGTCTGCGGCGACATCAAGAATTCGATATCGAACCAGAGTTGTAGATGCCAGTGTACCACAGGATGATCTCAAGCTGGAAAAGCTGGAATCGATACTCTCCATCCACTCGTGGATGCGGCTTGTTCGTGAGTCTGGATGCTCAGTCGGACTGATGTTATGCGACTGCTGTCTACCAAATTTTTTGAGGGCCTGCGTAATGCCCTTGTGGAGAGGTTTTTTTAACGAAAGACTGAACATTCTCACTGTCGCGCTTACTTTCAGATTCGGTAACTTCTCTTGAAGCTCGTTTAGACGCTCTTCTTCCTCCTTTCCCTCTGATTGAACCAAAAAGACGTCGCTAGACCAAGGGATTGCCTGGAATGTACAGGAGGGGGTGTATTTCCCAACAGTGAACAGTTTCCCCATAATGGTTGAGTGAGAGGGTTCCATCAGATCTGTTGCACGAATGTCTCAACTGTCTCAAAATGGATGCTATTCCGGGTGGCATTGATAACTTAGGTATTCTCGCAATAATTCATGACGCTATCTCAATTCTCATAAATGAAATATTTTCTTTATTTATCAGATGTAAAAATACTGTACGGTGCGGATACTATTTCAATGAGACGAAATTCTCTGCAGACATACGTAGTCAGCGATTGTGGCTGTGCCAAAGTGGTCGAGCTCGAAAGGTTAGCACCGCCACATTAGTCAGCACCCAACGCATGGCTCGAATTGGCGAATCGTCCGGGTACAAAGCTTGGGGATGCAGAGATACCACGCCGTGGTTTTCCAACTGTGTATCCAGTAGAAGTTATATGCTTACATACGAAGCTAGAGTACACCGTCCAACGTTAGGACTGCACTCAGATTTAAGTACCATCAAGGGGTATCCAACGGCAATTGCCGAGACACCATGTAGGGAGGGGGGGGGGTCAGTCTGAGGTCTTAAACGCGCAACCAATCTCACCTTAAATTTTTGCGTAGAGCGGCACTTTTTTGGCCAAGCTAGCCAAACGAAATATGAATGGGTCGAACTGAAC
>Ga0247741_1000310_pt1 | contig 29672 bp, 21 predicted proteins | sample UWRJL213509R2_FD_180945 | JGI IMG/M metagenome (GOLD analysis project Ga0247741, IMG submission 180945) | Plant litter microbial communities from Arlington Agricultural Research Station in Wisconsin, United States - UWRJ-L213-509R-2 | ecosystem: Environmental > Terrestrial > Plant litter >... | reverse complement strand
CGGACCACCTGGCAAAAGCAGGCATATGCCGAAAATTTGGGTGGTGGGCTACAGCCCAGCTGGATGCATGACCCTTAGTGGGCTACAGCCCAACTTCATGTATAAATGTAGCAGCTATGGTTGCAAACTCTCAAATTTCGCTAGTCTCACACCGCCCTATATACCCTAACCTACATCCTCGACGTTTCTCGATGAATCCTGGTGTGGGATTTTGTGTCGATCCCGTTCGCTTCGTAACTATGTAGCCAGCATTTGTGATATTAATGGCTATCAGAACGTTAGGGAAAATATGTCTCCAAGTGGTCTGAATTATACATATTCTCTTAGATGATGAGGAAGCTGCTCGAGAGCTGACAGCTTAACCTCTAGAGCAGAATTCACGGCAAAGGCATCCAGCATTGAGAGATGGACAATTCAATAGGACCACCACTAAGTGATGAATTACATGGAATTTTACGGTGTGCCTCGACCAAATGTGAATCGTGACTGCAAGGCGGGGCTAGGATGGTGGACACATGTTTTACTCCAAATTATTTCAGATGAGTTTTGTTCGAAAAGGAATTTCTAGAAACACCTTGATTTACGCATGACCACACAGAACCGTAACTATCCAAGTCCCACGGTAATGTGAGGTATTAGAATTTGTGCTCAACGAGATTATCTCCTTCAACTATTTCTTGACCAGTTTGTTGGCGAGTAGGTGCGCTAAAAAGCCTCAAGATCAGCCCATATTCATAGCGTGGGAAGAGTTACACACCATCCACTGTTGAGAGGATAGGATGGAAGTCATCGATAACTAGATACAATGAGCTGCTGTCCTGACAAACTGAAGTGGCTGCCACATACCAAAAGACTTCACCTGACGTGTGGAATGGACCCAGTGTGGTGTTAAATGATTGTTTAAATTGGACTGGCACAAGCTGCGTGACCCTCCTCGACCTTGAAGTTCGATTTGACCCACAGAAGCTGAATTTGGACTTTCCGTACGCGCGGAATGGATTTCCGAAGTCGGGAGGCACTTCCCTTGGTCCAAGCCCCTTCGAAGATTGGCGGGCGGAGCACTGGCCACTGTCTCGAGAGAGGGAATTAACGAGGAAACTGAGTCCACATCGCTGCCTTCGTCTAATACGGCCTCTGCAACTGAAACATAGTTCGGGTTAGTTAATCCTTGAAGGAAAAAGGAAACCCATACCAGAGATAAATTCATATTGGAGACTCGGGTTTTCCGTACGCACAGAATAAATTTCCGGAGTTGAGAGACCCATTCCCTGATATAAGCCTCTTCTGAAATTGGTGGATTCAACGCTGCCCGCAGTCTCAAGCGAGGGCATTGACGAGGAAATTGAGTCCATATCGCTGTCTTCGTCTGATACGGCGTCTGAAAATGAAAATAGTTCGGGTTGGTCAATCTCTGTAAGAAAAAGGATATCCATACCCGAGGTGACTTCGTACTGGAGTTTATGCAACTCTGGGTTCCTGTAAAGGAGGTTAGAAACGTTGGCTGTGCATTTAGGTCAAGGTTGCAACCACCGCTTGAACATCAGGGCACTTACCAAAAAACCCGCAACGAACTTTCTCTCCGCCTTCAATAACTGCACATCGCAGGAGAACGTGTGTCGGTTCACCTCCACATTGGAGGGCAATATTCAAAGAGGCTGGGAGGCCATGATAGCACTTTGGAAAGACAAATGCGCTTCTCGAAGCATACTGAATCAATTGCGACGGTGGAATAAGCGCCCCATCTGCACCGACTGGGCTATATAACATGTCAGATGGTTACTCTGAAGAGAAGGATCAAAGACGTACTAAGGGACCTCCAGTATTTTTCCAGGTAGTGGATATCCTACATAAGTTGTGAGATTTCTAGCCTTGTCTTGGACAGCAATAAATTCAGCTTCCATGCTGCAGGGCACCATTCGCTTTATGTGTAAAGTTTTAAGCTGATAGCTTTTATACCTCCTCTATGTTCATCCTGAAGCCATCGAATGCTAGAGTTAATCCGCACAACGTCGAGGTATTACTGAGAACCAGACCTCACCTAATCATCTTCAATCTCACAGCGAACGAAAGTTGTTGGGATCTGAAAAGATCTGAACAGCAGCCGGTAAATCGAAAAGAAGCGCAGATTGAGATCACAAGATTCGCACAGCACGTGTGACTTCCCACAGTTGACGATGTTCGCATCTTGTCTTGCCCAGTTTTGTCTTGCTCTCAGTCATTCGTCAAGATACCATCTTTTTGTACACGCATCATGCTCATGTTGGATGAAAAAACTCTAGGACTTTGCTCCGCCATAAAGGCCTTGAGGTCTTCTGGGTGTTTCGTAGACCAGAATGTTCAGGACACTAAGGTGAGCTTCTACTATTCGACATATATCAATGTTCTAACTTCCTCGGCGTTGCTAGCACAAACACTCGCAGGACAGCAAGGTAATGACTTTCTCCATTCCCATCTCAACATTTATTTAATTACTTAAATACAGGACTATTTCACATTCTGCCATCGACTTGCTCGCCACCGAGCTTCTCCATGAAATTATGACATACCTGCCACGAGTAGCGCTGCTCGCTTTTCTGGGCACTTGTCGGCGGACTCATGCGATTGGTGCGAAAATCCTCTACCGTAGTCCCGACGTTTACGGGCAGCAAGCAACACTCTTGTTCACTGTGTTGGCTTCTTCTAACAAGTCCACCATAACGTACGGCGCACTGGTTCGCCGCCTTTCTTACCACGTCACATCTGATCGCGACATCAACATGACCTATCCTATATTCTGCATGGCTCTTTTCAACCTACCTGACCTCATATCGTTATCGCTGGTCATAGACGAGGCCTACGCAGGATACCTACTACATCGTCTACGGTCCAATGATATCATTCGCCACTCCAGCATCTTCTTCTCCTGACTTCTATCTCTATTGGACAAAGAAACACCACCCAAAAAGCCATCTCTCCAGAACCTCCAATCTCTCTCCTTCCACGGCGATATCAATCTAATCCAACTCGTCAAGTACCGTAATCTTACTTCTGTTGAGATTTCGCGGGGTATAGGGAATTCAGGGCTCGCTACGGTCATTGAAGCCCTCACTTTAAATCAAATCCCAAACGACACTCTTCGCTCTCTATCCATCGTTTTTGCATTCGAGACCACATCCGAGACCATTGCCAGTCTATGGATGCTGGGAGAATCGCTTCCAGGCCTTGAGTACATCACACTGAGGGCTCCGGTCGTAAATGCCTTGGTACGCCTCTTTCTCTTCTTTTTTCACGCGCGTACTAAACGAATGGAGCACAGAGCATCTCAAAATTTTTTGAAGACCACCCAAGCCTATTTTCCAAACTCAGAGCTTTTACGCTTAATGCATGCGACGACGAAGTTCCCATCTTCGTTACATCACCTGCCATTTGCTTGCCAAGTCAGCTGAAGCACCTCAAAGGCGCTAGTGAATCGCGACCAAATCTTGAGCACATGAGATTTGGGCCGGTCAAGTGGATAAGGATGTGGAATGGCGATGTTTGGTCAGAGTCCGGGGGTTTCTACACAAATGGCGCCGTCACTTGGCCATCACCTGTGGTTCAACCCGATATTAATGGAGACTCTGAGAGTGACTTTGCCAATGACGAGGAGGAATCTACCATGGACTCTGATGATAGCTACATCGCTGATGAGGACGAAGAGGAAGCTGATGAGGATCTCACCGAATATGAACACTCGATTTTAGAAACAGATACAAAGTTATTCACAGTTTTCTACGAGGAACCTTCGACTACGTAGCTACTTACTTAAATTTCTCGAAGTGTATAGTCAACTACATGTATTGCCCCATTTACGATAAGTCATTGCTCCTGTTATCCCTTTCTGGGAGCCCGTTGGTCTCCATCTCGAGAACGTCTAACCTCGTCAGCTCCTCCCTCAGCTCTTCCGAAAGTTGAGAATATATCTTAGACTCAGGAAACCAGCGCAAGATCGCCAATCCCACAAGGGATTTAACCCTGGAAAGCATAACATATACACCCTGTCTGCGAGCGGAGTCAAGGTCGACAATGGCCCTTTCAAAGGTCCTTCCCTGGCTTTTGTAGTCAGTAAAAGCGTAGGCAGGAACAAGGGGCAACTGTCTTCGAGAGAAGCTCCCACCAAGGTCTGGATGATTAATATGGTCGCACTTGAGGGAAGTCCCTGTAGGGAAGATGGGCACAACATCTGGTAGAAGCCTAGCCTTATCTTCGGGTGAGAGTGGGTAGCCCAGCTCTAGGTTTGGGACAGAGATACCACAGCCTTCTACGTAAACGAAGGCAACAACGGCGTACCGTCGCCCATCTTCTTCTTCGTACTTGATATCCACTATCACACCTTCAGTTCCATTAACAATGCGACTATCAAATGCGAGATTTTCTGTCACTGCAACCTTCATCCCAATAAAAATAGATAAACATCCGAATGTGTCATGATGTTTAGTTGATGGAATATCCCATAACAGCTTTTGGGCCGCTGGAGGTATGCGACGCTTGTGAAATGTGTCCTTAGAGTAATAATCAAAGACTTGTCGATTGTTTCTCTCCACATGATACTCGATGAGCCTGGCATTAACCGCGTCTCGTAGAACCCTGCTTCCCACTATGACTGGGGCATTATAAAATTCTTGCATTTCCCTGTGTAGCCCTCTGCCTTCGAGGTTACTGAGAACACGGGACTGGATGTAGTCCAAATCGTCTTTCTCGCCTGGAGCTTTCTTACGCGTACATTTCCCTATCCTCAACCTCGAAAGGAACTCGGCATACAGCGGATCGGCTGACTGACGCTGGTTTTTCTTCAAGTATACCACAACGTCGACCTGCCTCCACAAAAACGCTCCATTCATTGCTAAAATAGCGCTTGTGTCCCTGCTTTCAGTGAATGATGGACTTTTTACAAGCCTGTAGCAATATAAAGATGCCTGCCTAGGAGGGTCTAGTTGGCCGAAATCACCCATAAAAATGACATTGACGCCTCCAAATGGTTTACCCCTGTTTTGAGGGTCATGCCCCTTCCCCTGTCTGATACGAATTGATAACTCACTCAAGAAAGCGGCACCAACCATGGAGACTTCATCTACAATTAAAAACTGTACATCCCTCCAAACGCTAGATAATCCTTCATGATTAGCCGATTTCGAATTTGGACCAGCAAATATCAATGAGTGTAATGTTTGTCCCCCTATCAGGACTGCAGCAATTCCTGTCGGAGCACCAATCAATAACTCATCCCTCCTCTTTAGACGCTCAAACAGCATCACAATTGCCTTGATGACATGAGACTTTCCCGTCCCTCCCACGCCTGCGACGTGCATCAGCAGCTGCCTCTCAGGATGAAAAATCACTTGTCTTGCCATAATCATAAACGCTCTGACTTGCTCTGCATTGTTGTTCAGATGTATATATCTGATAACGCGTATTCACCACGTGTTCGGGTATGGCTGCCAACTCAACGCTGGGAGAGCTGCCACGGACACGATTCAATGGCCGCGGATTAGGATCCGATTCCAAGGCACCTGTTACAGCCCCTCTTTTCCGTTTTTTGTCCATGAATCTGCTGTAAGTTCCTAGCAATGGACCGTTGCTTATCACGACTGCACTGCCGTTATTTGAAGGACGTTCGTGTTCTAATCCAACACCTATGTCAGGTAAGCACATGTTGAAGAGTCGCACCGCCTCAGGTCCTAACCTACCAAATAGATTCGCGATCTGGGTACTATGCTGTGTGCCTTGGTCACTCTCACTGTCAGCGCCAGCATCGGCGATGTGAACTGCATTGAGTGCTTCGTTCAGGAATATCTCTGGCAGATCGTCATAAGGTATAAACTCATTCGGTATTGGGGACTCGGTATCTTGAGCGCCTGATTGTGGTCGTGGACCTCTGGCTGTCCAACGCTCTGTTGCTTCGCTGCATTCCGACAAAACTGTCATGTTCTGGATGATCTTTTTCGTTCCCCCATCAAATTGACTCTCATAGATGTTATATGTGTCTGTCCAGGTCTGGCCAGATTCCTTCAAATCGAGTGGACTTCGCCATGGTTTGAAGAGTAATAACATATCTGCCGCCCATTCTTCCTTCAGCTCTGGCGATCTATTAGGATTCGGAAAGGCTGATCCAAGCAACACAGGTGTCTTCCTCGTTTTTCTCATCCGGAGCCGATGTGTTAGAAACTGTGGATGCCCGTCACCCGAGAATCGACCACTTGCTTGGCCCGTTTCTTTCTCGCGTTTTGTCAGCTTGACTTTGTATACGAATGCAGCAAAATTATACAAACATATCCGCCTCCATTCTGCAGCGTCACTCCTGAATGCATAGTCAAGGTGTTGATTGGATACTGTGATACTTTCATCGTCAATCGTCAAATTGGCATTGCTTCCTTCTGCAGGCTCATTGGCCCCATTAGTTGACCTCTCCCACTCTTGTTTAGCCTGCCGTCGAATCGCGCCCCAGTTCATCGATGAGAATTCTTCCGACGTATAGTGATCCCCACCACCTAGCAAGTAACTCATGACTTGGGGTTGTGATATCTCTTGGCGCGCCATCATGCTATTGACTGCTGTTATGACTGCCCCGATTGCTTGCTTCTTGTCGCCTGGTATGGGCTTTTCTACCCTCTCATACGTCTTCTTTACCACATAGGACAGGGCAGCCATCCCGACATGAACAGGTAGAGAAAACTTTGTCATGTAGCTAGTGACATACCATATATATGCATTGGCGGCTTCGGCAGATCCAATGAATTGCGAATTTGTGTTGCACTGCATAACAACGGCCACGATATCCGTCAAAGGAGAGACTTTCGGATGATGCCTTCGAAGAAGAATACCGCCGTGTCTTTCATCTACGCAAGTTACCTCCCTTGTCATTCCATCCATCCCCATGCGACAGGTCTGATCATTTTTCTCTTGCCCTCTCTTCAGATGCTTCCAGCAGGTTGCCTGATGTTCGTGCCAATAATACTGATATACAAGTTGCTCGAGGAAGAGATCATACTCCTTCCAATAATTCTCCATGTTACCTTCATATAACGCTATCAACGGCGCTCGAATGGTACCGGGATGTGGATTTCCTTGCTCCCTGTGCTTCAACCTCGAGGGGTGTGCGGTTGACGACTGGCTAACAGAAATGTCACCAGGAAACTCACACTTGATCAGCGATTCTAGCCACTTGAATACACGATTCTTATATTCCTCAGACTCAAGCATACGATTCTGAAGTGTCAGAGGTGAAACATGCCCCTCTAGCCAAATAAGCATATGACAATGGAGTGTCCCTTTTCCCTGAGCTTCTACGGTTCCAAAATAAGCTTTGCATCGACCGAAAACACCTCTTTCAGAACGGCCGTAGCGAAGCACAATCTGAATAAAATTCCGCATCATGAGATCAAAGAAGAGTGCACATGCCGCTGGATTTTTGGCAGCATGCAGCTTTCTTTTCCATTCGTCCATGTCCTCACCCCTAGTAATATCCTCAAGATCTATATCCTCTCCCGACAAGAGTCGTACAAGAGGATGGTCCACATCAGAAGGGTTAAGCGTGATGAATAAACTTGGTGTACCCATTAGATAGATAATGGCACAGATTTGATTGCGAAGCATGACTTTATATCCATCACTTCCTGGAACGTGACGGGCGACCATCTTAATTGATGATAGCAAACGGAATGCCTTTCTTTCTTCATCATTTACTGGACGGTAAGCTGGGTCTTTGTAGCATTTGGTATTCAGATCAGCTAATACAACTGGATCAACTGCCAGGACCTCACTAAACAACGACGCATGTGTCTTGTATGGAACAGTAAATCGTAGAGTATTGGATACCATCGCCTTTCTTATGACATTATAGAAGACAAAGGCGAACTCGGGATCTCGTTCAAATGGACTATCATCGACCGATAAAAGGTATGCTACCTGCTCTTGCATCGTGAGTTTAATTTTCCTTCGAAGATCATAAAACCCTCCTATACCCCATGGATCCAGATGCGGAAAAAGCCAGGTCAATATCGAAGGATTCTGTATGTCAGGAACATATTGAGAGCCAGGCCTCACGATGACAACTGGCTTTCCCGTCAGGCACCGCTCAAGTCCTACGGCCTTCATCTTCTTATAACTCAAGGGCGAGTCATCACCCTCCGTATACCCAACATTTTCCATTAAGATCTCGGGGATGGAGCTGGGATCGTATGTCTGGGAATCAATATTCCGGGGGGTATAATCAGACGTTGAAGACTCAATGGCGTCATTTGCAGGAATATTCCCAATTCGCACTGCAGCTGGGACGCCCTGATCAGCCGTAGAATTCAGCAGATACTGAAGGTTTGAGGGACTGTACGAAAAGGAATCCGATGGTATGTAGTGTGGATTTTTGTCCAAGAGGAACTGTATCATGGTTTTGACACGCAACTTTCTGACCAATATCGGACTATATTTGGTAATATTTGCTGTTGTAGGTGTAGATCCCACGAAAACGGCGCACATTGTGTCATAGATAACTTCTGGTGGAGGCGGAATAACAGTGTTCATTTGAATCACGTCGAGTGGCGCAACAACTACATTTCCACGAATGCCTTTTCTTGCACGTGAGACAGCATCACCCTCGAGGTGCTCACCACCTGAATTAAATCGACATACAACACTATTGGACCTTGCACGGCAAATCATCATCCTATCAAAGACTGTAGCCTGTCGGAACGCCATTCCAACGTCATCCGGAAGTGAACCGAGGCCATAATATAGCCAGTTTGATAATGCGTATTTGGGCATCTGATCATCATCAAGTGCGTCTTTACAGTCACTGCAAAGCCTTAAATGCCCGATCTGGTGCGTAAACTCGAGACCTTTTACGTTTAGAATGGCCCCTTCATATATGTCCATGTCATAATTCTTTGGGAGAACCTCATTCGGCAGCGAATCGTTTCTTAGCAGCGAGAACTGTATCTCCGAACCAGCTACCCATGACGACAATGATATCGCAACACGACGGCTACAGACAGCACATACAACAAGCTTTAAGCGCTTCGTTGACATTGCTTCTTGCCACTCCTTGATAGTCGTAATTTTAGTATCTAAATCAAGTGGGGCTAAGTGATCGTAGCTGTCCTCATTGGACGCAGAATGATCCGAGTCATTGTGGAAAGTACCGAGTGTGACTGGTTCCTCAAATACAGGGTCAGGTCCTTCAACTCGCTGATCTTCCCTAGACGTAGTATTTATGCGAGCATCTGGATGAGCAGCTTCAGTCGGTAAAAAATTATGTAGGACGTTTCGACGACGATTGGCGAGGGCCTTAAATACATAGATCAAATTCTGACAGCGAATGTCACATGTATGGGTCATCAATGAATGAATAATCTCTGCCTTTGACATATTTCTAAAGGTGATTCTGTGACGATCACATAGGCACCTGAGTTCAGCAACGGTAAAGGAGCGGTACCAAAACACCAGGCATTTGACGTCAAGGATCAGAACTAGGCTTGAGGGGTCTTGTATCGACCCTCGCGCTTCGTCCATGTGATTCACGACGCGTGCGAAGGTGTATGAGGCATTGAAACGCTCAATAGGTATGTTTTCGTACGCTCCCATAGGATATTGTGGCGTAAAACGCAGCATAATCAGATCTATGAGTACATTAGCCAACGTCAAGCAGAAGCCTTGGCAAGTAAAACTCACAAGAATTTTGCAAGTGCTGCAGAGCTGCAGAGCGAGAGTGATGTGATGCCTGAGGAACTTGATCAGAACACAGACCCATCGACGAATGGAAGACTACGCACCATGATCAACGGGAAGGAACACAGAGGCGGCAAAAGAGAAGCGTTCTGGCAAGCCACCTTATTTTAAGGCTCTCCCCAAATCCACCGAGCTGAAAATTCCTGACTCTGAGAGATTGGTCATCTTCCGTATCAGCATTCGGAGATAGAATTGCATCCGTTCAGATCGATGGCAGCGGGAAAGCGGCGCCTAAGCAGGAACATACCTCATTTGGGGCATACCAAATGGAGCAAGATTTGATCGCGCATTGATCTGCCAATGCATGTGCAGGCGTCAGGCATATTCTTTGTGAACCTTTTCCCTCACCATCACTAGATATCAAGATTTGAATCTGCGAGAAAATACCTGTAGTACTACAGAAGGCCAAGTGAGACCAAATTTTCCAGATCTAAAATAACAGTTGTTGCCCACGCACGCGTTGATCAACTTACAATACTCTGTACTTCTGATCTGAGCTCCTGCATCAATAAATTACTTATAGAGGAATACCTTTTTTTTCCGTTTAACGTACACTTTGGTTTATTTTACACTCGATAACCGCAGTGGCCATTCGATTTTGCTTCAAAAAGTGTCTCACATGGTTGGCATGTCTAAATAGCGCACTTTACTTCCACTGATTATCATCTTTTTCACGCAGACGAAATGGACGCTCTCCACACTAGAACAGGTGCTTCTGACAACGGGAGACAAGTTTATTCTCGACTTTTTTTTGTTGTGGGACCCCGCTACCATCATTGTGCTAGGCCAGACAGGTTCCGTTCTGCGTGGTATTGTTCGGCAATATCACAAGGAGGTCTGGGATGTACGCCGGTTCCTCCACCGCTACTTTATCGACGCTGTTCGCTTTGGCCGAAGGTTACGCACGGGACAGGGTCTGATTTTTGGCCCAACAGTCCTGGCATTCCTTGACAGGACATTTACCGGGGTCTCGCCTATAGACATCTGTTCAACTTACATTGGAGTTGTTCCTATCGCTCGCGGGCTGATTGACGATGGGTACACCTTCCAACCTGCATCGGAGGACAACCGAACATTTATTAAGGTGGTCACCAATTTCACCAAACAAGTCCCAGATGCGGAGAAGATAAACGGATGCGAGAGGAACGCCGACATCATTCCCCAAGACACTGTAATATTGAGGTTTCAACGCCCCACTTATTACGCGCACACAATTTTCAGCCAAATGGTGATACTTCACGTCACTCGCTGTGAGCCCTTCCGTTATATTTTGTCTCAAGAATCAAGTGCGTAGCGTCCATTCTAGATCTTCACCGTCTAATGTTTAGATTTAGCCGCCGCGTTTAACTTTCTAACCAGCACTCACGCTATATCTCTCTTTCCACGCACCACCTTCATGTATAGGCGATCGCTCCTTGCTCAGACGCCTAGCGCTCAGACTGGAAGCCATCGTCTAGCAGCATTCGGAAATAACCAAGACGGAATGCGTATAGAAGATAGGTTTCGCTTGTACATGATCAGCAACCACATAGTCACTTTGAACAATAACTCCGAAACTCCATCGGAGGTGGAGACTGGGAGACGATTTGTTGGCGATAAGCAAACCTGGGTGCTTCCGTGGAAAATGCATAGTAAGTTCTTGTTCTCGGAATTTTTTCTCCAGCTCATATGCAATCAGTGAACCCTGATAAAAAATCAAGTCGCCACGAAGGCCAGGCTTTTGACGTGTTGGAGAAGTGGACTGGCCAGACTAAGCCTGGAGCGCACGTACGGATTGGAGAGCCAGGCATATGGCGGTGAGTTCAGAGATATCAAAGCGATCACACTGCTCACTAACTCCATAGGATGGTGACAAACATGCCTGATTATTGGTATAGCTTCTAAGTAGACGTAATGCATCTTTGGCCCTCAATCTGTGCTGCGCTTCGTATTCTTCAGAGCCTTTAATCCTAAGAAAACTTCCACCGATTCTTAAATAAGCAACGCTCTTCTAACCAATAGAAATTGGTACACTGAACCTATAATACTGTGGCTATATCACGTCCTTCTGAACACTTGAAATACGGAACATTTTGTGGACCTCTAGAACACGGCCCACTATGCTGTACCACCCTGTTGTTCTACCTGGCTACAAGACCACATTCTTAGAGGTGAGAATCCCATTGAAGAATCACAGTACACTGACTAACCCCAATCAGCATTCTCGACAAAACGAATATGCTACGCTGAACGAGTTACCGCTAAGCGACAAAGACATCCAAACCATCTCTGAAACAACGTCTCATGTGTGTGCAGTACCTAATATATTGGTATCAGCTACTAATGACATATCGAATATGCAGCCTTCAGTTCATCATCGATGCAATGCCGTTGTGTTCACCACAGGAGGGCATGTCTGCAACGTCTGGCTTGCACCACGAGTTGGTCAGCCAGCAGAAAATTTAGACGTGACTGGATTGTTCCCCAACGGTGCTCTTAGCACACGAATTACCAGCATACCTGGGACATCTTTGAAAGCGATGCACGACTACCGTGTATTTGCATCCAACCAGCAAGTTACAACCCCTGATAACGCAGCGATTGCCGCACTATATGGGCAGTGGTGGCCAGGTAATCTCGTCTTTGCAAAATACGACAGATTTCTGCCCACAACCCTGGTGGATATTCCGGCGGGAGAGCTCGAATTCATCTACCATTTCGCTGGGATGTAAGTCTATTGTTTCTTGGTTGGATTGCTGGTGTTTGATCCTCCTAATAGGTGGCTGCTCAACGTATCCTTCCTTGAATCACTACTTGCAGGTGAAAGATGACCACTCCCTTGCGCATTCCAACATTATAGTGGTCAGTTAATATATTTGGGTTGTTTGTTGCTATCTACTCCAGAGTCGCGCAATGGTCATATATTGTAGCATCGCAACTTACGAAGTCGTAAACCTCACTTGATCCTCATGATGCCGCGCAATACCTCCGACCACCTTGTCACAGGGAATGAACATATCGATCGGAATGAATTTGGAATGTACATTTAATAGAACCATGAAGTCACGAAAGTATCCGGCCTATCCTGTTGTGGTGTGCTCGGTGTGTTTCCAGAAGCGCTGTGTATAAGATAGAGATGTTTAAATTATAGTGCTAAACATAATCCGTGTGAAATATCTTGTCCACAGGAGGCGGATTCAATACCACCATGCGTACCACTGACTCCCGACAATGAAAGGAAGACTACGCGGTGTGTTCAACGGGAAGTAACACAGAGGCGGCAGAAGAGAGACCTTGGTATAAGGCTCTCCCCAAATCCACCGAGCTGAAAATTCCTGACTCTGAGCGATTGGTCATTTTCCGTATCAGCATTCGGAGATAGAATTGCATCCGTTCAGATCGATGGCAGCGGGAAAGCGGCGCCTAAGCGGGAACATACCTCATTTGGGGCATACCAAATGGAGCAAGATTTGATCGCGCATTGATCTGCCAATGCATGTGCAGGCGTCAGGCATGTTCTTTGTAAACCTTTTCCCTCACCATTACCAGATATCAAGATGTAAATATGCGAGAGATTCTTAGAATCACGGAATGCCTCGTGGAAATCAAAATTTCCAGATCTAAAATAACGGTTACAGCTCACACATGTTTTGTTCGACTACTCTCTATTAATATTTGACTGGTCGTGTAAAATTTATATACTGCTAAATACAGATATTTTCAGGAAATATTTTATGCTAGTGGAAGCTAAGCTACGGAATGTATCAGACATTTTTGCGCATATCTAACGCTGACGTGTGGCTGTCCATGACCATTCCACCTACCTGCTCAGTGTATCATTGTGCTTAACGCGCCCCCAGCTAGAAGGGCCAGGCGTAGTCACCATGATTACGCATACTCACCCCATATTGCTTTGCATGTTTATCGACGAAGCTGACTCTGTTCCAGTCATCAAGAAGATTGTTAATTTGAACCATGCCTCGCTCTCGTCTCACATATTTTGTGGCCCCTTGCGCTGTTGGTTCCCATCACCTTATCCTAAAATCTTGAAGAGGGCAAGCATTGTGCTGTGGGAGCGGATATACAGCACATGATTACTATCTTCCCGTGTTATATATCTTTTCTCCTTACTAGCGACAGTCAATGAGTAAGGAGCCAGCACTTTAATGTCGTCCAATAACACAACCATATCAAAAAAATACATTGTCCTACTATTCTAGCCCAGGGCTTCATTGAAAACTAGCAGACAATCTGACAGTGGAGTTAAGCGAAATCACTGGGGATGCATAAATTCTTATACTCACCTCCACAAAAACGGTTCGGCAACCCGAAGAAACCCTACTCCAGGAACCACACCTCGATCTGCTGGAATTACATCAAAGGGGAGGCGGAGGTTTGCCTTCCCATATGTTGATTTTGACGTGGGGCGAGTTTCTATGCCGAGTATTAAAATAGAAGCAAATAAATCTGGGAAACACTCACCATGAAAGTAACGAATTGTAAAACATCTCTGATCGCCAACACATCTGCCACCATAGTGTGGATGAGAGGTGAGAGGAACCCCCTCCTTGCCAATCACTCGAAAGCCTTTGGCCCTATATTTTCCCACCCATTCCATTGACGTAGCTGTACTCTCTTGGTAAGACATTGATATGTACGAGATTGAGTCGCGGAGGGTCGGGATTGGGAAGATGCAGAAAGCTGCGTTTGGTGTGATCATATTGATGAGGGCAGCTGAATATCGGCGTTAAACCCAAGCAAAAGGGTACTAGTCGAGAGGACTCACTTGAATGAGAATGAAAGAGGATATGGTGCATGGGATTCATGTCCGTTGCGATCATCTTGACATGCAAATAGATGATGTGACCGTCAGCCGATGCTAGGAACTTGTAGAAGTTGTAGACATTAAGGACACCAGGCCCATGTTTTTCGGCGCCACGAGCGTGCTTCCACCTGCTATGACGACGCAGGAGCTGGGAGGTGTCGTAGTAGATATCGAAGTAATGTCTGCTGGTGTGGACATCAAGGGATTCAAGCCCGCCCATATAACGATAGCCTTGATGGAGCAACCATCTTCCCAACATCGGACAACCTCCCAGGCGAACAAAAAAATCGAAGTTGGTGAGGGACTTTGTTCTCCGGAAAAAATGCATAGCCTGCGAGCCTCCAACAACAGCACCGGTGACATGCAAGACGTCGAGAAAGCTGTCTACGTTCCCAAACCATGGCCAGATGAACGCGCCCATTTCCCAGGCTTCTCCAGAGTAGTGACACATAATGCTGCGCATGGTTTTTGATGTCCTCCCAGCCATGATGAGAGAGTCGGCGGGTAAAGAAGAGAGGAGAATGTGAAGCAAGTCATTTGAGACTCGCAGAAGAAAGCGTTCAACATTGGACAAATTTGCGGGCGGTTTGTCGGTCATGGTCATGGCATTTCATGAGAACTCAGGGAAGACCTTTAACGTGCATCGAGAAAGTTTGAGAGGCAGACAATCGATTCAAGTGGTACATTGGCGAATCTTGCGAGCTGAGAGGACTAATTTAGATCGTGCCGCCATCTCCGATCTCAAATCGGGATCTATAGAAAGATGCAGCTCAAGGGTCAATGTACAAACCAAGAGCGTACAGTACACCGCCTAAGCACTCAAGGACTTGCAAAATAATTTCATTTGACAAGGCCCTTTCCAGTTCCCATTGGCTATATAACGACATCATGTCCACCAATGGCTTATTATCAGAAGAAACGCCCCCTCCCAGCAATGGACACCAAGGGTTACATTCAAGATACACTTTCCCCCTGGAAGGATAAGCGTTTCCGCCCAGGCGATATTACTCTGAGGTCTGCCGGTGCATCCCTGACAAGCGGGGCGCCATTGGTGGAAGCCAGGAGCATTGGGAGCTCACGGTGGATGGTATGCCATGTATGTATGCACACATGCCGTTGTATTGACGTCTTTCGATTGGTAACAGCTCTACAATCGTGCAACAAGTAAACCTGCAACTCTTACTTACGCCTTCATTTGGCATTGGGGAAGCAACGTAGAGACCGGAAACTTTGTGCCACCCAATGAAGCTGCGAAAGGTGGTTCCAACAACAAAACGTACGAAAAATGCATATCATCACGCAGCTCTAAACAGGAACTGATACTATCCCTTGCTCTTAGAGTTACCACCATTTCCAGTGAATGCGAGCTAATCTACATTTTCGATACTGCCTCCGATCCAGAATTTTCGGCCACCATGCTGGTATGCCTTCCATAGACTCATCAAATCCGTCAAACTTAATGACCCACAGAAACTTGAAGAACACGCCATAAATCGCCCAGGCTTCAACAGTTATGGGAGGAAGCGACGTGAATGGCAAAACCACGTTTCGGAGGTAGCACGGTCGAAGTATCAAGTCATGACTCGGCTCTTCACCAAACGACCCACTCTGAAGGACGGTGCACGCCAACCGGAGGTCCACTACCACGTTCATCCCTGGATTGCCAAATCCCTGGAAGAAACCAAGTCCCCCTTCATGCCAAACCCCGATCGTGCGCAGTACTACGAATACTCGGATAAAACACTTCGCCAACTCAGTAAATCGGCAATGCCTCGATTCCAGCGAGGCGACATCATATGCATGTCATTCCGCTTCGGCCTCTACATTGGCGCGGGGTCATGGACCTCAGAACTCCTTCCCATGGAGCTAATTCATGTAGGGTCGGTGTCTAAATGGCCGACTGTCTCTACCTACTCATTAGCGTGGGCCTCGGAGGATGAAGATCAGCGACTTCATGAAGGCGAAATCATGGATCCAGTTGACGGTCAGTAACATGACTATCTATGATACCTGAATTAATTTCCAAACTGACAGACAATGAAACACCCCACATTGCTCCCCCGCTCACGGCGCCAGAAGAACAAGGGCAGCAGGTAGCAGAACTTCCAAGTAAGCATAAAGATACCTGATTTGATTTAGACTCAAGGTTTCTTCCAAGGCACGCTTTTGAAGGAGGAAAAAACGGAAGCACTCCCCGAAGGACTTGCCCCAGAAGTCAAAAGGGCAGCTTTAGCACTCCTGAGTTTGAATAACAAGAAGGATGAATCATTCGATGAATTGTTGGCGAGCGGTATGTGAAATCGTCTAGGTTGTCGACTTAAACTCATGATAATAATTAGGTGCAATTCCAGCCGCATCTCCTGCAAGCAAGGTGCAAAACCCAAACCCCGACAGTGGTATGTACCCCAGCTGATACAAAGTTGTGATACCTCTGACACACCAATAGACATGTCGGACACTCTACCACTCACATCCACCCCGATCAACGGCAAAAGGAAGGAAAGATCGGTTGATCTCGAGATCTCTGATCCCGATGTAGCAGGTCCACCCTTGAAGCGACTCCGCATCTACAGCCCAGAAAAGAAGGCCCCCAATACTGAGAACGAGGTGCCGCAGTTCACAGAAGGAAACGAACTGCCGTTCACTCGTTCCAAGGGCAAAGCTAGGGCATTTGTCTAGGGTCGGCTGAATAGAGGACAAAGACGCCTCGACAGCTAGTTAGGCTTCCTCATGTTTCTCCTTATTTCACGACTGTTCTATTATGTCCGACCACAATTACTATACATGTGCCTGCAATGATGGTGATGACGCCGAGAATTATTTACGAAGTTCCTTCCGCATATGAACCTGACCAGATATCTACTTGTGAAATAGTATTTCCTTCATCCACAACGCTCTACCACTGTATAGGGCTACGTCCCTTCAGTGAATAAACAGCTGATCTATTGCGATGTTTACGAATTAGTGAAAAAAGTGCCTTGTGCTGATCTGTGCGCGGAACCACAACATCGCCTGCCTGCCTGGACATGGCTTGGCATCTTCATTATTGCTCAGGATGCTACATACAAAAAACCATTTCCAACTACTACTACTACTACTGCTTTACCATTTAGACTAAGAGGTCATAATTAAACGTCATAGTAAATGTGATGATTTGGTCGCGATCGAGTCCAGCCGCCGATTCGGTCAACATCTCCCATCAACAGAAATTTGGCATAACGGTAAGGAATCGGAGGGCTTCAAACACGTGCGCAAGCACCCAAATCAGGCGAACACATCAAATCCTCTAGAATCGCAGCGCCTGGATGCTCCCGGACCCCGGTGTTTAGCAATGGACAGTACCGGGTAGCGCCTCACCTCACCTCTAGATCTGTTGATGGAGCAGGACATAGTCCGAAGGCAGGAGAAAAGAACGAATTCGAAGTCTTCGTGTAACAGAACCGACTTGTCACAAATGGTGACCAATCCTCTTTCTTTTCTCTCCACGACTATCGTTCCGCCAATCCAGTCCTCTCAGCCTTGTTTCCTTTCGGCCAGGCCCTAAAGTTTTCTTTTGGGGTGCCAGGAGTGATATGGGGATATGAGGGTGAGTTTGGGGTTTGGTGCAGTTTAGAGCTACTGACATGTTATTTTACACCCATAGATGATCTCCGACGTTTTTCCACTTCCATGATGGGGCCGCATGCTAGCAGCTGCCAACGTGGATTACGCCTCAATCGTCTCGCTCACACACCGCTGCTGCTGCTTCTAGCCGCGCTGGAGCTTACGCTTGCGCACTACTGCTGGGGCCCATGCTCTCGGGCCGTCGACATAGGCACAAGCACGAGTCCATACGCCGTCCTCCCATATGCAAGATTTTGGGCCCATAAACTTTGCTGATATGGGAGCGTTATGCTCGCGTGACGCCGCGCTGATTAAGAGTCATTGGAGTTTTGGTGACCGGACAAAGCTCCACACGAATAACTAGCATACTCACACACTGACCCTTTCCTCTCCAGCAGGACATATTCTTCAACTGTTGCCGACTCAGGTGTATGCAGGATTCAACACTCTCATGCTGCTGTCACCGATTACACTGGAGCCCACACTCGTGTATAGCTGATACGGGTGCACGCAGGAGTCTATACTCTTGTGGTGCCTTCGACGATTACACTGGAGCCAATGGTTGTGTATAGCCAATACGGTTGCATGCAGGGGTCTATGCTCTCATGCTGTCATTGCGGTCGCCAATTACACTGGAGCTAATGCTTGTGTATAGCCGATATGAATGTACGCAGGAGGTTTATACTCTTGTACTGCTGTTGCCGTTCGTGCTAAGGCCTAGCTTGTGTACTACCGATACAGATGCACCTGACTCCTCAAGTCTCGTATACCACAGCTGAGTGATCTAGTGTCCTTTTTCTGTCATACTCCTAAAGGGTTATGGGTGGTGGCTCTACCAGGTCTGGTTTACCGCCCGCCTCGTACTAAATATTGGGAGTGGTGTCTCAGCTCAGACCAGAGATGGAATATATTTCTCACCTGAAAAGTTGCCACCCAACGGCGGCTTTTCACCCAAACCCACTTGTTCACTTATAGTTTTCTCATCTAATCTGTCTCTAGAACCATGTGACAAATGGTGTCGGCAACTACGAAGAATCGTACACACCCTCACCGACACTCCACATCCATGTATTTACTCATTGTTGTATTATCATGTAAATATGATTTGCAGTAGTGAATTTACAAGAGATTCCCTCGACAATTTAGTTCAGCTCGGAGGCTGCGGAAGCTCTGTATTAGACCCATTGCTCACAGCTCAATTTGTCCTTGAACCCTAGTACATAATTCAGCAAGTTGATTTAAGGTACTAAATCCCTCCAGCCTCCAGCTCAGCCTACATCCGCAATACCCCGCATTCTTGATTGCAGATAAGAAATTCACGGAGTCGTATAAAGTAGCCATCTAGTCGAATGATCGAGTTGCAGGCGGGATGGGGCGTCTTGAGAAACAAAGTTCAATCAGGTAAATTGGAGTCAGCAAGACTATAAAATATTGCGGTGTCGGGAGTGAATGAAACCCCACAGCTCGGAATTTAGAATGGATGATTGGTTCGATTTGTTGAAAATATACAGTTGCGAAATATTGTAACAGGACCATAACCGGTTTCTAGTACCAGTCACGAAAGAAGTCGCAATCAATGATATCCTCCAATAACACCCGTTCAGAAACATCCAATCTGGTGAGCCCTTCAACAACATCGTGAACACATGGGTCCTCTATTACGCCCTGAAGGTCTCGTCAGTTTTAGTTTTCGACGACGTGTATTGACCGAACCTGGAGAGTCTCGGAGTTGGCTGCGAATTCTAACACTTCTTCAGATACCCCAAACCCAGAATAGATTGAATCCGCATCATGGCGGTCAAAGATAGTAGAATTTTTAGAATGTATCTTGCGTATCATATCCTCTGAAAAGGGACCCAAGACACTCTGGAATTGAAGGGTTTTCTCATGCTGGTAGAATATGACGCTCTTGCATGGGATAAACAGAGGGCGCCGAAGAAACATCTCGGCAATGAGGCAACCGATAGAAAAGGCATCCGAATGAGTGGAGTAGCCCCAATCTCCTAGATTTGAGAAATGCAACATAATGTGAATTAATAAACTTACTATACACCATCTCCGGCGATCGGTACTGGTCATGACCAACACTGGCATTATTTCGGAGCCCAATACAGCCATAGAAGGCAAGGCGCAGTTCGGTAGACCACAGCAATTTCTGAAATATAAACATTAGAATTTGTGACTCCATAAACCATAGAACCTACCACAGGAACAAATTTTGACTGTTGATAAACCATTTCTTCAAAAGTACGACCATCGAGAAATTGCACATTTTCAGGGCGTATATCAGTGTGTGTAATGCCTTCTGAATGCAGTTCTAGAGCAGCATTAGCATATTGCCGAATAAAGAGAGGTGAACTCACTCAGAACGGCATTGACGACTTGAAGTGATATCTCCCGAACTTGCCGTTTTGCGAGTAGTGGCAAAGTAGGGTCTTCAAAGCTCACGATATCCTGCAACGTCCGCATCGGAGGAGTGAAGACGAGGTAGGCATAGAATTGATCCTGATAGCCGTATTCAAATAATGCGTGTCTGTCATGAACGTTACCGCAAGCTCACCTAGATTAACAATTTGTCTTACCTTGAATCACATTTCGCAGGACTCTGCAGCCATTTCACTTCTTGTGAGATATGGTAGTTCATATCTGCAGCAAGTCGACTGATAATTTTGACAACCTTTGTGTTGCCGCATTTCTTCTTAATAACAACAAATTGCGCAACCTGGCCAGCTCGGAGTATGGCTGTTACGACATCTGAACGGCGGACGATTAATCGATTAGGCAGAAGGCGGTATGTACTCACATTGGTGTAAAATGCTATCTCCGATGGCAAACCTGTATGGTGTTCAAGGATATCATAACGGTCGTCGACCACCGAGGTAAGTAGAGACTCACCTAGGCATAATATCAAGCCTGGAATATTTGCTATAACAACTGCAATCTTCAGTCAATAAGCGACCAGGTATACTTATGCTACCTATGGAGACCGTCTCGCCTCCCCGGCACACATGGTCGGGGCCCGCTGGAAGGCAAATCGATCTCGTATAGATAGAAACAAGATTGAAGACGATGAGATCTCAATGGTCACATGAGCCTGACAGTTTCCGGAAAATCAACCGAAGACATCTATAGATCTCCTTTCCCACCATTGGATCTCTACAAGATCTTACCTCAGAAAACATGCCTCATGCGTAATGGATGAGGTTAAGACAGTTCTGCACTGAACCCTTACCTATACAGGCCATTGAGATGCTCAGCGGTATCGTGGCCCCAATATGTGGACTTCTTAAAGAACGTCGAAGAATTTGTCGCCAGACTGCAAAGTCTAACTGTGATGGACAGCGATTTGAGTGGAAGGACCTCAGCGTACGTGGTGGTGTTGCCGTTCCAATAGGTTTTTCTAATGACTCGCTCGCAGCGCACCCCTCAATCTCGGCCAAGGGATTGGCTTTGACGGCGACTTAGGTAGAACGGCCCCAGCGTATGTGGTGTTATCGCTATTGCAACATGAGTTACTAACAACTCGCAGTGCACCCCTCAATCCATGCCAGAAGAGTGGCGAGGCCGACAGTGATGTAGTTGAAACGGCTCCAGGGTACGTGGGGGTATCACTACTCCAACATGTTTGCTAACAACTCGTAGTCCTCCTCTTAATGTCGGCCAAGTGATTGGCTATCGCTGCAAGTCCAAATTTGCCGTTGTCTTCGGTCCTTCACAATTAACTTGAACATTATGCAGACAAGTTGATCAGAGAAATCGGAAGCGGTGTATCTGGCGTAGTTTGGCAAGCCGAAACAATCTCAGAAGAATCTCAGATGGCCGTTAAAGTGATGCGTGTCGAAGGACTTCACCGGGGCACAAAGCGCTCTTGGGCATTCTCAGAGATGATGGCAAGAATAAATGACCCAGACAAATTGTACGTGGAACATCCACTAAACCCAAACTCATTGATGACACTTCACCAAGATTATTCTCGCCCGCAATCGCTTGCTCAAGCTTCCTCCGCTACCAGTGTGTAGTTTACGACCTCCATGGAATATCTCTTCGTGGAGTGCTTGAACACCCCAGCATTTTACCGTTTACCCCCCGCCATTATCGGTTGATTGTATGGCAGCTTTTCAAGGGTGTTGCATGTGAGACCATTCCACATTTTCTTTACGCCAGTGGCTGATCGACTCAGTTATACATCGCCTAGGAATCGCCCATACTGACATCAAACCAGACAACATCGTTCTTGTGGACGATACCACAGTTCCTATATATGATATTGACCGAACCGGTCAATTCGCACCCAAGGTGATATAATTGGACAGTCACAGAATATTAGTCGCTGATTCCTGGTGTCATATCAGCCCATGTTAAAGAACCCCCAAATCAAGATCATCGACATGGACGAATCGCGTCCTGTGAAACAACTCTCCCGCACTGTTATAGGGACTGTGCAGTATCGTGCCCCAGAAGTGGAAGCAGGTAGGTTGGCTTTCGCAATTTGGAGTCGCGTATCTAATTGAATAGGAATCGGGTGGGCCTTTCCGGCGGACATTTTCTCCCTGGGATGTACGATCTTCGAATTGTACCGGGGCGTACCGCTCTTCCCAATCATAGCCGACCTTCGCATCACCTTCGCATATATATAAAAGGTCGTCGGTTGGTTCACACCCACAATGTGTGAGAGGGTCAATGCTCTTCATAAGGATATTTTCATGCCAATGTTGCCCGTCCGAGTGCGGCCCATTGCATGGATGGACTGGGAAATGGGGACCAATGACCAAACCTTGCTCGCAAATGCCCGCCCAATTTGGGTAAGTAGCTATGAGAAACTCCTCTATATGATATTCTAAATCTTATATTTTCATACAGCGAGAGATACGCCACCCAGAGTTGCAGGAGCTAATCAAAGTGTCCCTTGCAGGCGATCCCCACGATCGCATCAGTGCAGCGGATGCAGTCCAACATCGGTTTTTCAGAGGTATTGGGCGCTCGTCATAACTTGCCCGCAAGTTGCTTGAATATAACCTTAACAATGTCTATAAAACCAGAAACCAGTACCCTCGGATCCCACCTGCTCGTACGCCTGCTTTCTTTTTCTCTGCGGGATCATGTACGGGCAAAGGGTGGATTTTGTAGCACCATGTAAAGATCTCATAATTAACTTGAAGGTTTGTTGCGAGGAGCGTATGTTTGTTTTGAGTTCGGCAGTGACTGAAATATGTTGATGAACTGACAAAACCCGGGATTTGGAAGGCAAGCCTCCACGCGTCAGAGTTCGGTGTGCACGCTGAACATCTGTGGATTTCCCACGCGGACAAGGATCAAAATTTGTTGTAGGGCCTAGACAACCATTGATCACTCCAAAGCACATAGAATTTTTAAAGGAAAATACCTGCAGATTTACGAACCAGAGAACTAGGCATTGGGAGAACTATACGTCCATCATCACGACGTGGAAACAATGTCGGGCAAGGAGATTTTAAACGCTCATATTCGAGCGAGGTAAGGGTTCTTGACACCATAGAAGACGCAGAAAATATGGCGAAAGATGAAATACGTGGCCTTTATACCCTCCCCTTCTAAGAACATGCTATTGCCGCTACATGATGCGGATGCTTTAGTGCCCCATCTCTCCCATGCAGTCCCATAAAAAGCATCCGTTGCCAGTATATTTTCGGATTGGCAAAGAGTCGTCCACGGTCTTCAAAAATTTCCTTCACCTCACGAGCACAAACAGACATGTACCAGGGACACCAGTGAGTCGTTTCTGTCATGAGTAGCTACTCAATCTAACGGTTCAGGTTTGATGTTGGTAGTTGCCCAATGCGCCTTTTGACTCCCAAAGAATTCGAGGAGCAGAAGGAGCATGATATGTACTTTGTGCGAAGGCTCAACTCACACTCACACACACATTCGAAACCAACAAATGCTGTCAATGTCTCTGGCACAAGCTACGCTCATTATTGCGACCAATCAACTCAACATGATACGCAAGTGGCCCATAACCAGGTTTTTTTTGGTCTATATGAGCTGCAATGGACTTATAATTCGAGAATTTAGGTTGGATTATACTATCCGAACCGGCAAAAGGATTTGAACTTAGTATCCCAGGATCACTGGGACGTTAGTACCATTGTTTTTATCATTGGTAACATATCTGACACTGATGTTTAAAGGTCCATGCATCATACACACCCCAAATATCGACGATGCCGAGCAATACCAACAGCACACCGACCAACCCCAAATTGGACCTCAATCTAGGCCCTGCCGTTACATCTCCACCAAGCGGGTTGACTCAACCACTGTGTTATCCAGTCCCTCCGTTGGCACCTACCAACCAAGCCACCTGTAAGTAGATATCTACTAAGCGGAACGATTGTACGCTGACCTAACGGAAGGGCATACTGCTCAGCCCCATATGCCACAAACACACTTGAGGCGATACAGCTCTGAGTTCTCATTCAACGTTGCGCTCAACAACACTTCGTCTCATTCAGTGCCTGGCTCTCACAACCGGTAGAATAGTTCATACAAGTATTAGTGTCAATTTGCAAAAGTTAAGCCAAGGAATAGCTAGTTCCACTTTACGGGCGCCTAAATGTGCTTCCGAACACAGCCCACCAGCGGATCAAAATATCATCAGGATCGAACTTCAGGTGATCCACGACAGATGCTATTCAAGAACAAAGAAAATGACCAACAGATGTATAGGCTAGGAGAATATGTGATGAATCGAACCGAGAGATCGAACCAGAGGCTGTATATTAGCATTGCAGATAGTAGGAGCGTCGATATACCAACCCCACCTCTATATTTCAATCTCCCTCATCAGATAATGCCCCAAATATACCTCACTGAAGGCCTAGGTCAGGGGCCAATGGTACCCTGTACGCCCCCCCCATCACCAACTCTTGCGTCAAATGCGTCCCGCTTCCCATTCGGAAGAGCAACCGTCCGTCCACAATTTCTTACGTTGAATGATCCCAACCTACCGTTTGGAGTGCGAAGGCCACCATTCTGTAATCGGGTGGAGTTCGAAGCACGTTGGGATGGACCTACCGCCTATATTCGAGAAGAGGATATCTTGGAGATATACTATGAAACTCTGTTCCATGGTCCTGTTTGGCGAGTCGATGCTCCTGCTTACATTTTCCCACCGGATTCTCAGATTGGGATGCGTGTAATTTTTAAGGACTACCACTCAGAAGACATATCATATTTCCTGGCCGAATGCCGTTGGGTAGATACAGCTTATTCATACTTTATGGTGGTAGCTTATAACCGTAACCAAGTTAGTATCCCTTACGATGACCCCATATGGCCCGCCTTTATCCTCGAGTCCCCAATCCCTGCTTTTTACAACAGGCACCTTACCTCTTCGGAGAATGTATAACCGGTCAATTGGACAATTAGTTGGGTTTTAGCGCACAAGTTCTTGAGATCTGCTGATCGACCCAAACAAATACTGACACACTGCTCTACAACACTTGATTGCATCTTTGTCGCTCTGCTTCCACTTCAACACTTCTCACAAATTCAACCCCTCAATTTCATTTGGGCTTCTACTATGAACAACCTACCGAAGACAGTTCAAACAGAGGAGTCCTGGATGAAGGCACGCCGCGATGCGCAAACGGCAGCACAGCGGAGAAGCCGTGCTCGCCAAAAGGCTCGCGTAAACGCACATACTTTGTCATATTAAATGGACCACTATCACTAACACGCCATTAGGATATAGAAAAGAGAATGAACGCTTTAGAGATTGAAAACATGACCCTGCGACAACTCCTCATGTTGTTCTCTTCTTCAAGTACAGAGCCGATAGTGCTGACAGCGGCGAAATTCATCTCAGGTTTGGCTTTGCTAATTTTACGAAGAAAGTATGTTTGATACTAGGCATACAGACAACTCTATCCTAGGACTCTCTCCGCCACCAACTCCCCAGACAACAAATTTGCCACTTCCGCTGCTCTACCAACAGCTGCTGCGAAGAACCACGGAAGACGTCTGGACTTGTGGCCCAACACCAGGTGATAAATCTAACAGCTTGAACCTGACGGCATAATTGACATATTTTTGCAATGCAATGTAGACATATTGCCTCAGACGTCTGCAGGCTACGCACTGCCTCTAACTCCAACACCCAATGGAGAGATGGCCCCCATGGCGGTTGCGCGGTTAGATGCTCCCCACCTCTCACCAGTGGTGACAGGCTGCAGCGATTGTCGAATTTGTGCTTACAGTGCAGACAGTAGCTTCACCTCCTATCAGCATCAAGGTTTCCTGGGTGAAGCGACTCAATCACTCGTTGACCAGCATTTTTAAAAAGTAAAGTATATGTAGACACAGTTGAAGAAATAGCGCACTCTAATGTGCAATTATTCTGCGATTAAATTCACCGAATTTGAAGCCATCTGCGTGACACCTTCAAAGAGATATAAAACACTTTAAAATTGGGGAGGATGCGTGATGGGATGAAAAAAATTATTTTTTGGTGGCATTGAAGTTGCCCCACAGGAGATTTTTTTTGTCTTGCTCTTCAGACCTGGTTGGGACACATGAACATTCTCAAAATCTCTTCTCTTCAAAGGCATTTGTTATGCGCAACAAGAGGATTAGGTTGGATTAGTACAGTAATTCTAGATTCAGCGGGTTTACAAATCAAAAGAGTTCCCAAAAAATCCTCAAAAAATGCTGAAATTGAAACCGTGTTCTGTGGAGTTTGTAGTCCCCTGTTATATCTCAGATTTGAATGTAACACGTCGTAAGTTCATATACACCAAATCTGGAAGGTATCAAGCTGCCACATGGGATGACTCAGCGAGGCGCAGGAAGGCGGCGCAGTGGCCAAGACCACCTCAGGGATTGGCCGGCCTCATAGGAAGCCATAAATTCCACTTAGAAAATAAAAACTGACCTCTCCATCGCCACAAAAATTCTTCAAGTCAGTTTTGAGTCTGAATAACAAGGATTAATATTAATCTGTCAAAGTCTTTTGGGTTGGTTTTTTTTTGGAAACCAACAGACATTCTGCTCGAGAATTTTGAAGTTTGCATGAGTATTTTTTGCTTTTAAGCACAAGGGTTTTTGTTATATCTTATGATGCAGATTATCAGAAGTTACTTCCACTGTTTTTTCCCTATTTTTATATGCACATTTTGGGTGAGCGCTGCTGGCCGACATGTTGGGGAGCATATTCCGCTTTTGGCAGAGCGCACAGTGTGACAGTGGGCAGGAAAGCGTTTGTAAGCCATCAAATCAGAAGATCCGAATCTGAGATATAACAGGGGACTCAAGACTGTGTTCTGTGTCACAGGGCGCTTTGGGGCCATTTTCAGGGCCTGTGAGGGCTCCAGGAGCCTGCTCCACAAGGGTTTCAGAAACCCCAAAAACATTCAGAAATGTGGGAAACCCAAACCTAATATTACGAGTCCTATTTATAGGGCTTGTTCTTTATGCACCTGGTGCTTGCGGCTCAATGTAACACGCCATCACAACAAAACTTGCATGGTTTCACACTGAGAGTAAACAGCGCATCCCGTCAGATGAACCAAGGACTTGTACATAGTGTGGGTTTTGCAGTGGCCCTCACTCTATATTACGTCTACTGATGAGGGAAATGGCAAACCTGAACGGCTGATGTGACGACTGGAAACCAAAACTTAAAGACGTGATCAGGGATTAGGGTTCAGGGTTCAGGACTCCGGGTAGGCGGCAAAACAGGTGAGGCTGCAAATAAAACCATGGCTAGAGGACTGAATCGTTAGGATCAGTGACCACATGCAATTGAATTGAAAATTTGCATTGACAGTCCCACACGTAATGTCCCCCATAAAAAAACCAGGGATGCATACAAATCCTAGAGAAGAATGGTGGAGATACTGCAAATGCGCAGTCACCGGTCTATTGACAGACTCATCTCTAGGTTTCTGGATGACATTCCCTGTTTAAAATAGAGAGTGATCAGTGTAGGAGTCATATATCTGGGGGTGAGATAGTACACTTTTATTTCTCAGACAAATATGAAGTGTGCTGAAACAGTGGCAGAACATTGAGACAGCGAAGTTTGTACAATTCAATGCGCATTGGTATGGCAAAAGATCGGTTGAAATAAAGCGCCACTGAGAAGTTGATCCATCACTCTAGATCGCACTTGCCAAGGGTTGATAAGACAGGGCCCATGTTCCAACAGAAAGATTGTGCGCAGTAGACCCAAAGAGAAGGCCTTCTAGCAAAGAGTGTGCCTGCCAATGGTCAATAAACGTAATTTCAAATCTGGAATGGTACCTTCCATGCCAGTTAATACCAACCAAGATCCATTTGTTTGTTTGATCGGAGATCAACATGGGTAACGTTTTGAAGTGTGTCATTAAAATCAGACAGATTATGCTGAACTGGTAGCTGTGCCTACAGCAATGGCGGGTGTACGATCATTTCATAGAAGGTAATAGGCATAGAAATAAGTATGCTCACTGCCCAAGAATCACATACCTGATAAATAGAAATCCACGAGCACAGCCAGATCTGTCTATTTGGTTGCCTTATGTGTTTACCGTTCTCGGCATGACAAGCCTGAGAAAGCATAGTCATGCTAAACAGTGCGGCTTAATTCACCACCGAGGATGGGAACGGACGCCACAATTCTGGGCAGCCAAATGACCGTAGCACTACGGCAGATCACTGTTTAGCCGACGCAATGAAAAAGATAGAAATAGAGTGACCATCCTCAGACTTGATACCCTCACCTCTCCGAGTTGCACTATGGAAAAATCTTACGTCCCATTCTCCTCAAAGGCATCTTCCGTTGGAAGGGCCCTTGGAAATAACCTCTCGCCTATGAGTAGAGCATCGACGGCCTCACTTACTTCGGGATCGCGAACATTGAGCTTGTCCCGACAGTCAACGCTGACTGGGACATGGCCCAATAATTCCACAACAACGTGAGCACCACATCAACAGACCTCTACGCCGATCCGCTTTTTAATCGTTATTCCCGCCAGCTTAAACGGAACGATGGGGTCGGCCTTCGAGCTTGACCCAAAGCAGGCTAGATTGGAGATCAACGGTCTTTTTGAAAACATGGGCGAAGTCTTGAAAACCGCGGCCCGCTTTCCGTCACCTTACTATGGCACACCCATTCCCATAACTACAGAACTCATGACCGAAGCTAGCCGCTGGGTCTCTCCAACACATCCTACACTGTTAGAATCGTCTATGGAGGACAGGCCTCTTCGCATAGCTCAGGAACACGTCCTACGGACCGTCCCCAACCGTTACTTAGGCACACGCGCAACATTTCACATAGATGGCGACGCAATTCCAGGCACCTATGGCAACTACCTGAAGCCTTCAAAGACAGGTAATAGGCTGTCAAGGCCAAAGCATCCAGCCTAGGCTTTGCCTCTCACAGGGAACTTCCTGTGGGTGCTTTTTTGTGCTGCAGGGGTTGCTGGGGTGGCCATCGTTGGGGCGGGGGTATGTAAACATATGTAAACAATGTCTAGGATGTGTTCCGGATGGGTGCTCACTGTGG
>Ga0247741_1000309_pt1 | contig 29832 bp, 31 predicted proteins | sample UWRJL213509R2_FD_180945 | JGI IMG/M metagenome (GOLD analysis project Ga0247741, IMG submission 180945) | Plant litter microbial communities from Arlington Agricultural Research Station in Wisconsin, United States - UWRJ-L213-509R-2 | ecosystem: Environmental > Terrestrial > Plant litter >... | reverse complement strand
ATTCTGACTATTGATTCAGGAATATGGGCGCTATCAATGTCGTATGTTTGCACCTCCTGCGCTGGTACTTTTTACACTAATCTTCAATGGACAAAGCTAGTTACAGTCTCAAGACAGACTTTTGCTTTCTCGAGAGATGGAGCTTTACCATTCTCAAAGCTTCTTTACCGTATAAACCATACAACTGGCACGCCTGTTGCGTGTGTCATATTTTGCGCCTTCATAGCAATGCTCTTTGGTCTCCTCACCTTCGCTGGTCCAGCAGCCGCTGGCGCCGTCTTCACGATGGGCGTAGTTTGTATCTTTATTACATTCTCTATCCCGATAGCTGCGCGGCATCTTGGAGGTCGAGAATTTGTCCCTGGACCGTTTACCCTGGGGAAACTGGTGCGTAAGCTTAAAACCTACTATTTCCTTAAAATTTAATGCATATTATTTCAGAGTGCACCGATATCGTTCATTGCCGTGTCTTTCATGTCATTCATAATCACCATCCTAATGTTTCCAACAAACATAAACCCCGATGCTGCTGCCATGAACTATACCGTTGTTGTCGTCGGTGGTATACTAGGCTCTAGTATTGTGTATTACTTCTTCCCGAAGTATGGTGGAAGATATTGGTTTACGGGACCAGTGAGGACCATCGAGAAGGAATTTTCTCACCCATCGATGGGAGTGGTGGACATTGCGGATGCGGGTGCATCGGAGAAGTTGGAAATTGATTGAAAACAGTACGGTTTCCCTGCCAATCCTTTTCTTTGTGTCAATTGAACGAAAGAGACTCAAGTAAAATATTGTTCGAGAAAAGGTGCAAAGTAGTATAGAGACAGAAAAATGTAGGAATAGGAAATGTTTATGCGAACTAAAAGAGACTCATCTATACAGCAATGACGCCTAAAGCACCGACAATGAATATTAATTAATACTGGTGTATCTATAGCTCAGTAGTAGTAGCAGCAATACACAGCATGGACCAATACTGAATGCCGATTTTCAAGAGTATCAGCGCACTGACTAGCAGTTGTGCAACCATGCTCGGACTATTTACTGGTATCTATCGACCTGCATCGGGTTTAAGACCGTCCTCAAAATACTGTATCATAGAGCAAAGAGTTATCTAGTAGCCTCATCTGTATAGAAAATGTACTAGGTTATAGTTCTGAGGCGACCACTGGCACAAGGTGAGAGTCAAATATTGTTAAAATTCCGGGCGTTAGGAAATTGATCGTGTTTCTCCGCGCTAAACGCCATTGCTGGGCATACATTGCGTTATCACAATTTCCATTCTTGAATCGTTGATCTCATTCGGCCCGTAGCCTGCAATGAAATGAGACCCAGGAGAACGAACGGTGAGAATGACGTCGCGACGGACAGCGTAAAACCATACATTCAAACGATAAGTAATTGTAATTGTAGAAATATTTTCTGGTATTAAACACTTCTCGAATCGATTGTTTATTTATTGTTCACATACCCTCTGTTTCTGTCCTCCAGACAAAGATTCTGTGCCAAAACACTCATTGGGAGGCCGTGCGAATACTGATGACAGACAGGCACTCGTCCCGATGCCGAGCCGTTGCTCTTCCTCGACTTGCCTGGTACGAGGGCTTGTTTTTGGGGACTCGTAGCGACAACTTCATTCATTCGACTGCCGCCTCGTCCTGGGTAGCTATCCTATTTGACTTTCATGGTTCCATGCACAATCGTTGGGTTTCCTCTTCCTGCTTCGTCATCACCCTATAAATCGTCATAATCAGTTTCTCTCCAGTTCAACTGCCTAGCTGCCCACTAACTCGTCACCATTCGTTCTTGTCTCGCATCCACGTTGAAATCAGGAGTCATTTGTCTGCTTTTCATTACCGCCGCTGCCTAACTTCAAGTTGGAGATACGCCTCAAACCACGCCAAACAGGGTGACAATCATTTGGGACGTTGACCTCTCAGAGATGAGCTGAGGCGCATTCGGCCATGCTTGGACGTTTGATAGACGGCAGCATCTCCATCGAAGTGGTTCGGTGCGTCTTTCCGTACTTCCTTCCTCACTGACCATGCTGACTGCTGCATCCTCCATCGACCATCGTAGTCGTGTACCAGCTATCAATATTGCAATGCTTATAAATCTCGCAGCAAGGTCTATCTCTCCATACCATCTCATTGTCTTGCTTAATTTCTAACACCCACTCCCTCTCCAGATACGAATTCCATTAATACAAGATCGAGGCTTTATCCGACTACACCGCCTTGCTGCAGAACAACCCCCTCATTGACGCGGCGATACACCCTGTTCGGTGGGGACTTTTCTTCCTCCCATACGAGGACCTACCCCAGGTGATATGATACGGCTAGGAAGATTCTCGCGGTGGTTGTATGCGTGGGTATGGCGGCGGGTGCTTTGGTCAGTACGGTATGTCCTTTCCTGTTATTCGTTGAGTATTTTGCTGATAGCGTGCTTTGCGTGTAGATCGTGATGGTCATTCAAGTGTCAGCGAAGCGCTGCAGATTCGTTCACGGATGTGTACTATCGAACCCTTCTCAGTACGTTATACCCACTCTAATCCTGATCTTGACCCTTACTTCAGTACTCTAACACCGCCACTACCCACAAAACATTGTATGGGTAGTGCTCTTATGCCCTGCGTTAGTGTCAACAGTCGCTTCGTAAGTTTTCTTCTCTTTCCTCTCACTCGTCACCCTCCGTCTGCCTTCCTTTTCCTTCCTTCCCCCCTTTCCATTCAAAATAGGACGGCACAACGCTAACACCCTATTCTCACTTCCTACAGTACGATCATATGGCTCATCAAATCCACACATGACTCCAGATATGGCACCGCGCCCAAGGAGATCATCGACCTCAACGACTGGGAGAAACATCCACACCAGGACGCTGGCGGTTACATAGGGAATAACAACTTGGATTCTCTACTGGCTTCAATCGCGCCATCGACGTTGCAAACGATGAGACATCTATTCATTGGCGTCTGGACGTCAGTGTTGGTGCACGGGAGAAGATCCCTGTTGGCGCGGGCGCGGGCGTGGTGTCTGGCTCTCACTACACTCTGCTGCTTTGATCGCCATCGCTATATTCACCCTCATATCTTCACTCCGTACATCATTCTGGACTCTGAACTTCCCATCTTCACGATTACATATCTACTCTCTCACACTGTATTTCACTGTAATATCCACCATCATTTATGTGTTATTTTACGACTTCATGGACCGTCTTTTTCATGAGGCAAACGACCATCTAATTATACACACGTACTTTCGGCTTTTTCTGTTTGAAACGGCAACAGTGCTCTGCCAATATGTGACACACGGGAGACTATTGGTTTGCGCGGTAGCCTGGCCTCTGGAAATCGAAGGAGCTTAATATCCCTCCGATCCTGATGAAAGGAAGACGAGGATTCGCTGGTGAGGCATACGAGGGGTTTTTCAGTCGGTTATTATGTGGCTGATTAAGTATTTCATCTATTATCCTTTTTTAAATCCTCGACTGATGCCCTCTATCCATTCTAGAAATGGCCCCCGAGATGCAAAACCTATATCGACCCCAATCATAGTGAGTAAATGATTGAACCCTTGAGGACATATGTCGGGTACCTGCTTTTCCAAATGCTCTCTGAAAGGACATATGTTGTCTTTTGTCGTCTATTAAACGGTGCTGTGAGTCATTTTCACCACTTGCGGAGTCGTTCTGATGACATGTATCTTGTTTGACCTAGCGACCCAGCTCGCAAAGCTCCATCATTGTTGCTTCCAACGTCACGTATACGCTACCTTTCGAAATACAATGCGCAACATATGTCTTGTGGCTCTTCCTCTCATCAGTCTTTAGAATTCTGTCGCTCACTTGAATTGATATGAAATATCTGAGGGGGAGGAATAGTCCGTTTATTAACTGTAAGCCTGGCAGCCAGTCTTACTCGCGTTCGGACACATTAGTACTACCCATGATTCGTCGGACACATACAGGTACCTGTATCGTAGCGGTCGCATGTTTCTAGAATAGGCACATCTACTGTACAAGGATTGTTAGCTGCGCCCCAAGGAGTACACCATGATTCTTACAAGCTGCGACCGTGCCCGTGAGCCATACAGACGACGGGCTTTCATTAACTCTACTGTTGCGTCCTCATGAAAACTGCGAACCGCATGCTCCGGAAGAGCTCTTTATAGCTGTACGCAGAATCTCATAGCCAATCTCGACCACTACCAAGTGCAATCCAATATGTAGGGAAGATGCTATTTCAGAAGGACTAAACGGAAAGGAGAGGTACAGAAATTCGGGGATGCGATCTTCTTTGTACGCCGAGAACAAACAAAAGGAGGTTATATCAACTCCTCCTAAAGGTTCAGCGCATGCTGGGTACTGTGTCCTGAGTCCTGAAACTCCGGCGAGGGTGTTTGTGGATATGAATATAACGCCTATTAAATTTGAGGAAGAGCACGAGTAGGCACCGATGGCATGCATCGGCTATCGAGAGACTGGGGTGGGAACAGACCTCCTACAGCAAGGCACATGTGTTTATGCTGCCTATGCCAAAGGTCGGTGGAATCCCCTGAGCATGACCTGATTGACTGTGCTGGCTCCGAAGAGCTGATCCAATTACAAAACACATTCAAGGCTGAGGTCTCTCAAATAACGCGGTTTTATTCTATGTTGATAACTATGAGTCATTGACCTTGCTTAAGAAGCTCATCACATCCAAAGATTGTATTGGCCGCGTCGCTGAATTTATGCATGATGTTCTAATAAATTACATATGTACATTCCGGCATAGTAACTTATACTGGCTACAAAATTCTGTAATTACTCTCTGCGGTATCTGATCAGCGTTGGTGGTTGGCTCCAAGATAGACGTCCTGAAACATGGATAGCTCGTCGAAAGAGCTGGCCACTAGCCCGGGTAAAAGGCGTAATCGCAGCGCCTGGATGCTCCCGGACCCCGGTGTTCAGCAATGGACCGTACCGGGTAACACCTCACCTCACCTTCTGGAAAATGAAGAAATAAAAATGATACCCATAAGTCGTAGCTAGTTAAATGCAATACATTTGTCCATCCAGCCAAAGCTCGCGGAGCATTGGGAGGATGGGGATATCGAAGTCTCTGCTGGGTTTGTAACATAGGTCGAGTGCATATGGAGAGGTCTTTAGGATTTCTACGTTTGGGAAGAGACGTGCAAATGAGAGTAGGATATGATCTGATGTTGCCACGAAATTCAATTCTTTGTCTATCCACAGCGCGAGAGTCTTGACAGAGCCACATTGGCATGTCTTTATGACCGAGTCCAAAATATCGCAAGGCCGGGAGGGATATTCGATTTTGACAAAGAAGCCATTTGAAGCGGGGGTGAGTTCCTCTATGGAAACCAGGCGACTAGTAACTCGTATAGAAAGCGTATTGACTTGGTGTTTTTCGAAGTAACTCTGAGCATAATGTTCGACAATATTCGTCCAATCTGCAAGAGGAACATCTTCTGCGCCACTATCATCGAGACGAAGGCAGCATCCAGACCCCGTCCTCAGGCCGCCAATAAAACGAAGAGATTGGCGTGCATGGCTGTGATCAACGACCTCAACGTGTTGTAGATTGGGCAGGTGGATGGGTGTCGAAAGTCCGGTGGTATTGTCCACATCATCAAAGATGTAGCGCAATGCGAGTGATTCGAGCAGAGGCAACCGCGATATCTGTTGGAGCAGTGCGCTGGATTTAAATCTCGACCTGGGAGTTTCGATTCTTAGGCTACGGATCTGGCTGCCCCAGGAGTTGTATAGATCGATGTTGATGCTCCCAAAGTAGAAGTCGCGAAGACGGGAGCGTAATTGGAAAATAGTGCCTCTGGGAAAGTACATCTAGACCCCACGATGGAAGATGATTCTATCCTGAATGACACCAGCAAAGGCGCCTGGAGACTGAATATCGGCACTATCTGCTCCAATGGACTCTTCACCCCGCGAGACGCAACATCAAATGACATAACTCTCGCCCAGTACCGTTCGAGAACACTGATAAGGAAGGGGACTATCTTGCCAAAATTTTGGTGGTTTATTTTCGCTCTTAGATGTAAAGGCGCGTTTCCAGTCCTCGACATAAGACTCTCCCACTGTTGCGGACGTACTCGCGCCGTGAAACTGTTGAGATTGACGACTCTTCCCCAGAGCGATGGTGAATTGATGATATACTCTCTCCAGAGTAGACATACGCGAGAGCTACGGAGGAGGGTGAGGAATGCGATGGATGGGGGGGGGAAACCGGCATGGTCCATTCACTGAACACCGGGGCCCGGGAGCCGACCCAAGGGGCAAGCAGGCAGCCTCCTCTTTGTCCCGGGACATGCAATTGGATGGGTCACCGGAGTTGGTGTTTTTCTCGTAGGTGTCGTCATCACCCATATCGGGGTTGAGTTCAAAGATATAGCCAAGAATCTCGTTGAAAAGTATGGTAATCGGGGATAGATCCTCAGGCATGGTAAGGTGAGATCGAAAATTCTTTGGAGGTGAGATCAATGAGTCTCAGCAAGTAGCACTGTCACGGTAGCAAATCAAAGTCTCAATAAAAACGTGGTATCGATAAGAACTTTGCAAGCATCAGCACCAGTCACACTGGTCACACGTTACATGTCAGCGCACTGACAAGCAGCCGCACTGTGGCATTGGGAAATCCGAAGATCTCAGAAATGAAGGGTATACATTAATTCCAATACAATAAATTAAATAGGACTACCGCCTCGCTCCGCAACTTTGGTGCCTCATTTGTAAAGGCATAAATTAGGCAATGAAGAACATGTGCAAGTGAAATGGAGGGATTTACTCAATTGTGGAGATATAAACGCAACATAAGTATCTCAAAAAACAGTATATTTGACTTTGGAACACCCCTACAGGGATTAAAATTCGATACACATTGCTTCACACATCAAGATCGATTGAACAGAGAGCTGTCTCTGTGGATACCACCACCACAACTTTAAAAGACTCTAACACTCTCCCAGTTAACTCTACGGCCAAAAAAATTATTAGTTCCATCCAATCGACAAACCCTGAGAGCTTACCCTGCGGGTGCGGTTGCGCATCCAGATCCGCCACCACGCACCAAGGTTGCGCCATTGCTGCAATTATCGTGGCCACCGCCAGAAATGAAGAACTGAATTTGACTGGGGACACCAGAGTACCCGATCGACCTTCTCGAGCCGCTTCCCAAAGTCCCACAGAATCCAGACGGCACTTCGGTACTCGCCTGATTGCCAGTGCAGTCTGCTCCGTCGAAGATGGTGATTCTGGCCGACATTGCCAGAGAGGCGGAAGCGAGGAGAGCGGTGGCGACAAAGACAACGTTGAATTTCATCATGGTGAGATGGTGTAGCTTCTAAATGACCGAAAAAATGGAGTTAGTTGAAGGTTATATGACATGTTGACGAATAAGAGGCTTGAAAAGAAAGGCCCGCATGCTAACCTGATCAAATGTAGGAAGAGGAGCTGGATGAAAAGGCTTCCGAAGGACAGGTATTTATACGTTTTCTGTGGCACCTTGCCTCTAGAGTCCCGTGAACGGGAAAGTTCCCCCGTAAGCCTGAGATTCTGAATTGATCGTCCGCAGTACGTACTTGAACTATACCCACCCTGATGAATCTGTCGGTTTATACTCGAGGAACCTCTTTTGTACCGCTACTGCTGTGTAATTTACTCATGGTTGAGAACCTGAAACCCCAAAGAGAGGTCATACATTGAATTTTCAATTGAATTAAAATTTTCAATGTGTGGTCTGCTAGACCTGTGATACTTTCCAACAATGCCAAGGACTCAGCATGAGTATTAGATTAGATTTAGATATTGAAATGGTATTAATCTCCTTCCTGCTTCTATGTAGAGTATAGAGATTTTGGGCGCGTTGGGCTATACTTAGAACTTAGAAGGCTTCTTCGGGCGTTGCGGTAGCCATTTTGGGGTTTGGGTCAGATTCATATCATGAATGGGAGCTTCATGGGTCTATGTCTTCGGGCCGTTCGGGTCCCTCCTTACTTTCGTTTGCAAGTCAATCGAGTTTGGATGGAGTCGTATGGATGCTATCTTATATATGTAAAAATGTACATATGCTAGTCACATTCCCGATGAGTTCTAATCACCATGTTCAGTATCTTGATGAACAAAGCAAAGCGTATGAGTGAAATATACAGCCACTGAAGAACACGGCTGCGCTCATATGTTCCAGAAAAAATAGCAGCCGTCTCCTGTCGATCGAGTTTTCTCTCATCCAGGCACAAGGACTTTGAGTACGCACCATGCAAGTTCATGTCCTACATCTCCAGAGTCAACCCACAGAGTCTACTTACTAAGATTCCTCACTCAATTCTTCTCTGAAGTTTTATAATTATCGCTCTAGGCCGCTCTAAAGATGACTTGAAAGTTTTGGTGAAAACTTTGCAGGCCGATATCGACTCAATCGAGGACATCGTCATTTCCGCTATTGTAACCAACCAACTGAACGAAAAATTCACTTCTTCGCAAAGAAGAATCTCCTTGAGACCTCAACCAACACCATCTCATTTATGCATTCATGGTGAGCAAGGACTGAAAAGACCTTCCAGCCGGAATCCAGGTAGGTTCTCCTATTATCTTCAGCTCTTAGTAAGTCTTGCTGATTGAATTGGTGTTCGCTAAGCCACACATGAATTCAATAAAGATATCCTCTACAAATTTATCCAGGTAGGTTCTTCTGTCGCGGTCCGGACTTGCAAAATTGTATAATTTCGAACCTGGTTCGAACCACGTCCCGGTGGCCTGAGCACGTCATTTCCAAAATGGCCCGGAGGGTGCCGCTGTAGTTGATCCCCTTAAGGTAACCAACATACCTCTACCTGCATAGCCCTTGTCCATCAAATTTCGTTTCGCAATCCCATTATCTCGATTCATCTTCCTTCGAGCCGATATATCCTCATCATCTTTTTCATTATCACACCGAACGCGATAGTAAATACCACTCGCGTCCATTAAGCCAAGATCCGCAATGTGACTTTCAGGTCATACTTGCTTTCACTTTCCCCCGAGATGGCAAAATTTTGTAAGGTGAGTCAAACTTGATGGCTCAATATTTACCCACATAGCCCCGAACTCTCAGGAAAGTCGAGCCTCAAAAAACGGACGCGGCCATATTAATCTTTTAAAAACTCTTCCATTAGTACTGATACGAAAGTAGATTCATCAAAACCTCAAGTGCCATACCAGGATGTTGAGCTTACGACGAAGGACAATGTGAGGGTTGAGGTGTTGTTTGAATTATCAGTCAGAGATGGTATACTCGTTTGCACTTCTCATTTCACTGAACGCATGTAGAGAGAATGTTGGTATTACTCCATGGAAATTCGATGAACCGTGAGGGTGAAATCGATCCCCATGCTCTACAATTCAGCAGGATGAGGTTCAAGATAATGGCTGTGGATAAAGGGTACATGTTTTCGACAGAGTTATTCTCGAGACTCAATATGCGATATGCAGATATGGTCTCTTCTCGCACGTTACATCAGAACCAAGTGTATTTTTCTTCCAAATTTAAGTGGAAGCGTTGCTCGAATGAATGCGCAAGCAGGTTCAACTTCATTGCAGATGATCTTCAAATGTTGAAACTTCCAATAGTAGATGGACTCGTGGTTTTTGTCTTGATGTTGTTGGATGGGAGGGAAGACAGTGAGAAGAAGTCGAGAAGAGACTTGGTAGTAGCATGCTGAAGTGCCAGCCCCGTTCACTGAGGACGTAATCTTATATTCTTCAGACTTTCCCAGAAATAAGGCCCACATTACCTACGAAGATGGGGGAACGTTGAAAAAATATGGTCTCCCTGTCTCTAGTTCTGCGCTCACCTGCATTTGATCGCGAAAACAATCTTCTCCGCTCTTCCACCTCATGGAAGCTTTAACCAAAGAATCACTGACTTCTATGCGAAATCTCTCCGTGCGAGGCTGTGCGCCTTCTGCAGACAGTGTGGACTTTTAGAACTCTTCCGTTTCCTGGCCTCATCTTATTATTCAGTCACAATTTCGACCAATGTATTTACCGAAGAAAATGATAAAGTCCACTTCTGCCTTGAGGGACTTGGTAAACTAGTTGCGAAATATGTCAGTGGAATCAATCTTTCGAAGAAAATCTGACGTAGGCAATAAAGCGCCACAATTCCACTACTGTCGCCTTCTTCAGCTGCTTGCGGAAAACTCTCAGAAACGAACGAGCTCACGTCTAACCCCAAAACTCCCGATCCCTTCACCTCCATCGATGGGGAAAAGGTCACCACCAAGACCGACTGGAGCTGCCGCCGAGACGAGACCAACCAGCTGTTCCAGAGATATGAACTCGGGGCCCTTCCTCCCAAGCCCTCAGATTTTCCGCCGCATATTTAGCCGGGAATCTTGTCATCCTCACCGCAGAGGGCGATAAATCCATTCAGTTCAATTTTAAAATCACCCCGGCAACCAGTAAATTGACCAGCCTCTCTCCTGCTATTATCGGGATCGACTTTTTCACGATCCCTCTGCATGAAGGTGTTGCAAAAATTATCCTCAACAACCACAAAATTACCGAGCAGAACAAGGCTGGCATTCGTGGCATAAATTTTACGACCTTTATAGTAGCGAACATTCGGTATCTGCGATGATGGCATCGCTTGGGGTGTGAGTCGTGTCGTCGACGCTCTCGAGATTACAACTGGGCATGGTATCAACGTCAAGCATCTTGCTGTATCAGGATGTTTGAGGAACAGAAAGGGCACACTCGTTTTCGGTGCTTTCGAGCTCCGCATAGCCCTTACCATTCCTCAGGAGTTTGGCAGGCACAGGTGGGGCAGGTCGCTGGCGTATCGCCGACTCGATGTTGGCGAGGCAGATCGATACTCAGACCGCACATGAAAATGTCCAGGAGAATGTCTGGTCTTTCGAGGGTTTCGCCAACTCCACCTCTACACTCCCCTTCGATCAGCACATGCTTGCTGTGCTCGCCGCACTCCTCTTGATCGACAACACAAGTATCGACTCCCTTGGACCTGAATCTGTATGGGTGCATGAAGACAGCTAATAAGGTATACCAAGCTCTTGAAATCCCCGATGCAATGGGTTTAACGCAGATTGGCGGTCATATTCATTGCCAACTTCCAGGTAGTCAGCTTCCAGATGTTATTGCATTCATCGACAAGTTCCTCAGAGGCCAACGACGAATATGAGTATCTTCAGGAGGGACGGGGAAAACGAGCTCGGATTTTTTGATGCTGACTGGATCGACTGGACTGTAAGGTATCCTACCTGCCTACGCACGGAAATCGACTCGAACACGATCTCAATTAGCGCCCGGCACCCCAATTCGGAAATACGCATCAGCATCACGCGCCGACTCGTCGACAACCCGACAACCAGTGGCCCCTACGACAAAACTACGTGCCCAGACCTCTCGATCTACTGCGCTATCATTCCCATCCATCTCTGCCACATATTTATGACGCGATCCGCGTTGGTTTCCTAGTTATCATCCTTTTTATTTCAATTTTCGATGATTTGCTGACTTCCTCAATATCTTGGACATTATTTCTATTGTAACTATCGACTGCGGACCCCTTTCACCTCTGGCTCCTGATATTTTATACCCCTGAATACTAGCTACGAGTAGGTATAAAAACTACCTTGTATCGTAGGATAGCTTCAGTGAATCCCACGACCTTCACTCACCAGTACAAAGCACGACGAACTACGAAGTTAAACCAAGTTCTTACGACGAGAACTCAACGAACGAACGCACGATCTGACGCCCTGACGCCCTGACGCCTTTCTGACGCCTTTCTGACGCCCTTGATTCCCTTTTTGAACGCATCCGCACCCCGTTTCGACAACGATCGGACCCTCTTTGCCACTCACTTCCTCACCCCGTTTCACCACCTACTTTTGGACTCACTCTCACGCCTACGGCAGACGACCGCTGCTGTACTCGCGCCGCCCTTCGCACCACCTTGCGTACGAGAGACCTTCGGTCTATCCGATTCTCAACTACCTCAATACATTACAGAACGCTTTGGGATGTTTGGTTCAGTCCGACCAGCCAAAGTGTACCTGGTTCACCTCTGCCATGCTCCTCCATGTCGATGACGACGGCTCCTCCCTCTGCGTCCTCTGACCGCCTGGATCTGGCGCTGCTGGAGAGATCTGAACCGGAGATATCGAATCTTACCATCCCGAGCTAGCTTTCTCTGGCGATCAAAGTCTGGATCTATGGTCGGCGCGCACTGTGCCGCAGAGTCTGTCGACTCTCGTGCCGCCTCATAACATGGGCCCGGTGTTTCTCAAGTTTCAATTTTGCCTCGCTCCGCAGCTGAATGTAACTCATGCTCAAGTTGTCGTCCAGGCTCAATCCAGCAGTCTACGCTCTAATGAATTGCTCCCTTCGTCCTTGGACGCGCTTCTACTACTTGACCTGCACATATCGATTTACTTCACTCGTCGCTGCGACCAAAGTCGTTCCTTCGACAGGCCATCCGAGCTCTCTTCGATCCTACATCTTCTCTATTGCCGTCGCCATTGAACCTCGTTCATAGATCTATAAAACCGGCCTAGGAGGAACCGACAGCCGTATTGTTCAAGGCTGAAGCAACCAACGATGCGCAGGGCTTGTCAGTTTTCAGGAGCTCGGTGTCGACTTGGACTAGCAATTTTGTCTCAAGTTTTGACCAGATAAGCCTCAACTCCACCGACACTGGATATGAATACCCTTGGGGTTGATAGAGAGCTTCCCCCTTCTGTTGCGCCACGATGCTTCAGCCTCATCGCCTAGTTATCAATATGCTGGCCATCGGACTTGTATGTCTCCTGGATTTAATCCGATCTGTGCCTTGCTGTGTCCCGAATGTCGATATGCATCATTGCCTTTTCATCATATAATAACATAAAAATTAATAGAAATTCGTTGTAGTGAATTGGCATGTCAGCTGAATACATGAAATGTTGATCAAATTCTGATATAAGTTATCGTTGCTCTTATGTGTCTTAAGACCGTTGACGAGACGAAATGGCGCAGATAATTTGAAGGAAATGTTAGGACCGACATGAAGCTTACAAACTTAGAAGGGAAAAAGGCTATTTGAGAACTGCGTCTATGAGGATATGACCAAGGTCGATGCCCCATCTGGGTTGGTAAGTGCGGCCGTGCAGAACCCGTACTTCTTCTTAAGGGTGCGCAGCCTTGTTCAGCATTTTCATCCGAATTCGTTCCAATATATGATGATACTGGAGACGAGTGTCAGTTCCTGCAGAGCGATTTCCTGACGAGTCTGATACCTCACTCATTTTATTTTCTGACATGACTCGAAGCCCTCATACCCTCGGGTATTATGTAGTTGATCTGAGGGTGAAACATACCTCGTTAGCATATACTGCACCGGTAGTCGAGAGTAGTTGACTCACAGATTAAAAGTTGACCGAGTATAAATATAGACAACATCCCGTTGAGATGTTCGTGAGCACCTTATACTGCAGCGTCCGAGACTATAGCAGATGTTTAGTCGGTCCGTCTGCGAAGTGTGGTAGTGAGAACGGGCAGGACGTCGAAGGGATGTAAAGGAATTCACATACTCGGCAAATGTATTGGTCCCAGCCGCCTCCACGACCCGCAGGTTATACATCCTGGAAGCAAGCCGCGGTTCCAACCACCTCTGTGGGTCTGACTATCGACACCGTAGTCATTTCACGGACTAAGAACCAAGTTGCTAAGGACACCATTTTGGTCCAGCCAGAGAAGGTGGATACCAGCGTCGTAGAAATCGGAGGGCGGAAGTGCGCTTACTCTCGATTAATACCAAAGGGACATCCCACCAATTTCGTTTTGTTGGCTGACAGCATGATTAACGACGAGAATTGTGATAAAATTGAGGAGAAAGGCGACGCACTCCGTTGTGCATAACATCCTGCATCTCACATACCACTGGTATCGTTCGTTGAAAGGCGAACACAATCTTTTCCTTTCTCGTCTTCTTTGAAGTCGCAGGCATGGAAACCAAACTTCTTGCTCTGCTCTGCGGATGCGTAACAGTATACGAGGTCGTGGATGAGGTTGACCGCACAAACGCGTTCGTATATGCTGAGTCGGAGTTCCGGCCGTCTTAGATGTCCAGAATCTATGACAAGGTGATTAGATACGGAAAAACCAATAGCAGAGTAACGCACTTATGGAGGGAACTAATGCCTAACTTTGGCTGGCGCTTGGCCAACAGCAACCCTCAACGAGCCAGCCGTACGGGTTTCGTGCACGGGGGGATGGTTTTTCTAGTCTCTTTTACAGACCTTATGATCAACAAATGACAGTCGATTGATGATAAATATAAGTGGTTTTTCAGGGACAAGATTTGAGACGCGGAGGAAGGCATTGCAGAGTGAGGGTCGCAACCTTGGCAGAGATTCGGAGAGCAATGATCTTGGATCCAGTGGACGGTAGACAATTCCGAGGAGTCGGTGTTGCGTGGAGATCACCGCACAAGGTTTTCATATCCGACAAGAACCAAGGTGGGTTCGGCTGGTGCGAATCGGGTAAGAAGTTTATCAGCGTGAAGAACGCGATAGGTCAGCAGAGGTGCACGGCAGCCGCGAGATAAGGCTGGGTGGGAAGGATAAACCGTTCCTGCAACGATAGGACCTAACATTCCCAGAAGAAATCGGGGAATTAGAGATGTATAAGCACAAAAGAAGGTCGTCCACGGTTTTCTGTGCGAGCGGATAAGTGCGTGAAATGGGAGCAGGAGGAGTTGGAGACATACCGGAGAGGCTTCCCTAAATCCCTGAGACCAAGTACGCGTTTAGAGTCAGAATCCAAAGCGTGTCGGAGTTCGATTAGGCCAGACACTGATGAGGTAAGATTGGGAGCCCGCTTCATCTCAGTGTGCGCCTGATACCTCTTGCTATGGCCAATGGGAGGATACTGTTGTGCTAGTGGAACGGAGAGTCTGCGGTGACACCATGGTGGCAGTTCGGATGATTGTGCCGGATTCACACGAATCGCTGGGGCTGTGCTCGGCTGTGATTAGCGCCCGTCTCGTTAGCACATGTTTGGTCATATCTTTCAAACGTGGCAGGCTTATGAGATTAGCAGGGGTATATCCAGGATACGGCCAAAGATGTCTCGAATCTCCCATATCACGGGTTCCGGCCTATCAAGAAACCGTCAGCGTCTCGCAAGCAGATATTAACTTGCTACAACAGCCCGCCCATCCAACTCGCAGGTGATTGTACGCAAACTCTTCGGGAATCATAAGCTTAAAGTTTGACCTTGCATAGATAAAGAGCGTTATTCTGCTCAGATTCATCCCTACATGAAACAGGGATTTTGTCGGTTTAAATGTAGAAGTCAGCCTATAATCTTCGACTAAAGCCATTCCTCAACATGTGCACGCCAAGTGCACGCCACTTACTCGCATGCATGCACATGCACGCTCGTTCCACGCAGAAAATCAGGTGCCCGAGAAGATGGAGGAAGTACAACCAATTTGATTTATGAGGGCAATCTCAGAAATGTCGGAACTTATATCACGGTGCTACTCGGGGAATGGAATCCCTTGAGTCTTGTTTATATTTTACACTCCGTCCATTGGAGCCCGACATTCTGGTAAACTGAGAGTTAGCTTTTTTACGGTCCCAAAAGCACTTTGAGCGAGACTTACAATCTGAATGGATGTCAAGTGAGATTAAGTAGAATAATTTAGCAATCTAGATGGTTCAATGAATTATGATGACATACACTATCGATGACGGAGAACCCCAGGTTCGCTTCGTCGTCAGAATTAAGATTAATTTCGGTGTTGATCTTTAAGACAGTTGGGCCCCCACAGGGTGCATAGCTGTCTGAATCTGGGCCAAAGTTAGCTTGCTTGGCATACTCGCCTACCAGCACCAGAAAAGAACAAGTAATATGAATCAGGACATGGCCGCGAGTTCATTGAACTGGTCAATCTACCTTTGTTAGGACCAGAGACGTTGTAATTGGGGCTCATTTGCTTTGGGTATCCTTGGACTGGTGTGTAAACCCAGTTAGTGTATGTTTAAGTGGGAGGCGGGTTAAACATACAGAAGTTGTCGCTTTTCTGGGTATAATTGACCGCTGAATCTAGCTCGTAGTACCCGCTCTATTGAAGAGTATTGTTACTTGAGTCAAAAGAGGGCTCCATTGTCAAATTTTCTCACGTGTCTGATATAAGACACAGAAGTCCTATAACCTGGAGGAATACTGCAGAGAAATGCGCATTAACTTCAAACCTCAGGCCCTAACACAAAAGTAGTACCTGATTTCTACGGCCACGGCACAGCTGGTATCACTTTTTGAAACGCCTGTAGCTGGACCTATCTCGGCAAAAAATTTGCTGGCTACCATTGCGAAGGAACTCTTATCGGCTATGAATGTAGACAATTAGTCAAGGTTGCAGTAATAGGGGACTATACGCACAACTGAATCCAGCGCCAGCGGAGCCTGCAGGACATCCTGAGCCGGTGATACTAATATTTGTGCTGCGCAAAGTGATAAGATTCGTCTCATAATTAGTGGAGGGATATACAGTGATTTTATGTAGCATACATGTCAACTCCAGGAGGAGCTTCCGCGACATCTTGCGCTATAGATAGCGCTGGGGGGACTAAGACGAAGGCAGCGAGGTGGCTTAAGAATTTGAAAATCATGTTCGATAAACAAAGGATGTCGGAATTCGTCTGGGAGATCGTGAACACGATACATCTATATATACCAAAAAATGTGACCTACTGGAAAGAATGGATTGAAAGAGACTGGGGCTGTACTTCCGGGTCCGATAAGAGCCCTTTGTGAGCTACCCACTGTTTCTCACAAAGATACGTTGAGGCATTTGACTCACGTGGCCAGTTAGAAGCTCAAGATTTGCCGGGAGGTTATTGATGAAGAGTACCCTTCTCATGGTGATGATCAAAATGGAGAAAAGGGGGATGAGCTGGGAGTGTAGGCGTAAGCATGTTTCCGAGGTTCTGCAGTTTGACTCCGAAACCAACTAGCCTTTCGTAACTTCAAGATTTGTCACTTTGTCGCTGATGAGCCCAAGAACCGCAATTACACTGTTTTCTGTACATGATTACAATTCAGAGTGGTGAAATGCAGTGAAAAGTACCTCCAAGATGTGGGCGTCAGCGAATAGGATACAACTCAGGCGCTGAATATGAGAACAACACCCAGAATCTGCGGACTTGAGTGGGTTTTTGGAGTGCTAATTCAATCTATTCCGTGGTTCAGATATTCCGAGAATTCTAGAACCATAGAATGTGATATGAAGACTATTGGGAATTCCAGTCCCGCATGGTTGGCTGGGTTGTGTCTTTTATTTCGCCAGCACAAATTCTCGTTTGTCAGATTACCTTTGTGTCGGAGAACAAATATGAGTGAATTACATGGTTTTCATGTCAAGGATAATACTCATTGAACCCAGGGGTCGGGATCAACGAAAGTGCGGGAAGTTGGGAGACTTCGTAGCAAACAAGTTACGAGTGTCGATGTACTGTACCTACGATTATACTCATATGATAGGTACATAAAACGTCCCGTAAGTCCGCAGCTGCCGAGATAGCGACTAATAAACACTACTTGGGTTTGGAAGATATGAAGCATGGTGTAAATCCTATGTCGCATATGTGGATGAGCCACAATATGTGGTGATCTCGTGGGGCCAATCCTCGCAGCCGGACGGGTATCATCATCGAGGTTGAGGTAGGATATTTAAAAGCCGGTAACAATGATCGGCCGGAAGAGAAAGAAGGTTAGAGAAGTGGAGGAATGAGCGGAGAGATATGCGATGTACATTCGGGCTGGATTCTACGAGCATCTTAGCTCCTGCATGTGAGGTTTTTGACAATGTGGCATTGAAATTGGCGCCAGTTCAAAGAATCCAAGAGCATACTGGAAGAGCCAGGTGAAATCCGTGGACTTCGAACGCAACGGAATAGGTAAAATTTGACCTGAGGGTTGTGGTCAGCGAACCGAATTCGAAAGCAGATCGATAAAAAATAGGGGAGAAAGGCCAGCGTCAATCCGGCGAAGGACATCGTGTAATAATTCATGAATACCTGTCCGCCTGTTTTGCTTCTGGCCATATGCCCCACGTTGCACGCTCTGATGAACCACAGATATGGGATGGGATGGAACGATTTGGCACCGACGGATGGGTATACTTATCGGATGTTGGTGTGATTGTGGGATGGGAGGGGTAGATCGAGCGATAAAAATACCGTTTATCTAGAGGAGATGAGAACTGGAAGAGAGGATGAGTAAATCTTGACGTATAATTGTCCAAGAACCGATTCAAATGATCTGAACATAGACCGCTCCTGTGTTGAGGTTGCTTGTGCATCGATGCGGAAAAGAGGAGTCGATGTTTTGACTCAATGAACGAGGTTTTCACGACTGGAAAGGACTGAGTATCAGCTGAGGGACTGCACAGGCTCAGTTTCGTCTCCAGTACGCGTTGAACCAATCTGAGATCAGCGAGGAGGAGAATGAGGCAAGCAGAGGCAGAGACGGAGGATTCTAAGGAGAGATCCTGGAGATCTTGAACAGAGAGCCACAGCGATGATGCAGTTCAAGTCATCAGAGAGGCGGTTCTGCAGCACGACGAGGGGGAAGGGAACGAAGAGGGTGGGCACTTTGGCATCTCCGATTGGACCAAACGACCAAGAGAGTTCTGTACAGAGGTGGCGGTCGATTCGTAGGCTCACGATCGAGCTCAGTTTTTCGAGGACTGAAATGCCAATGGAGGTGGCTGGATCAGGGTTGTTGAATGTGACGGTGAGATCCCGGATATATGTAGCGAGATGAGGAGAGGCATTGAAAAGATCACTCAAAGCAAAGCATGCTGGGCGGGGTTCTGCATTAGATGGTGGAACGATTAGGATGGCGAGTTTTTGGAACAACTTCCTTTCAGAAGGTCGGCGTAATGCAGAACATGTTGTCGATAATGCATTCAGAGTTGTGACATCGGAATTGGATTCTAGGTGGTTGATGACTTCGGTGATGACATCCAGTGGTATAGTTGGCGTCGTGGGCTCCATGGTGGTCAGAGGACCGAAGTCGAATGCAATTGTTTGGTATGCTCGGAGCGGCCAAGTGCGCTTGACCTTTCCGCTGATGCCTCGTTTCTTGCCTTCTCTCACTACAGTGCTAAGTAGCCCTCGGCTTTCTCAATCATCGCCCCACATCTGCGGCACTGTAGGAAAGATCTTTAGAACTCCTCAGACCACTTCAGACCTCTCGATTGTCCCGGGATGCTTATGTCTCATCACATCGTAGTTGTCTTCGCAGACCTCAGACTCAACATATTTAGGAAGCTTGTCTTAATAAGCACTGTGGTCTGGTCGTGCAGCTCTTCGCTTTGTGAGACGTTCTTGAAATGACGATCAGTCTCCACTGACCTCAGTCTGGTTTGGCACAACACGTCTGAATAAGCACTGCTCCTTGCATATACAGCACCCCTGCTTGATAACGTGCGCTTATTACTTGCAGGTCTGTCCAGCTGTTTTGTTTCTTCATCCCACCAGAACAGCTTATGGCTCGGTTATAACCCATCTACTGGGGTCGCTGGTACCAGACCAAGCTTGACTGCATGACCCCTCTTAACAATGAATGTGACGGGACCAGATTGTTTTCGAAAACGGCCGTTCGAAGCTCTTGTGTTCCCCCTCAATGAAGAGGATAGAATGGCGAAATTGTTTGGAGAATGATGCTGAACGCGTGACTGTTGGGATAATGACATCCCGGCCCGCTCAGTAGGCGCCCACGGGAATTTCCACTCCAATTAAACCCTTGAATATTTCGTTCATAGTATAAAAGCCTATAAAATTTAAGGTGAAGACTTATCAAATTATCATTCTATTCATACATTGCTCTCAATTGTAGCAGCATCCGTCCTATTTTCCTTGGGTCTTCGTTTTCTTGCGGCCCAGAGACCTATTAAAACGCCACGTATAAATCACTTCGACAATTTTATTGGGTCTCACGAAAATATGAGCTCACACTCATGGGTGACGTTTTCTGCTCTGGGAATATCTGCCCCGCATGTTCTTTATATTGCTGAAACTGTAATAACCTCCACATCGAGCATTCGTTTGACGTGCGGAGTGCTTTCGGACTGCCGCTGTATAGCGCGGATATTTTCCGTATTTGGTTTCAATTGGTGAATTGTGGGACAGAGAGGGGTGAGGTCCGTACCCCTAATCCTCGAACCTTACCTATACGCCAATGAGCTCTCCATGAGGTTCCATCATGTTCCGAACACAGCGCCCGCTACATGTGATTCGTTTCGCCTATTGCTGTCATCATCAATATCACATAGCAATTCGTCCTCGAGTAGCCCATCAGGCTTCTGCATGTTCAAAAAACAGAGTTCAAACGTATTCAGTCAACGCACAGGAGCTGTACTTGGAATTTGTCAAGTTGAAGTCGTGGCATACTTTATATGACAGGGAAACTACACATCACGTATAGCATGCATCACTTAAAGACCCCAATTTACACAAAAAAGGTCAGATGTGATGCATGTTGTAAAGCAGAGGTGTAAATGGATGGCTACTCGGTTTGAATGGTCTGAGTCGGCGCCTACACGTGCACCAGGCGCTTATTTCCCAATGGGGTATCGCCCCTGAGCATAGGCGAATGGGTAGAGTGCGTTATGAAGGTCTTCCACTACTAATAGTAGTGCACATTGGCGGATCACCCCGCGCAAAAAGGCACATTGTATTTAGTTCACATCCAGGTCCCTGCAACTGACAAGAGGGTTCGCATGAGTTGTCAGCGCTTACTAGTCGCCTATCTTCAAAGAAGTGGTGTGATAATTGGAGAACATTACCCCGCAGCAAGGCACACACGTGTTATATTCTATTAGATGCTTAAATTGCACCGATCAGGAGCCCACAGCGGGGTATGGCCAAGGTTAAAGGTACAGCCTCACTCGAAACTGGGGTTCACTCCCGAGTGCTTTTTTATCCACGTACTGACTCGGACATGTAGTATCCGCAGTACATTATTGGTTACTTGTGGCTGGAGGCTGAACGCCTCTGCACTGCACATCCACTGCTCTAGGAAAGTTTTGGACAGCAGGCAACTACGAAATGCTGTTGCTGTTTTTATTTTTGTCAACCAGTTGGGTATAATTAAGGGTGTTCTTTCTATCACCCGGTTTCACACCCACCCGTCGAGACATATTTCAATCCTCATATAATGAGCGGACGGCGAGGAAATCCGGGTACATCAGGCAGTCCAGGTTGCGGTGGCAGGGGCGGAGGTGGTGGTGGTGGTGGAGGAGGTGGTGGTGGTGGACACGACGCTAATGATGGTGCTGATGGTGCTGATGGTGCTCCCTGTGGATGCTCTCCTGCCAATGGAAATCCAGGAAATCCAGGAAGCTACGGAGGCGGCGGAGGTGGTGGTGGTGGTGGTGGTGGAGGAGGAGGAGGATACGACGACTCGGACGACTCAGACGACTCAGATGATGATGACTCAGACGAAGAAGAAGATTCGGAAGAGGTGGAGGACAACTGGGAGGTGTATGAAGATGAAGATGAAGATACGGAGGATGACGATGACGACGACGACGACGACGACGACTGCGATTCAGATTGAATAGCAGATAATTAGAAAACGAAGACTACAGGCGAATATTCGGGCATTTTGGTTATCTATGATTATGAATACACACGTATGCCATTTCCAGTATTGTTCACATCGGAACCACAGCAAGCTGATGGTTCAAATACAAATCAGTTATTTACGGTTACAGAATTAAATAATCTGGGTCTATGATCTGCATATCTATTTAATTGTGGCATCAGAAAATGGGAGAACGGAATTGACTGTTTTTGTACTTATCCTTTGGAATTACCATTGACACCTCTCTTTCATGCAGGTTGCTTCTGGGAGGGTAATCTACTTGTGGCGATGATGGTATCATGCTTTCCTTTTCTTTACCTGCCCTCAATATGCCCTGGGTTCTAAATGATTTGTATGTGTTTGATGAATATTCAAATGGCTCGGCCGTAAGTCTTAAAAGACGTCAAAAGCGCCGCAAAATAGTAGCGAACAACTTTACGATCTGAGAATCAAGTAACTGATCCTTGTGTGGGTCTTCGTGTGAAGGATGGGGTGCATACCTCAACGGACATCTGATATAGGTCTGAACAAGATCCATAGAAATGTGACAAAATGTTGTGGGTCGTGAATGGTGCTTCGTCAACTGAACGTGAGCTGAGATCCTCGAGATCTGGACTTGAAAACGACTGGAAGGCTGAACAGGACTAAGCAGCGACTGGACGTGAAAGAAACTGGACTACGACAATTGCTAAGTGGTGGATCGATGCCACCACATAAATCTTTGTGCACAGGAGATTTGTATAGGAAATAGAATAGTATTAGGGCATCGAAATCGAGCCATGTGTAGTCCAGAATAATACAACTACGGAACGATGAGGAATAAAATAAAATGATACGACCTAGAAGACGAGCCCATGCGCGACGAACACTTGAGCGCGTTTTTAGCGCTAAGCTAGTCTGTGTAGCTTTAGGCTTGGTGTCTTGATCTATCGAGAAATGAGTCCCACAAGGCAAACGAGTTACGACTTTGGAAAGCCTGGTGCTGGTGAAGCTGTTGCGACTTCACCATCGAATCGGACCCTAATTTCAAATACAGTTATTGTCAGTATGACCGAAGGGAGCAGACGTCGATGAAATTACCTACCTGAGACTATAATCCGAACTTAGAGGAGCGGAACAAACGCATATTCCTACGCTCATCCGAGTCTCGAGCTACTAAGCCTGCTGCAGTTAGGCCTTGCAGTCTAAAGAATGGGAAGACAAATTATCGTGTGTTGTTTGTACGAAGGGCGGGAAAAGTCTCCCAGCGGCCGTCTGAGATAGGTCTGAACAGAATGTGTGAAAAATGAGGAAAATAAAGGTGTGGAAAATAAAGGTGTGGACGGGGTGAAATAAAAGGGAACAGCTTCTTGTGAGCATAAGACAGCTCTTTGTAAGCTGGATTAGACGTGAAAAACGAGCATAGAGGTCTTTGTGAAGATCATAACAGAGGATATGAAGACCAGCGATCGATGCAAAAAGCGAACAACGCTGAAATGAAAGGAAACGGAAATAGAACACAAATGGAAAGGTAGGGTAGTGAGAAAATGAAAGGGGAGCGAAAGAGAGATCGACCAATCAGATTTTTATTGTTGCACCACGCTCAGATATGAGCCCAGCCACCATGAGATCCCCAATGTTCACGTAATGACCGAAAAAATGTCCTAGCCGCCGCTTAAAAGACAAAGACATTTGAATCTTCGCCTTGTCATGAATTGGATACCCATCCACCAAGCAGCTAATCATTGGAAATAACAGTCCCACGATGCATTATCTGAGGAGACACAGGGAATGAGTACGTGGGAATGCTTGTGCTAGCGTATGGGTAAACTCGGAGGTGTTGGCGTTGATCCCAAATTTGAGATGAGAAGAAGGGAGATTAAGAAGAAAGATCATGGCTACATGGAAGGGAATTGAACGGAGGGAAAATACGAATGTGGAACGTACGTTCGGAGTTGGACTTGTCTTGCGATGATTCAGCTGATGAAGGTGGGGTCGTTGACGCGGCATCGGAGCCGGGCAGTGGAATCCAGGGATACCGCTGGCGGATTCCTTGTCGGTTGAATGCCGCAGGTTGACCTAAGAAGGGCGATGATAAGTGTAATGAAGGTATATCGATAATGGGAGGGAAAGGTGGACAGAATCAGATTAAACGATGATGACACAGTGCAACAAATCACGAATACCCATCCGACGACGTAGCCAAAACCATTTAGGTCCCATCTCACACTTTCTGAGGAAATACAGACGAGTTTGTGGGACCAGTTGGCGCCCCGGCGGACAGGTATACTTGTGAGAATTGGCGCGAATGTGGGATGGGAGTAGGTAGGGAAACCGAATGAAAGTAACCATGAAGAGAGAGGATGAGGAGATATGGACGCACCTTCGGCTTGGTTATGGACCGACTCAAATGACCCAAACTTAGCCTAATCATGAAAGAAATTCGGCGTGGCATGGGCGTCGATGCGGACCGGCGGAATCCAAGGCCTTTTTGGGAGATCAAAGAGGATGTCCTGTCGAGCCTGTCCCGCGATCACATTTGTGCACAAAGAAGGGAAGATTTGTCGCAGAGTAGACGCGGATCTGGGATTCACCGGTCGCATTCAAGTAATGGACCAAAAAGAGGCAGTAAAGAAACTTACCAAGCCGGTCGACAATCCGCGCATCGATCGTAGATCCAGCTGGTGATTGTCAAGAGAGCCAGACGGGATTCGGAATCTCTAGCTCAGATCTCTCTAGCAGTGCTAGATCCAGGTGGTCAGAGGAGCAAAGACATCGTCATCATAGACAAAGAGAGAAAGCTGAACCAGGCACACTTTGGCTACTCAGACCGAACCAAATAACCGGATCGGTCCGAGAGCCCTGCTTCCTGCTGGCGACGCTGGCCCACGACGAGCTCTGTTCAAACTCGAACTCGAACTTCCATCGCTTCTTCATCTGCTCAAGTGGGATCATTCGGCTCGGATTCGTGTCTTCCCACTCTCTTGCCCTCAAGAGCTCCAGGTCCGGATCTATCGAATCTCTTGTTGTCGGGTTATCCGTTCCTAGTAGTATCCTCCCTCCTCTCAAGGCTCAAATGTATCTCTTTTAGGTGTCGATACACAATCTGGGATCTCCAAAAATCCCGCTCGTCCCACAATTACGGTGCAGGCTCACTTCGCCGCGCGTGAACTCAGGCTTTGAGCGGATCCTTGGTCTGGTTCCTATCTTTGGTTCGAATCTCAGTGGGTACCCTCAGCGAATTTTTTCTAGACGTGAACTAATCAAGTAATTATCTCTCTAGGCTCTCAGCCTGTCGTTAACGACCCCAATCTGACCGCCATGTTGCGAGCGTAGTCTCCTCCTATGTGTGCGATGCGAGGGCGGGACTCGACATCTAGACCTACCACAACCTACCTACCAGGAGTTAATGTCATGGAGGTGATAACAGGAATCCGGGACATCAGTGAGTTTTGCTCTTACTCTTCTCTTCCGAGTCTACCATGAACGTGTATCTCATTCAGATTTGGGGATGAGGTTGGCGAAGCTTCACCCACCATATAATTGCTGAAACTGGCTCGTACATATTCTGGCTCTACTCGGGTTGGTTTTATTGGAATATCCGAGATATGACAAGCGTCCCGCCTGTCCTCTATCGACGGTGTTCAGGACGTGTCATGCCGTACACAACGTGCTGACATTCGTTGCGCTTGATCCTCTCCCTCGTATGTACGTATCCTTTTTTATCATTACCCTACGCCCTACGAAACCCCGAACCAATGTATATATAAACCCACCAAAATTACTACTTGACCTCGCTCGTTTGCGAGGGTCCCTGTTCAATCCGAGTGAGCGACGAAGCCCCACTCATTTTAACAGGTTTCTGTGTCAGATCTGTCTCGGGTAGCCTGAATCGATGAAGCGGTTGATCACTGGTGCGCGAAGAACGCTCAGAGGTCAACCGCGTTCATTACTTTTTCTCCCTTCTTCGTTGGTTTCGTTTCCATGGGATGCGTATGTATATGTCGTGTGCCGTCCACGTATGTCCTTCCACTCCGTCAACTACTATCCCTTACTCACATACTTTCTGATACCCCAGGTGCTCTTGGTCCCCATTCTAATCCCACAGCCCTGGCAGCAGCGCCAAGCGCCCGTCCAATTTTGTGACTCCATGTTGCATTCATCAATTTTGTGCTGTTTTTTGGATCGAGTCACGATAGGTGAATGGTTGAACAGGAGACGCTCGCAGTTGGACGGTAGAGAAGCAAGGGCTGTATACAGAGTCATCGCACACTGCAGCAACCGGGGACTTGCATGACGGCCACCGTCGCTGTCGATTCTTTTTTCTTCTTCATTCATTCATTCATGTGATCCTAATTCATCGTCACTGCAGGCCACGATTGAAAGACACCCAATCCGCACCCATGTCTGCATGAATTCGGCTCTGATCTACATTCCATCAAATCATCGGGATGTCTCTGCTACCCTTCGTTTGAATCGGTGAAATTATTCTGGAGCCAGATTTGTTCAGACATGCGCACATCGTCCGTTCTGGTGTCTGCATTTTCGCCTGTTTCACGTTACTCTCGTTTATTTTCCCGGGTCCATGAATCGTCTTGACTCTGTCCCTGTTGATTAACGGGCTACTTACATCTTCTTTCGCTATTCCAGAATCCAGACACGGATCCAGAGGCTCGCCTCATCACCAGACTAGAAAATTACAGCGAGTTCCCAGCTTCGAACCTACCTGTCTTGCGTCGAAACCCGGTCTCAAGCAGGATGGCTACGACATATCACCTCATCGCCAGTACGCCCCTTCTGTTATCCTCCACCGTTTTCCGCTGATTTGACTACTCGTCTAGCATAGAGAGGTTCCAGAGTGAGTGGGTCTCCTTCGAGGCGTCTGAATCGAGGAGTTAGATTCTACGCTTGGACGTCTGAGGGCTTCCTTCAACTCAATTTTCTCGAGACATTGAATATTCTGTGTATTTTGAGCTCAGTTTCATCACATTTCATTACAATTGATTATGTCTCGTGACGCGTGCGTCGCGCCTATGTGGAGGTAACGGTATTGGACTGGGCGGTGAAGAGTCAACGACTTGGAAGCCGTCTCGTCTCCAGGGCGTAGGGCCGATGGGGATGCCGGCGGATGACCCCCAAGGCAAACCCAAAGGTCCTACTCTACCGTGTCCCTCCTACAATTAGTTCGAGGTGAGAGAGTAAGCAGATAGCTAGATATGTTATTAAAATATAAGTGTATTTAACAGGTGATGGGTGGGTGGGTAGAAAAAATATGTATAGGGAGCAGAGAGCGAATGGACGCGACTCCCCGGGCGAGTACGAACGAGCCAGGTAATGGTAATGGTAATAACACCAAAGGTACGGGAGTCGCGATGTGTCACATGCGGCGGCTCCTTCCCACGAGACAGCAGACTCATCGACTTCGCCGTCGAATCTTTCAATTCTTCACAAATGTCCCAATTCACTATCGTTTTGAGCCACCAGTTGGTCTCGGCAATCTCCCCCCTGATATCCTTCTGATCGAACTGATAAATCTCAATCAACCGCAACGTACTCGAACCTTGGATTTGGCGTTTAGGTATGTTCTCCTTAGTGCATTTTGTTTTACCTCCGTTTGAACAAATTTTTAACAAATGCAAGTGTGTACTGGGAGGCCCCAAATGTCTTCCTCCTTCCATTTATCTTTCAGCACGCCCTAAGCGACCTATCCGCCCAAAATGTTTATATCAAGGTCATGCGTAAATAAACTACCTTGCCGGATAAGTTGCCGTCACTCCCTGAACAGGCCTGGATGCTTATCCTGTACAGCCCGGATCTGAACATCCATCTGAGTAGGTACATAGGGATGAATGAAATTGAGTGCCCTCTCACCTGCAGTATGTACACCCTGTTTTCACGTTGAAAAGTTACCCATGTTTGCAAGATAGACTTGTATCGCAGGTCACTGAAGGGAAGGTCGGACCCGCTCCTCGATTTGAGTCTTGTGAGCGATCTCCATATTCCCCCACCAATTTGCGTAATCTTTGAGGCTCTCAACCAATTTCTCGAGAACGTTGACGCGTTCCTTTAAGGTTAAGGCTGGCCCCATAAATATAATTTTAAAGGTTGCTCTAAATCCCCATCTCCTTTTCTGTGTCTGGTTGGCCTTTTCTATAAGCTGAAGAACCGTCAGATACAAGAAGAATGGATTGGGACCAGTTGAACGCACTTGAAACACAGTCGAACTGACATCCCCAAAATCACTGGCGCACTTCCTCGCCAACTTGTGTCCATCAGTGGCCATCCGGTATGTACCAGCAAGATAAGCCTCGCAATCGGCCTTGTTCGCTCCACGGTTAGATAGGAAGCAGAAAGCTTCCTCTGCAATTGTATCGCCCTTCTGAGACACCGCTATACTTGATTGGATAGCTTCTTTATAGACATTTGCTTGGGATGCCACCGCCTTGATATCTGACGGTACCAGTATATCTGACGGTACCAGTATATCTAACTTTCAGACCTCTCAAGCTCACTCAAAGTTTCTTGAGGTGAATTTGACGAGAGGGCGTACAGTGTTTCATCTACCGACTTGCATATGGGGACTAAGAGCTCCTCATGGCTACAAAATTCGTATTTTCTCCATTCAACACGAGAAATTTATTGCTATTTGGAGAGCCGTTGGTTCTCCATAAAAATTTCGGTACTTCACATATCTGTATACCAAAAGTAACTTTTTCGCCAAGTGTACGGAGAGCCCTCCATCAGAAAAACTCATCATTCACAAGACTGAAAATGTCGTGACCATTACAAGATTGTTGCCCTCTTTCACATAATCCTGTTTTACGTAGGCTACTCTAGGCTTATGGACTATACACTAGGCGCAAAAGAACTTTTTTCAACTCCTAAAATTCATTTCCCAGGCATGGAGAAGTTCCAATTATTTGAACTCAAATTTTTTAGATTACCGTCGGTCTTCCGTATGGAAATATCGGTACCCCACACATCTTTTGATCACCTCGAGTCCAAAAGGTCACACCAGAATGGATTCCAAAAAGGTTATTTTGCGCCTAGTGATAGTGTGTATCCAATGATTTATGTGCTTTGGGGATAGCGTTATAGGGTGTGTGCGATATTTGATGTGGGTTGAGGATAGTGGCATGCTTTGTGGTGGCTTTTAGATCAACCCTCAGTTTCAAACGGCCCACCAGTTGCCCACTTTTTCAATCATAAAGTTTCACGGCGCACAGAAAAGCACAGCCACATGGAGTTGTGGGCCTATATGATGCTGTGAGATGCCGACTGACATTCCTTGAGAGCAAACCACCTTCCTCACATATTAAGGTGAAATTTCAGACTCAATATGAGCATAGAGTGGGACTGAAGACTGGGTTCTTCAGATACCTCCTTGGCCTAATCTCAATCCCTCAGTCGTAGCGAAACACTCTCGCCAATGGCTGACCATGTGAGCACCTGATATATGGCGCTAAATGATTTCTCCTGATTAATTCGCTTATAGACATCCACTATCACTAAAAGGGACCCACCGAGCATTTATATCTCCAACATTGCGTGGACAAAATACAGGCAAATGAATGATGGTCCAAATGAAGCGGCGATGCTTTTACCATCCTTTATCGCTGCATTACGGTCTATTGAGGCCAAGGGATACGTAGTCCAAGGTGCGATTTACGGTCCTGATGGAGCATCGATTTTCATTCGTACGGATGATGAAAACTGGGTTGGGCATATCGTTTGTCAAGTAGACTGAGGTGATGAATGTGGCGTACCTTCTGAGTATCCTAGTAAAGACTCCTCGAGCAATAAAAATTTGCTTTGCTGCTATGTATTACGGGGAGCAGGGGTGTGCACTAAATGGAACGCTCACTATGCACCTCAACAGGTATGTCACGAGTTTTTATAATCGTATACAAGACGAAAAAAATTGATGCTAAGAAGCGCGAAAACAAAAGAAACGATATAAATTAGACAGTTTGTGTGGAGCCACGGGGAGCCACGTGTGGCAAAAACGTGATGTGCGATTTCGGCCCGTGGCTTTCCTGTGGCTCACCCGTGGCTTTGAGAACAGCATTTTTTTGCTGAAAAAAAAACAGGATGCAGGAAGAGAGTCGTACTTAGGTGTGCCCACAAATTTTTAAAGTATATTATTGAGTTTATCCGTGATAATACACAAATCTTTAATTCTGAGCC
>Ga0247741_1000307_pt1 | contig 29998 bp, 36 predicted proteins | sample UWRJL213509R2_FD_180945 | JGI IMG/M metagenome (GOLD analysis project Ga0247741, IMG submission 180945) | Plant litter microbial communities from Arlington Agricultural Research Station in Wisconsin, United States - UWRJ-L213-509R-2 | ecosystem: Environmental > Terrestrial > Plant litter >... | reverse complement strand
ATAGACAGTAGTATAGAGTGCGTCAAGTCAGTATATGCAATATACGTACAGGATAGCAGAAGATTCAAAGGGTAACAAATTTATGGGATAAGCAATACAAAAGTAAATGAGAAAAGGTTCAACCGAGATGAATATGTGACTAAACGGAATGACTGGGGCAATTGGAAATGGGGGTGAAGAAGAGGGAGAAACCAAGTAAGATTCCAATGGTGAGAAGGAAGGAGAGGATACAGGTGATAATGAGTCTGATGAGAGCGATAACTGAATAGAGGAGGTAGGAGTACTGTAATGGGGAGTTGGTGGCAACGTGGATGGGCTGGGTATGGGGTCCAGTGGGAATGGAAGTGTTAGAGATTCCTGGAAGATGGGCTGAAGTAACTGAATATGAAGGTGGAGTTGAAATGGGGCACACTGAATGAGAGCGGCGTGAGTGCGGCGTGATGTAAGAGGATAAAGGTACTTCTGCTTCTGATAGCAGAGGTACTAAACTAGAATTTGTTAGTTAGATCCTGCTGAGGGGCGCTCTTAGAATGGCTGATAGATCTGTATGAGCATGGATTAATATATCGTAGCGCAATGAAATAGTAGAGACTCCGAAGTGATGTGGGGGATGTGGGAATGATGATGGGTGGATATACAGGGAAGTGATGAAATGATGTGTAACCATGGATTATGAAGTGAGACATGAGATTTTCTACAATGAGAGTGAAGGATTTACGAAATTGAACCTGGGGTCTGCCCGAAGCCCAAGACTGTTACTAAGCTTGGCGTATGCCCTAAGCTTTAACGTGAGCTGAAATAAAGTGCCGTGCCGTGAGACTTGAGGTTTGCTCGAAGTCTAGATCTTTGTTACTAAGCTTGGGGTCTGCCCAAAGCTTTAACATATGCTGAAAAGTGAAGTGCCGTGAGACTTGAGGTCTGCTCGAAATCTAGATCTTTGTTACTAAGCTTGGGGTCTGCCCAAAGCTTTAACGTATGCCGAAAAGTGAAGTGCCGTGAGACGTGAGGTCTGCTCGAAGTCTAGATCCGTGTTACTAAGCTTGGGGTCTGCCCAAAGGAAATGGGACCTGGGGTCTGCCCGAAGTCCAAGACTGTTACTAAGCTTGGCATATGCCCTAAGCTTTAACACGTGCTGAAATAAAGTGCTGTAATGTGAGACTTGAGGTCTGCTCGAAGTCTGGTAGGGTATATATTGATGACCGTTAAGATACTGGTTTGTGAAGAAGTAAATGAGAAGACAGCTATCAGCTTTGGGGTATGGTCAACTGTCCTCTCTACTTTATTATCAAGCCCTATTTATACTTCTAATTATGTGGCTATGCTATTCTACTTATGGTAATTACGGTGGCTTGGCAACTGTGCAACTGTGCATTTGACTGTGCAACTGTGCAAGGCTGCACCAGTTAGCATTCTATGCTATTCTATAATATATAATCTGAATTTGTAGTATGAAACTTTAGTCCTTGAGTTGGGAGTTTACTCCAAACAAAGTCAGCGCCTGACAACGCCTGCATCCAAGTGACAAGCTATGCGCAACTTTCGCAATGGGTCTACTCGGATCCTCATTGCTACGGAGGCTGCAGAAATGGTGTGTACCTTTTTCCTAATAATAAGTTCGTATACCTAATTTCTAATCCAGGGTGCTGATATACCTGACATTGAGCTGGTTATTCAGTTTGGTGCACCATCATCTCTCTCGGTGTGGCTGCAACGTGCAGGCCGTGCGGGTCGTGATCCCAACATGAATGCACATGCCATACTTATGGTTGAGAAGTCGATGTTTGAGCTCCAGCGCATCGGTTGTCGCAAGAAGAAACCGGGTGGGCAAGCACAATTAAAACCACTTGAACAAAGCGAGGAGAGCGACGGGGATAAGCAAACTGGCGATGAGTGTGATCAAGGTGGTGAACAAAGTTCGGAAGAGGCTGATGTTGACAGAGATGTCGCTGAAGAAAGTAACGAGGAAGGCAGTGGTGAAGAGGGTGCTCAAGAAGGGGCAGAGGGGAGTGGTGATGACAAGGACGTTAGCGAAAGTGAGGAGGAGGAGGAAGAGGAAGGCTGCAATGAAAATCCACCACCAGGCTATGAATGGAGGAAGAAGGTTGACAGTGATCTTTGTAGATGGATTGTTACGAAGCAGTGTCGTCGGGATTTCTCTGATGAGTACTTCAATAATCCACCACGTACGAAACGTAAGCCTTAATCTATGATATGATAATATATGCTAATACTCTGCTTTAGCACCGACTGGTACCTGCTGCGATAACTGCAACATTGATCATTCAGTAATACCAAGCAGTTCTCAACCATTGACTCCCTCTCCTGATGTCAACACTTCAGTTACTGGCATTGACAGTCAACACTCGACACCATCCAAGACTGCCAATACCAATGGAAAACATGCAATGGTCTCAAAGGCCCCCAAACCCCCAGCTGCTCGCTCTAAAGCACATCTGAAGACTGCACGAGAAAGCCTCAAAAACTGGCGCCTCAAAACAAAACTCTCTCGCTATACCCCCAGCTCATTGACCACCGCTTTCCTCATGCTGGATGTTACACTTAAGAAGCTAGCATCAGCTCGAAACTTCAAAACAGCAGAAGACATTCAGATGGCGACGGGATGGATATATGCACCGCGCCATGGTGAAGAAGTCCTTCAACTACTGGCCAATATCAACAAGGCCGATGAAGACCAACGAGGCTGTGCAAAGCGTGCTAAGGCCGCCGAGAGGAAGAAGCAAACCCAGATACGTCAAGCGGAAAAGAAGCGTCTAGCAGACGAGGAGCAAGAGCAGGAAAAGCAGGCTAGCAAAGTTCTGAATACATCGCAAGTGACTTCTATGAGGAAAACTCATGCCACATGTACTCCTCGTGGGTCAACTGGATGCCTTCCTGGGTGTTCAGTTTTCTCACTTGAATCAGCGGTTCCACCTCCACCATTTGCATCAGCTACAAATGACCCACCTCCTGTTTTTGAACAGTCAGTCTTTATGGTATGTCATCTGGAAACAATCAAAGTCTCATTACTGATGTCTTATACAGTTCATAGACAACTCTAATCCATCATATGCGACTCAAGGAGTTGAACAGTCTGCCACCAGCTCTCAGCATTGTCCATTGCTACGTCCCTGTCCCCGGCCCCAGCCCCTTGCCCACTCCCATCTGGAAGCAGCTGCTCAACCTCCATCAGATTCTGAGAACCATGCTCCACGTCAATGAGGAGATGTTCATAATCCTCTGTGGTTGCCCTTTCAAATGTTCACAGATACTTCCACTGCTTTAAGATCTTTCCAGCCACAAATCCCACACCTCCATCAGACTCAAAATCATCTACCATCCCTATTTTCTTCTTCACCTTACGACCAGGCGTCAGATGATGGAACCCAGATTCTTTGTAGGCCACCTGTAACTTAGCCACGTCAATGTCTTTGCTCGGGCTTGTGTGTGCTCAGCCTCGTTTATATGTCCCAAATTCCTTCTCAATGTGTTTTGCAACTGCACGGATGGTGTGAATAGCAGGGTGGAGTTTTTTCATGTAGTCCCAGTGGATGTTGGGACCTTCTGAATGGTAGGTCACCTTAATGTCCTTGATATTATGCTCCTGTGCTTTGTCAATAGAATCCTCCTCATTCTCCTGACCTGACATGTTGACAAGCCAGCAATTATCACAGACAAAATCTCTGTTATCATATGAAGGTGAGCTCTCATCTGACTATAAACAACTATACACTCACGCCACATCTGCAGGAAGCTCACGATGAAGCGCCTGAAGTAGCTCAAGAACCTCAACCATATATTTGCTGTTGCTGCCGCCAATGAACCGATATAGCAGATGAGGCAACATTCCTTCCATTGTTGCGATATCACCACTTTTGATGGCGTAATCCAGGGTGATGTACTGTAGAACATTGCAATTCCACAGAATGATCTGCTTGAGTTGATGGTCCTGTTGCGAGTTGGGTTTTGCCATCATTTTGCCGATAGCTTCACTAGACGCTGACAGGGCCGAAATCAATCCAGCCATGTAATATCGCAAAACCCTAGCGTTTTCGCATTATTATGCACAGGCAAGGGGTATAACACACAGGAGTACTGTTTTAGGTCAGCGAGGCCTGGAATATGTTTAATACCAGTCCACGACGGTAGTAGTTGACAATGGCTGAGTGCTTGGCCTTGACAACAAGCTCAGAGGTGGTCAAAACCGTGTATTCACATATCCGGGTCGGAATTGACTAGTGAAATAGGGAAAACTAATATATGTTATACTGGCTACCACCGATAGTACTGAGATGCCAACACTAGCTGATCTCACCCTTAGCGCCTGGTCGCATGCGCGCTCAGCTAACATCACGAGTCCGTGCGTCTCTAACCACGTGTCAGGAAATGAGATAATGCCAGTTGATTAGATTACACCAACCTGTCCGGCAATGCCCAAGCACCCATCAAATATGCACTCACAGCGCGAATTGCTAGGAATTCGTCACGAGGCGCCATGCGGCGGCCAAGCATGGTAGGCGCACCCCGAAAATAGAAGTATTACACAAGAGGATGTTGGAGACAAGAAGAACAAGCGGCGGGATGACCGACGCGACGAAAGGAGCATAGTTGGTTCACCAGTCCGGCCAGGCCAACGAGCGCTAAACAAGCGTTAAAGCCTGTACAGCTCGAGGAAGTGCAGTAACCAAGAACTTTCTGGTACTGCGGGCATAGGGAACATGTACTAGGACACGCAGGTCACCTACGTGTCCCAGTTTCATGATTATTTTGGTCAATTTCGCTTATTTATGTTATGTTTATATCAGGTCATGGGCACTTAGTATAAAAAGGACAGTATTTTACAGTAGAAAAACAAGCAATTGTACCCCGTAACATGAGATCAAGTACTAGAGTCAGTGGACTTCGGTATTAGATTAACCTTACATACAAAAGGGACACTTACTTCACTAGATAGGACAGTGGTCTCTAGCTATACCCCAATCTACAGCTTATAACTTGGAATTTGTGCAGTGTTGAGTGTGTCGCAATTGTCAGTGGACATTTGCATAGTAAAGACGGCCGTATAACATCAAAAACCCGAACAGAAAGCATGTAGAATTGAGCGTGTAGCGACTCCCACAGTTTTCCCTAGCAAAAACCATAAAACAGTCATAACCCCTCCCCAAAACCAAATTACGCTATAAAATCGTGTCTTAGCGATAGCTGGGACTTAGGATTCTGTATAATTCAGTCCACCCAAACAAATTCAAGGCGTTTTATTATCATCTAGACGAAATTACTACAAAACATTACCCCCAACCCTACAACCAGAAGCATACAAAGTTACCCAACAGAACTTTGTATTAGAATTGCGTAGCTCGTTCTTATAGAGCCTCGCTCTGCTCATAGGGTGTGTTTTTAGGATAGTAGTTCCTGTGCAGACCGATAGTAGGCATCTCAACACGCACTCATCCACAATTCTTGTTGCAAGTGCATATAACTCCTCTGGTGTTCTCTTTCGAAGCTCACTCAAGTCATCTACCCCTGCCAGTTCCTCCCAATCCTCTCGAATATGTGCTTCTGCAACGTGGTAGATGGCATCCTCCAGATTGTGGTGGAACATGCCCTTGGTCTGCACTGTTGTCAGACCCTTCTTCTGGAGGAGAAGAAAGGCATGTTGAAGGCCTCGCGTCTTCTGAGTACCTCCATATTGCTTGTGAAGTGAGTTTGTGAATGCCATTTGAAGGTGGAACCAGCCGTATAGAAAGACACCAAAGTCTAGTCAAGCATATGAGTTCTCGTCTTCTGCTCTGTACTTGGCAAGATTTCGCAGGCGATCAACAGTGAGTTGGTCCCCTACCCAAAAAATAACCTTTTCCGTTCCCACTGACTTTTGGGCATCTTTCCCACCCCAGCCCATCTGCATCATCCACTCATCCACAAGTCGGCCATTATCTTCATAGCTGGCTTCAGGAATATTGACAGTCCCAAGAAGATACTGCAATGTTTGATGCTCGGGGCCACCTTTTACCTTGTGAATGGGTGTTGGAGGATTGAAGATCTTGCTGCACTTGCCTGAGTATTTCTTGAGATTAAATTCAGGGCTTTCGAGAAGAAATCGTAAGACGTGGTAGATGGCATGGTTCCTGATCTCAGGATAGGATTCATGCCCAAGGTCCATAATGTCAAGCTCTGTGAGTGTATTTTGCATGCCTTCAGCATGTTGCAATTTTAATCGTGAGTTCGCATTGGGAAGCAGAGGTGTTGCACCTGGTTTTACAAAGATGGTTGTGGCTGTCCTGTTTCAAAATTCACCTTGGTTGTCCAGTCGCTGTGAGAAAACCCTGAATGGTATGTTAACGTTGTCATGCGACATTAACCATGGTGAGATATCCAGCTGCTGCTGGACTTCAGCCATGCAAGCCTTGGAAATACGCCCAACAGAAACGGCTGTCCATTTGTGGCTCATTGTGAGTCCCATTGCATGAAGTGTATCAAAGCCTTTGGCTGACACCCCCTTAAATTGAAAGTAGAGTGCCAAAAGCTTCTGAAGTCGGCACCAATTGTGAGAATGCATGTATGAGAGCATTGATACAATTGTGATTATCATCTGTAGGTGGTTTGATTAGTGGTGCTGTTGCTGTCAAGCTGAGACTGTACCTTTGTAGGATCTTTTGTCTCCCGCTTCAGATGTCTTCATGTTTTAGGATGAGAAGTGAGGATGGAAAGCATTTCCCATAAGATAGGTGCGTTTGGCTGCATCACACTTGCAAGGTCTTGGAAGCTGGTTGACACAAGTGTTTGCTTCAGGATGTCCTCTGAGTCAGTTGTGGATGATTTCATGTGAGGGGCAAGATCTTCAAGCTCACGCAAGATAGTGGCCTGAACATACTGTATTGCAAAAGTATTCATGACTGTGCTTGCACCTTGTGCACGTCTGTTCTTCGAGCCTTGGGAACGCGGTGGAAATGCCCATCATTTGAGGATCCCCAGGAGCTTGTCGCTCCGCATAAGGACTGTCCGCTCACTTCTAACTTTCGTGTCTTGCACGCAGGCTATGTTCCCCCAACTGAGACCATCAAGAAAATCAACAAGCTTGAAGCCAATGATATCCAGGAAGCCCAAGACCGACACCACCTTATCTCGCAGTTCGATGTCTTCCTGGCTGGTCATAGGAGGGCTCTCTCCAATGTCATCGTCTTCAGAAGATGATTCGGTTTCGTCTGTACTATAGTCGTTGTCTGAATCCATGTATTCTCCACAATCAGACTCGTTTCCTTCAATGTCACGATTGTTAAAGATGTTGTCGTCAAGCTCATCTGTCAAAACCATCATGGATTGTAGGTAGACCAATGCATCCCATGCTCAGTCGAATCCCCTGTCTCAATGTCTCAGAAATGAGACATCTGCATTTTCTGCTCTCATAAACACAACTTTTTGAGCTTAAGGGGCATATTATTGCTTCCATTGCGATGCAATCTCAGACCAGAAAGAAGGTGGGCCTATATAGCATTATACTGAGGACCAAGCATACAGTTTCCACAGCCAAAACCATTGCAACACGTTGAGGAGACACGCATCACCTATTTAGGAGGATGTGACGGTGATCACGGAATGTGATGAAATGACGTAGGGAGGGTCGCACGGTTCAAGTGCGAGCGCAGCAACGAGGTACTTTCACATGTGTGAAATGCCTAATACGGATGGGTTCGAGACTACAAGATTTGAATGAAACTACACGTGTTGGTAAATAAGGTGGACTTTGACCCTAACAGATGTCAGTCTACTAATAGTAATATAACTATGGCGGCCTGGGGTCAGTACGGTGAGTATTATAACAAATGAATGTTCATTAAGCGAATGAAATATGAAATGTACGAACACCAAAGTTAAGGTAACACTACTGTACCAATTCATTCAATCTTGCAGGGCTTGTGACCTGTGCCACACCGCCTTGCCGAAATTTTGAATTTGGCGGATGGATGAGAGGGGTACTGGTGTGACCATGTACAAATTTCAACAGACACACAGCCAAAATGTCTCTGTATTGGGGTAAAATATGTGACCAAGAATTGAAAATAGCTCATAGTTTTAGAGATGTTCAGAATTGTATATTTTTCAAAGCGCCGCAGGCCAGAGAAAAAATTGGCATTTTCTTTGGCATTTTTGTATTTCTTTTTGATTTCAGCACCCTTGTCTGTGACTGTGGACACCTGTGACCTTTCAGCGGTTTGGCAGGGCCTGTGACCTGTGACCGCTGAATTGAATGAATTGGTACAGTAAGACTGGTTCTTGTGCTCACCTGAACAAAGGTTATGACATTATTTATCGGCAAAAATTCATAGTTATGATATGATCACCAAATCATGGTCACAGTCACATGCCATGGTTTGGCAACTATGATGCCGACATGGTTTCAATGCGGACTCTGACACTCTCACAGTTGTATTAAAAAATTAGGTTCTAATAGCAATATATCTACCAAGAATTTACTGATTTTTTCAAGGTGATTGCTCTCTCGAATACTTCCGACCGCGGACCATCCGGAACAAGAATTAAACGCCCAATGGCGCCTTCCACTCTTTACAAGCCTACTTCTAGATTTATTATTACTAAGTAAATTGGCTACTATTTACTTCTTTTTAGATAAAAAGTTGCTGTAACTTTACACTGTAAGTAAACGAACGTCGCGACTAAGCGGGTTTTCGTAGGTTGCGAGTATCACGTGACTTAACTCCGTGGGGACCGTGTTAAATGCCGAAAAATAAGGTCATTAAAGGTCCCATATTGTCATTGTACCGAAGTACATGATACGATGTGAGTCAACTGTAGACCATTCATTAAAAAAAATGTAGTTTCATTTGAATCATCGTCCATGGCTGGGAATGTTTCCGATCGCGCAGGTTAATAAAAATACTTTGAACAGTCAGTATCTAGAGTCTAGACTGGCGACTTTCGAAAGTCTTGAACTCGCAGTCGTTGGTCAAATGACGGGCCTTCCAAAGTATAATATTCAGCATCTGCTGCTAGCCTTGAAGCCTGACATTACACCACACTACTTCAACCATTCGCATTGGGAGCAAGCAGTTGCGAGGATCTCCCAAGCCCGAACCTCCGCTTCCTCTTCAGGACCGTATATAACGGGCACCTTTATTTCTTTCATATGCACAGGATGATCCTCGTCACTAAACCTGTTCAGAATTAGATAATAAAATCAGGCAATGGATGCAGGAGAGAGTACTAGTCTCACGAGAATACAATGGTGCCCTTGGGGCTCCTCTCCCGAAGCCACCCCTCCAGAAGGTGGAAGCGAATTATGACATCACCCGTATTAGGACTCTTGAGCAAGATACGCTCATGATAATGCACTCTGGATTGGTGAGAAAGCTTGCGGTTGGATAAATTAATCAAGAACTATCTTGAATTATTAGATTCAGCGAAGAGGTTTTGCCATGTCATACTCACCTCGATCGTTGAGGCGAGGCTGTAATCGCTATCAACGAAGCTACAGTCGAGATATGTGAGTGTGATTACACAAGTTCCAAGTCAAATTAACTTGACATACTGTATGTTCAGTACGTGAAAAGGTCCTTGATGATCTGGTATAATCTCCCAAGTGTAAGCATCCCAAATTGCTTTCAGTCTTGCATCAATGTCCGAGTCGTGGAAACGGGCATATCCACGCTCCTGGATCATAATGCCTCAGTTTGAGGCGAGGCTAAACACGATCAAATATACGGACCGTCAAAGTTGCACAGATTTGCTTCAAGACCAATGTGGCGGGGTACCTCCTCCAAGGCTTCTTGAGTATATAGGACTCATACTGGCGGATAACGTCTGCCCCATTCAACTCTTTGGAAAGCTGATCGAAGAGCCCCGCAGCTGAGCAGTGCTCAAGGGCTTTATGCAATTTTGACAGGTCTGGTTTAAATTCGCTCTCTGGCTGTGCGTTGATAAAGATCGCAACTGAAGACGCCCAAATATGAGTCGGTAATTAAGTCAGAGCCAGCGGTGAATACACATACAAGGAGGGGCGCAGATTGCTCGAACATATGCCAATCCCAGCATCCTCCGAGCTTCTAGCAAGTTGATGACAAAGTCTCCTGACCTTGAGGAGTCCAACAGGAAGTCTTGGAATGAGGCGTGAAGCAGCTTGATATCCTTGCCGACATCAATGACAGAGTGCATACTGTTGAGCAGCCTCTTCGCATCGCCGATGCGCAGGTTGAGAACCACCTCAATCCTCCTCTGGGAAGTCGAGTTGCTGGGCGACCCCAGGATGTCCTCCTCGTTCGACATCTCTTTAGCAAGAATGAGCTGCCCAAGGATCAGCAGCACTTCCGCGCGGTGCTTCACAGATCGTACAATGTACGAGTAGAGCTGGTCAAGAGGTGCATAAGGAGCGTCACCTGCTGGTGTTTCCAACAGCTTCAAGATCACATCGAGGCGATCATCTGGTCGGTCATCTGGTGAGGAGATGTATACGATGATTATTTTTGCATAGACGAATTGGCCCGATGCCTTATCCACCAGCCGCATGATGATATCTGGCCCTGGCCATTCCGCTGGAAGGTGGCTATGCCGAGAACGGAGCTCGTTGAACTTGCCCTCGAAGTAGATTCGAATATCTCGGCGAGTCAGTGCATCCTCCGTAAGGATGAGTGTCGAAAGTGAATTCCTCGAAAGGCGGGCCTGTATCTTCTCGAATGCTTCGCAGAGGTTTGGTTCGGGTCGGCTGGCAATGAGAAATCGGAGGGGAAGACGAAGATTTTGGACCAAGTCGCCAATGATCCTGATGAGTTCATCCTGAACGTCAAGGCCAGCACATTCATCGAGACCATCAATGACAATCAGGGTCGGGTAGGACTTTAGGCCAAACGTCACAGCGTTGAGAAAACGAGCCATCATGGCTATATGTTGAATGGGCCCGACAATGAGCGCTTTCATCTGCGTCTCTAGCGCCTTGTCAAAGATGTGAGGGTCGTTGCGGATCGCTTTGTCGATATAACGTTTCGTTTATGGAAAGGCTTGTATGAGCTGAGCAGCCAGTGTGGTGAAGAGGAGACCGGCATCGCTGCAGTTGGCGATTCGGTTCGAAAAGAAGAACGACCCTATCAGGAGCCCTTCCTTTCTGCAGATTTCCGCGATTGTGAACTCTAGCGCCGTTTTGCCGTGCCCGGCAGGTCCTCGTAGCCATAGGATGGAAGACGACCCGGTGATGTTCTTCAGCCAGTCCAAGATCTCTTAGATGATGGCTTCACGAGTTCCCTCCATACACCTAGGCGGATCGCGCCGTGCTCTCGAGTCTAGGAGGGCAGCAGGGGAGGTGTGCTGATAGAGGAGATCAATGCCTAGATAAATCGCCCACTCGTATTAGAAAGAGAAATAAAAGCAAATCCCAATCAACGCACCTTTCAATGAGACCCCATTGTAGTTGTGTTGTGTCGCAACATTCGTAACCTCGGCATGGTAGGCATTTCCATTGACTTGCGTCGCAGTGATATCGCCCTGCACTAGGGTATTCTGAGCATGGTCTGAAAGACTCATAGAGGACAACAATCGTCTCGGGTACAAGCCATGGGAGTAAGATGATAAGGTGTGTGCATGCGATGGACGACACTCTCCCATATGTATTTCACAGCCTTACACGTGTTGGAAGACACATAAGGTGGACTGTGGTCGCAAAAACACAAATATGACAGCTGGGCACAGCCTGGAGCCAGTGCTATTAGTATGAGTATTCTGCACGAGGCGATAAAAAAATATGCGGAGCTACCCGATCGGTCGTGCAGAGGAACCCTGGGATGCTCATCGCTGCTGGTCTTGAGTCTGTCCGTTCCTTTTAATAATACCCAACAGCCAGGTGCCCAGTGACCATCGACAGTGATGTGCAGTTCTGAGCTAGACTTGAATTTCCTAGATGCAGTTGTCTCAATTTATATCCGCAGCCAGGAAAACGTTGAGCCCCGGACAAGGCCCGGTGGGATTACACCTTGACAACTGCATTGGATCTTGCTAATCCAGACGACACTCATTTTGCTCAAGCTCACTCTCTGCTTGCTAGCTACCGACATAGATAGCATTGTCATCATTGAATTCGATGCTCCGCCTTCTTCCGACACCTTGCCTCTGGATTTTCAAATACCGTTCTTGTGGGGGTGCACTCAGTTTCCGATTTATTCACCTGATAGCTTTCGAACGAACCGGAGCCGATGTGAACGATATATGTGATCTTCCAGAATCATATCTCAAGGTTTTTCTCGAGGAGAGTCGCATCACAGAACCTTCCATATTTTTCTCCCCACCAGCCGTTTCAACAATTCCCACCAAGCAGAAGGTTGACCGCGACATGCTTTTACCAGCTACGAACATTGAACTGCTCTAGTCCTCCCTGTGGACACAGTGGATTTCGAGCACGAGGGATGCACCCAAAGTACTCCCAGAGTTTCTTGAGTACTCATACTTAGTCCAATTAGTGAATTCGTTTGCTGAGTAGTTCCTCAAACGCGAAGCGGAACGTGGTGTCTAGGTTGCAGCAAGACTTGGCCCTTCTTTTCATACCAGGCATTTGCGAGTGCTAGGGGGGAAATCGAAAGTCGGTCTCGTCATCGCAATCATATATGCATCGATGGGCATGTCTCTCGAGGACTGGATCTCAACTTTCAACCGGTTACCCTCTCAGTCAATCAAAATTTTTCCCCATAAAACGCCTTTGACTACAATAATTGTTGGCATCCCTGTAGATAAAATCATCAATACTCGGGCTGCAGAACATCATCTACACATACCAAATTGACATCTGACAACTGTTTCCTTTTGTCACTGCAACCATGTGATTCATCCAAGCCGATTTCGACTTGTCTCCTCTCCTTCAGTTACCATGATCCCTTCGAAACGATAACCCCTCTCGCTAAATATACCGTCGGCATTAAAAGAACACGAAATATCGGATATCAGCTGTCTAGGCAAACTCTGGTGGTAATACCCACTTTCCACAAAAGCGGACCATGTGATGGCATCCTCGTCTCTCCAAGCATCCGCTGCAGAGTTGGGGAGTGCCAACCTGAACGATGGGGGAAGCGCACCGGAACGACGATCGAGGAAAACCCTAAATTGCAGGGGCAGGTATCGTCCATAATATGGATGTACATCCACAGCAAGAAGCTCGAGGTTAGGCCACATCCGAGAGCCATCCTCGTCAACCTTGACGATACTTCGCAATAAATTATGCCCCAGGAAGTCCGAGATACACAGGTTGGTTATAGATTTCGTTGCGTGTGCGAGAAATCTCAAACCCCTTGCTTCTGAATCGGAAGGGTTGCATGAGTAGCCCAGGAGAACCAGCTTGCGCAAAGATGGGAATATGGCAGGGAATGCCTCCAACTCATCTTGCAGCGATAATGTACATGTCAACGTCTGGGAACTTGAAGAGTATGTCATGTACCCCCCTTTCAGAACGAGGACGTCCAGTTTGGGAGCTTGCAGGAGATGCAAGATGCGGCTGACGACAGTATCGTTGGAGCACCGGAACTGCACAAGTTCGGGAGCAACTATGCGTTCGATAACATCTGGTTCGCCGGTAGGAGGTAAGAAAACACCATAAATAATGGAGAGGGTGCGTAGGCAGGGCAGTCGAAGTAGAGTAAGGAGTGTCGTCCAGGTATACTTGAGATCCTTGCCTTCGATGTAGATCGTCGTGATATGGGGTGAGCGGGAATGGAGTCCATGAAGGCCATTGTTTGAAAGCTGAGATGAGTCAATCTGGGCGTGCCTAGCAATGAGAAGGTTGGATTCGATTGCTCCGGTCGCGGGGGGCCTCCACCGTGGCCTCGATCGAATAACTTGACTTCGTACGATGCTAGATGTGGTGCATGGATTTCCTGAAGGCGTGTGAGGAACTCGGATCGACAGAGGTCGATGGGAGCATAGAGGAAAATTCGATGCCAGGTCGATGTATTTTCCAATAGCAACTCCAACATGCTTTGCCCAATATGCCTAGGGTAAAATTCGAGCAACGCAAAGCGGGCATCGAGCAGGTGTCCCCCTGCACGTCGTAGATAAGTCTTGAGATGGTTTAGTACTTGCCCATTGCTGATCTTGACGTGGTTTCTATCATAAGCGATTGTCGCCCACAGCCTGGAGTAGTTCAGCGAGGAGGACCTCCAATCACGACAAACATGGGAGATCTGGACTTCTGTATAGGCAGAGAGATTTTCTGCTGCGTGTTCGAGAGGTGACCGAGTCGGACAGCAGGCAAGCCAGAAAATGAGGCAGAGAATCTCGGTCGGTAATGCGAGGATATGAGACTGAGCAGTGGCGGTTGGTTCCATCTATATCTTGATTTCTCCAGTTTCGTGCGTGCTACTCAGTGCATCTCGTAAATGTGGTTAGCAACAAAGAGCCGTGGAAAGGCTGTTGAGATTTCCTATAATGGGAGCCATCAGAATTATCTAATCGGCAGTGCTTATCAGATCTTGTCTACAAATTTCGCGGAGTTCCGTAATCTCAGAGAAGCTAGCCGTATTTATTTAGGAGTAAAAGAAGAACCGTTCATTTGTCTATTGCAAGATATATGATGGCCTGGAGGACATGTCCGCTTTAGCCAGTAAAAAAAATACAAATGAAAAAGGTACCAACCTGATGAATATAACCCGCAGAAGCGTGAGCAGGTCCTTTTCGACGTCGCTGGGGTAATCAACAACCTCGATGCACACTTGATGATGTAGTCCAGAGATCCGGCATCCTTGGAGAAGGGGATGGTTTAAAAGATGAGACCAGCTGACTCGAAGTAGGTAGATCTTCCGGCAACGTTGAGAATACAAAATTGGTTGAGATCCTGCAAATATCTAGCCGCCTTCTGAGAAGTGGCGTTTGCGGTATCAACCTCGATGGCTTGCAAGGTGGGCCAGAAAGAATATACGCACTCAGCTCCCCCACAAAGCTCCTAGGGTTGATCGTCCCAGATGTCCCGACATCTAGAATGAATAGGAATGGAGAGGTATGTTCCATTGAAGACAAGGGCAGTGAAGAGTCCAAGAAGCCTTCAGTGAGTCGCCGATGCTGTTTTCGGGGTATTATTCTGTTTGAAAGAGGAGGGTTTAGGTTGGGCTAGAGGAGGAACATGAAACGGACAAGGAGCCAATGAAAACACTCACCCCTGCTTCACTCAATGGCCAGATGATTAACCCTAGCCGGCCTGCAGAAGTTGGTGTGCAGGAGCGGTACATGGCGTAACGCAGAGGCCGCATAATGTTTCGTGTCTAGAAAAGGGGAAAAGGGAGTGTTAGTAGAATGTTTATGGCAATGAGGAAGTAGAAAGGGGAACTGGGAAGGGTATTACAGGCGGTCTGAGGGCGGTTGACGGAGGAGGAAGACCAGAGAAAGGCGAACTCCATTAAGAAACTTGTGCTCACTGCTTGATTCTCTCCAAATTCGGTTTCGCGAGTGCCTGGTGAGCTGGGGATGCTGGGTTAGTAAATACTAAACAGTCAGAAATAGATAGAGTACGCACTCACATAGTAAGCATAACTATCTTGTCGATATCCTTTACAGGTTGAGTGTAGAGTCCTTGATGAACCTAAGCATCAATATAGTCTATATGCGTCGACATCGACACTCGGTAACCTCGAGCTGTGCGTAATCGTATGCTCGTGCCAGAGTCACTGTATCCTGAGGATGACCTTGTCGAGTGTTCATTGAGAGGCGATAGTTGGCTGGCTACAATCAAAGATTTCTGAGCATCAAGGCGAGTATCAGTGATTCGGAGTCGTTGTCCTCGGTTTTCATTGTGGGCGCTAGCGTAGAGCCTGTATCCGACACGAGAGCTCATGATTCCAAAATCCCCACAAGACCGCCATAGCGTCCATGGCTCTGCGGATCCAAGATGAGATGAAGAATCATCTAGCGGTGGCCACGCAGAGGGGGTGGGGGTGGGTTGGACGTGCGACGTCCGGGCCTTGAGCGAGGGTGTGCATATAGACGAGGACGAGGACAAGGGCGTCAACAACATGCATAGATGGGGTCCAAACTTGAAGACGTTGAAGCAGAACCTGACGCAGGAGACGGGCTTGCAGAATAGGCCGCGGAATTACTCGTGTCTGCAGGTGAAAAGGATGACTTAGGTCAAGAAGATGTCGCTCGATGACAGAGAAACAATGGACGAACCTTCCCAATCTCAATCCGACTACCCCGCTCTTACGTTTCCGTTCCGCCACAACTCTTGTCCACACGAACGAATTGGACTGGCATTCACAGAGCGAAACTCAATCTAACTTGGGCATTATACGTCTCTTCGTCGTTGGGCTCGTTAGCGTTTGATCTTCGATAAGGTGGAGTCATCTTCCAGTATTCATGGCCAGGTGTCAATGACAACGAGGAGTTGATGGGTTAGGTGTCGTCCATTGGGCGTCGGCGCGTCTTTGACAAGATGAAAGTTTCGAACTCGTGACTCGACAACCGCCGCCTACACAGCCACTTACGAAAATACCTCCGTCATTCTGGGCGCTTAATTGGGGCCCGAATTTCAGCAAATTTTGCTCCAGAGTAAAATTCCGGCGGTGAATATTTGATGAACTCAATGTTACTTTATCCTCCCCGAGACCCGCTTCAGCGAGTGTCTGGTGATATGAGGTGTGAGTAATCGTCGAACAAAGTGGAGTGGATAACTCACTCGAATAAATACACCTCGCCATCCTCACCATCGTAATCCTTCAAGGCTTCTATGTTCGGCATTAAATCTTGCATAAATCACAATTCGTCCAGCTTGGTATCAATCGTATTCATTCACCGTCGACAGCCAACGGTTGGGCTTCCAATGATTCAAGCTGCTGCAAAAGCTCCAAGGTAGACTTGAGTTTCATCAAAACGAAAGTACGTGTTGGACATATGAACGGCTGGACAGGCGGGCCAGTGTAATTAAATTGGCCTTCGCCACCTCTGAATTGAGCTTTTCCTCGACGCTTTCGACTTGCTCTGACAAATAAGCCATCAAGTTAATTTCACTCGTACTTGGTATCGATTCCCGGCCCAAAAGTAAGATTGCGGGATATACTGGAGAAAATATAGTATAACAAGATGTTATATGTAAGATAAGATAGTACTCATAGATGATTATAGCTAGGGTGTCATATGAACAGTCGAGCCATAACCCGTCAAAAACAGGAACGGAAAACAGAGAACGGAAAATTGAACTCAAAACCTAGGAGACGAGCGTGTGTTTCGGATACCCTACAACCCGAAATGTACATAAGGAACCCAGGCCAAGAGACCATCCTCCGTGTCCCCAGTCTGTTTTCGAAGGCGCTGCACCGCATGTCGGAGCGCATATGCCGCCCTAGAGCTGTCGAGTTGCAGATCCCTAGGGCTGCCACCATCGCCGTCTTTCTTCTTCTCCGCTGCAAGGTACTCATAAAACGACCCTGCGACCTCGGCTGCATATTCGTCCGAGATTGCCCACATCGTTCCTACCACGCCCTGGCACCCAGCTGCCAACATCCCAGCCGCCAGGTGGACCGCTTCATCAGGAAGACTCTCATTCCCAGTGGCCGTCTCAGATGCGGATAAGAAAGCGAGTTTGCACTGCGGGGTTCTCAGCTGCATGGTGTCCAAGAGCCCAAGTAGTCCGTCATGGAGTACTAGGCCTCTGTCCCTTTTTCCACAGCAAGATAAGTGCAGCCAATTGCACTTTTCCGTTTCCTGTTTCACCCGACTGACTGATGCAGAAGATCCGTCTAGATGTAAACAGCTGTCTGCGCCAATTATCCTCGCCACAGAGTCAATTTCACGGCTTGGGCGTCGGGTCGGATGACCGCCTGGTGAATTTGTGTGGCTGACGAGCAGGACTTTTGAGGAAGTTGGGTGCTCAACATTGGATGCCTTGACCTTCTCCAGCAGAATGCTGATGGTTGGGGTGTACGACGAGACCACAAAGTCGGAGACACATGATCCAGACGACTGGGATTCCTGATTGTAAATACCGGCAGCGTGGATTGGGAACAATGCAAGAGGTCCGCTTGGGCACCACCAAATGCGAGCTGGATCGGAAGGGTTGGGCTTCGCAAATTAATAACAAAAGGATGAACAAGCTTGCATTTAGAAATTAGAATGGTACCCACTTTGTCCGAAAGTCCAAGGGCATCCAAGACCGGCTTCACTACACATAGCCAGAGCTCCTTAAGAACTTGAAGGATATCGCTCTTTCTACGGAGACCTGGTCTCACGGCGCGTAGAGTATCAGCAGACGAGGCCACCCTTACGCGGTCCATGAGTTTCAACACTCGTCGGAGAGTAAAGTGCCAGAGAGGGATGTGGAGGGGTGTATCAGTACCCGGTACAAGAGCGAGGGCATCACATCGGTCTTCATGCATGTTGATGAGGACGACGAAGCCACCCTGTGGGAGATTCTTGAGAATAGTTGACGCTGAGAGGGGCTCCTGGAGATTATGAAATCCATGAAGACTGCGGATTTCGTCAAGCAGTCGAGTCCATTCCCGAGCTGCAATCATAGTATGCGCGAGCGTCGTCGATTCCTGGAGTGATTTGAGCGATGCTGGAGATGCGAACACTCTTGAAACCACCAAGAATTGTTCGATAAGGGGTGTAACATGTGAGCGCAGATCGTCGATAAGGGTGCGAAGTTGTTTGTGTTGGTTCCAGACAACGCAGCGTCCTTGCTCAAGCCATTGCAAAGCCCTCTGAATGTCGCCCTGAGCAAATGCGGCGGATGCAGCAGTGGCTGTTATACGCGAGATGTTGATAATTTTTGCGTGGCGCGTCTGGTCCACGCCTGCAATCTGTGATATGACACAGATAACATCGTCATAAGATTCTGGTGGACCGTGGGACGCAGAGAGTTCGGCCCATCGGAGGGCAGCCCTCAAGCGGATGGATGGAGGAGCGGTGACGATGGAAGCGCATTTACGATAGATGATGATTGCGTTCTCGACGTCCAAAGAATCGCCTGTATGTTTAAAGCGGCTCGAAAATGAACTTCCTAGGTTGCTCAACCGACGAGGCATATCAGGATGGCCGTCAGGTGTGAGGTGAACCGCTCTCTGATGGGCCGATATAGCCTCGCAAATATCTTTGAGATCCCCGGTTTGTCCAAAGTGGTGAGAAAATGACTTTCCTAGGTTGCTCAGCAAAAGCGGCATGTCAGGATGGCTATCGGGTGAGAGTTGGACGGCGCTCTGCTGAATTGAGATGGCTTCGAGAATGTCACTGGTATTCCCGATTTGTTGAAAGCGCTGGGAAAATGAATTTCCTAGGTTGCTCAGTCGAAGTGGCATATCAGGATGGCCATCAGGTGTAAGGCGGATGGCCTTCTGCTGGATTAAGATGGCTTCTAGGATATCACTGACATCTCCTGTTCGTCCAAAGCGGTGTGACAATGAATTTCCTAGGTTGCTCAGCAGAAGCGGCATATCAGGATGACTATCAGGTATGAGTTGAACGGCATTCTTCTGTACAGAGATGGCCTCGATAATATCACTGACATCACCAGTTCTTTGAAAGCGCTGCAAAAATGAATTTCCTAGGATGCTCAGCCGGAGCGGCATATCGGCGTGGCCATCAGGTGTGAGTTGGACCACCCACTGCTGGGCTGGGATAGCGGAGGAAATAGAGGCAAGATCCCCAGTACATTCAAAGAGATGCGACAACGACCTTGCAAGGTTAATAAGCGAAACAGGTAGGTTGGGATGGTCGTAGCCAGCGAGTTGAACTGCACTTCTGAAGGCTGCGATCATGACGGCGCTAGACCCATCACCCGTACGTTTTAGGCGATATGAGAATGAATGGCCCAAGTCATTCCGGAGGGTGTTATGCATTCGGGACAGATCTGGTTTGAAAATTTCGGCTGGCCTTGTGTTGGTAAAGATCTCAGCTGAGGGTGTGGAAACGTCAGCGCAGTGAAAACAACCAAACCGATTGTGAGTGAAGACACATACAAGAACGGGTGCAGATTGCTTGGACATAAGCCACTCCCAGCATTACACGAGCTTCTTGTAGATTGACAAAAAATTCTTTTGACCTTGATGAATCCAACAAGAAGTCTTGGAACGATGCATGGAGCAGCTTGAGATTCTTGCCGACATCAATGAGAGAGTGCATACTGTTGAGCAGCCTCTTTGCATCTCCGACGCGCAAGTTGAGGATCACTTCTATCCTCTTTTGAGAAGTTGAGTTGCTAGACGACCCTAGAATGTCTGCCGCATTCGACATCTCTTTGGCAAGAATGAGCTGCCCAAGGATGAGCAACACTTCTGCCCGATGCTTCACGGATCGAACAATGTGCGAGTAGAGCTGGTCAAGGGGCGCATAAGGAGCGTCACCCACGGGGATTTCCAACATTCTCAAGATCACCTCGAGGCGATCATCGGGTCGGTCATCTGGTGAGGAGATGTATATGATGATTGTTGTTGCATAGACGAATTGGCCCGACGCCTTGTCCACCAGCCGCATGACGATATTTGGCCCTGGCCATTCCGCTGGGAGGTAGTTATGATGCGCACGGAGCTCGTTGAACTTGCCCTCAAGATAGATCTGGATATCCCGGCGAGCCAGCGCATCTTCCGTAAGGATGAGTGTCGAAAGAAAATCCCTCGAAAGGCGGGACTCAAGCTTCTCAAAAGCTGCGCAGAGGTTTGTTTCCGGTCGGCTAGCGATGAGAAATCGGAGGGGAAGACCAAGTTTCTGCACCAAGTTGCCAATGGTCATGATGATTTCATTTTGAACGTCGAGGCCGGCACATTCATCGAGACCATCAATGACGATGAGGATCGGGTACGACATCCACCCAAACGTCACAACATTGAGAATACGAGCCATCATGGCTATGCGTTTAATAGGCTCAACAATGAGTGCTTTCATCTGCGTCTCCAGCGCCTTGTCGAAAATGTGAGGGTCCTCGCGGATGGCCTTGTCGATGTAATCTTTCGTCGAGGGAAAAGCTTGGATGAGCTGAGAGGCTAATGTGGCGAAGAGGAGGCCACCATCACTGCAGTTGGCGATTCGGTTCGAAAAGAAGAACGACCCTATCAGGAGCCCTTCCCTCTTGCAGAGTTCCGCAATAGTGAACTCCAGCGCCGTTTTTCCATGGCCGGCAGGTCCACGTAGCCAGAGGATGGAAGATGAATAGGTTGCTTTCTTCACCCAGTCCATGATCTCCTGGATGATGGCTTCACGAGTTCCCTCCATACATCTAGGTGGATCGCGCCGTGCTTTCGCATCTAGGAGGGCAGCGGGGGAGGTGTGCTGATAGAGGAGATCTAAGCCTACATGATTCAGCCTCTCTGGTTAGAAAGGGTAATAAAAGTGAATTCCAGGCTCACCTTTCAAAGGAGCCCCACTGACGTTGTTCTGAGTAGCAATATTTGTAACCTTGGCGGGGGCATTGTGGACATTTCCATAGACTTGTGTTGCATTGATATCGCCCTGAATCAGGGCGTCCTTAGCATCGTTGAAAAGGTTCATCATCAGCAATAATTGTCTCGAGCAAAAGCCATGGGAGTAAAATGACAAGGGGCACAATAGACGAGAACTTCCCAACCTACACGTGTTAGAACGCAAATGAGGCAGACCTCGGCTATAACGGCACATGTCAATTTTAACGGTAATATAAGTGGGAATAGTCAGTTGTCAGTGTTGTGAGTATTCTGATAGATCGCTAGTTGGGGGTGTACAGGGATCAAACTCCAAGTCGCGCTACGTCGGCTGCATCCGCCTACATAAATATTCCACATTGCCATTCCACTGGTGTGCATGATACAAGGGATGAATCGTAGCATTGAAGACCGTCCATGTTCACTAATCGTCATGTGGGGTTGATAATGCTTCAGACAGCGTAGATCCAATAGAGGCACCTCCACACAAAGCTCCAACTTGAAGATCTTCCGAGTTTTCGTGTAGGATAAGAATGACACATATCGCTGATTCCAAGTTGGTTCCCCCGACATCTGGTACTTGTTGGCGCCAGTGCAGAGCGGGCAATCGATGATACACGTGTAGCCGGTAATTTCGACGGACCATAGATTCTGTAGCGTCGACGTTCATTTGAATACGAGTCCAGTATGAGGGAAAGAATGATTTGATGGAGGGGAGGTGTGTGTTTGCTGGGCGTTTGAAGTCTGAACGTATGAAGCTCGAGAGAGGATACGCGTTGGTGCAGACGGACGAAGAAAGGGAAGTCAACATGGACGGGTCCATTCTCGAAGAAGTTGGACCAAAACTTGACGCAGCTCTGAGCCTCTGTCCAGACGGCGTATACCTGGAACGTTCTGGCAGAGGTCGTTCGATCATATCTAATGCCCATCCAAGTACCTTGTTGGAGGAAGAGGCAGAGACGAAGACATCGGGCGGCGTGTTGAATGTTGAATGTTGAATATTGACGCTCCAGACGGTGCAAGTGCTGGTGTTGCGATAGATGCCAGGGAAAGGTATCCAGGTGGCGATGTTGGTGAGGCTCTAGGGTATTGATCGGGTGGCACGTACATGCAAGCTTTTGGTGAGGTGTTTGATGCCCTGCTCTGTTTGAAAAAAAGATGTATTCAGATTGGATAGAAACTGGACGAAAAGCACTGACTTTGCCTCACTCAAAGGTCTTATATAATGGCTAGCAGGCTCGTGGGTCACTGTGGGCCACATAATGAGTCGTGTCTGAGGGTGGAAAGGGAAGGTCAGTGTCTATTTAGGGTAAGCAAGATAAGTTTACACCTGATCAAATTTCGAAGCCCAATCCGGCTATTCCGAGCGCGTTCGTATCCCCCTGCTCCATGACCTGCCCCGTTCTTCTGTCGCAACAGTGTGTCTGGCCCCTCTCTCCATTTCCACCACACGACACTCATGAACTCGGAGTCGACTCTCCTACACGTTCATTGATATCGGTTTAGCGCTAGTGGACAAAACATAGCGATTGTATCAGCACCGATGGCTTGTGAAGGCGAAAAGTAGACAAGACATACCCACCTGGATGGTGAGCCACTCTTATCTTCGCTATTACCGTCCTTCAGCCTCAGCTCCCAGGTACAACATTGAGAGTCCAGTCCCTTGCCTCAATCCAGAGTTGTAAAAGGAGGTTGCTCCCTATATCAGTAGGGTTTTACGCATGATGCAGGAGGGGAGTGCAGTACTGGAGAAGAACTCGTTCCTGCGACACGGTAGTATCCAACAAGGTTTTGACATGGTGTTTACACATCGACAACAACACCATGCACTCACGGCATGTCCAATACCTTCCCTCTTGAGAGTCCTTGTTTTAACCACCTTGTATCACTACCCCCAGCGACTGCATCCAAACCCACAGACCAATCATGAACGGAGCAGTTCCGTCCAACGGAAACATCAAAATCGGCTGTGGCGCAGAAGACGTTGAACTCGAGTTTAGGGAAATGACGGTGCACACGGATGGACGGCATGGTGGAGGTCGTATCGACCTGTTCACTGATGCAAAAAGGTCCAAGGCGAAAGGTCCGATACACATGTCATCGACGGGTGCCGTGGATCCTCGAAGTATCTCTGAGGTGGCGCAGCAGAACTACGCGACGCTTATGCAAGACAGGAGATGGACCGACGATTCTGGTAAATCTACGTCTTCTGTGAAGAGTTAAAGTGCTGACCATACTGTTCTGCCAGGGGCTCCTCCCTACCCGCCTACTCCCTACCATAATGGAGGCTATTTTCCCTCTCAACCTCAAGCAACGCATTCTCCTCCACCTCCTGTGGGTGGATACGGCCAACAACCGAGTCGCGGCTATACGATGCCCTCGGGCTATTGGTGTAGGTATTTGTAGACTCATGTGGCTAATTTTTAAACTAACTACCTCTTCAAGATGGGCTCCAAGGTCCCCAATCACTCTCTACACCTCAATACATCCCTAGATCTGACTCTCCGCCCGCTCAGGATGAGGCGTGTACGTCGCCCTTTGCAATCGCCTCCCTGCTCGATTATCGTTACTACGTCTAACTTCTGTCGATGTTCACAGCCCATGGGTTCTCACAAACCTATCTTCCATCTCCCAATGACAGCATCGCACCAAGTCCAAGTCCTAGATTTGACCACAACATGGGACCGCCTGTTCGCAACCCTTCCGGCTCACCTCCTCCGAGTCAATACCCTGCCCCTGGTAGTGGGCCATCTATGGGATACAGCTACGGTGGCTCAGGGCCATCCTCGACATTCCTGCGCCCTCCTAAGTCTATTGTCCAACCCGAACCAAAGCCGCCAAGTGGTCAGTACAAATCTAACAATCGCATTTTGTAGCGATCATGACCGTTCCGCCCGGCCCCCTTTTCCCGTTCATCACTTGTTTCGTGTACATTAGTGTACTAACTCTTCTATGACTCACTCACCGCCGGCTCCTTCGTTCTGATTCATTCTGATTAGTTATGACCTAGATATAACTCCTTTACCGAATAACTATTGGTGGTTTTTACTCACAGCATTACGAACTTTCATGACTCCATCCTACCTGGAAATCCGAAAACACCTAATACTGTAGTAACTTGATTGCTTTTGGTTCGGGCCCGCTTCTTCTATTCGACTTCTATTGCCCGCCACACTTTTTATTTTTACCCGGCCTCCCGTCGTCCTAAACAAGTACTTAGCTGAGCGACATCACTCAAACCTTGACTCGTACGCGCAATTTCGTTACATCCGCCAACTACTTCGATAGGTTCTCTTTATCATGTTGTATTACGTCTATCTGGACTGTCTCCTCTTTAGAGCAATAGGTATCAAGATGCTACTCCACACATGAACATCCGCAGAGAGAACCCGCATCGTTTTTCAATTGTCACCAAGGAAGGGAGATTCTTGTTCGACGCCCTCAAGACTGACTGACTCCGTATAGAAGACGAACTTGAGTTCGAAAGGTGACGTCCACATCTTGACCGTCTAGGATATAGCGCTCAAAAAAATCGGTATCTCCATCTCCATAGCCAATCGTTAGAGACTGTTTCGAGCGCAATGGTCTGCTATGTTGGAGCGCAGCTTGACCTGGGGACAGCACATGATTTGCACGAGCTCAACGCAGAGGCCGCAGAATGTTCCGTTTCTGCGGAAAGCGAACGTCAGCGTTCATTTAAAGGCAAGAACAGGCGACAGGCTGGAGAGGAGGGAGATGATGGACAAAGTTATGAATATCTCGCTCGTCGACTGAGAACTTAGAAGGGAAGACCGAACACGAAGATCAAATGCCCGAATCTCCCCAAAAGCCCAATTCTCATACATAGATTGTTGGTGCTGGCCTCGACGATCGACACTTGACCCCCGCCTTCCCGTTACCACTCGCATGCCCCAGCCTCTCCGGACTCACAAGCTGCTCTTGTGCACGGTCCACGCATCACACGTCGACTTGCAACCGTGTCTCGGCACGGCCAGCCCATAGAACGCCAATCGGGATTGTTCAAGCTATCCACGACGCGTCCGGTCTGCGATTGGGAATTTTATCCCTCTCCTACACCGAGCTCCTCCAAGTTTGCCTCAAGTCCTGTCGACACTGCACATCCACCTTCCACATCCAACGCCAACGCGCCAATCACCGAAAGTCCAACCTCGAACGGACGAATCAGAATCCGACTCTTTGTCCAGGCCGTTCATTGATATCGGTTTAGTCGGAACAGAGTGAAAAGAACGGAAAGAGAAAATAAAAGGAGGGAAGAAAGGAAGGAAGGAGAAGGCTCACGCGGATGATCAGCGTGGCTATCTTCGCCGTCGCCGTCTTTCAATCTTCAGATGTTCAGTTCCAATTTGAAGGCCTCCTCTATGAAGTTTGAACAGTCATGAACTTCGAATACGTAGAGTTCTGGCCCTACCCGGTGGTGTCCTAGGTGGGTTTTGACCTTCGCAAGAGAGGGTGTGCATTTCCAGATGAAAGAACGGCCGAGTCAAGGAAGGTGCCGATTGGGGCTGAAACGACCCGATCGACCAGCTGCATGAGAAGAGAACCCAGAAAACAGCAGGAGCAGGAGCAGTAGATAGAAGTTCAAGATGTAAAGCACAGTTAATTACGAGCTTGACTCAGACTCGAACCTGCATCTGACTTTTTGGACCAAAACTCGAGAACGAGTGACAGTGATGACAGTTGTGGATCAGACCACAAGTGCGTGTGAACGGAGGTCGTCCGTGTTCGTTCTTCAACTTGACGACTCACTCGAGTCTCTCTTATACAAGCTACGACACCCGACATTGCCACTGTTATTGATATCCGAACCCTTCTGTCCTCGTCTTTGTCCTGTTCTAATTCCTTTAACTCGACTCTGGGACTTCCTTCTCAACCGTTCTTAGTGGTAACACATGAGCTGATACCTGGACTTGAATATTCTGAATACAGGAAGACTGAAGCCGACCTTACTTTTGAGGATCAAATGCAGGCGAGACTGCTGGCTGAGGCGTATATGGCTCCGCTGGATTGACACTCGGCCAAGTCAAGGCCAGGCTGGATGTTGACTTGAACAGTCGAAGAATCAGCCTGTCTACAACTTTGGATTGATGTGCAGTGCATAAGACCCGACGCTGAACGTTCAAAGACCAAAGCCAAAAGCCTTGAAGGATGATGACGGCAAAGAGAATGGTGGCTTGTCGACTATCATTCGAGTACGTATTCTTGTCTACTTTTTGCCTTTAGGAGCCACTGGCGCTGATTCCATCTTTATCTTTGCCCACTAGAATAAACCTTCGCTAATTTGATGTCGATGAACAGGCTATACGGAGAGTTGGCTCCCAATCCGATTCGTTTGTGAGCGGATTTTGTGAGTTGGATGAGTGTTGGGGCCAAGTGGAAATGGAGGGACGAAAATCGTTACTCTGGGAGGACTTAGATTGTAGACTTTGAATAGCTGGGCTTTGGGAGGTTCGTCCATTTGGGTTTCTATAATCTTCCTGATCGTTCTTTCCTTCTCCATCATCGAACGACTTCTTGAGCTTCTACGTCATCCTCTTCTGTGATTGATTCATCCCTACATGGACACTGACCTTCCCTTTCCACCTGCAGAAACGCTCTGCGGCCTACACTGCCACCTGCAGCGTCAGCATTCATTTATCCAGATTCAACACGCCGCCCTCCCTCTGTCTGTCTCTGCAACCATCAGACGCTTGGATCGGCAGTTGATATGATTTTACTACTTACTTCTGCCACTACTGCCAGTGCTGCAGGCGCCTAGTTGCAGCCTCCTACCTAGTTCGCAGAGAAGGAAGCAGCTCTACATGTCGAGTTGACAGCGTCATCACCCAGTTCGATGATGAGCTCAGGCGACCCCCACTGCCGGCATATCGTAGGCCGACGCCGCCTGAACATTCTTCGGAAGCCCGGAGTTGCTTCAGATTCTGGTCCTACATCTTCAAGTTTGGAACAACTACGTCGACGTCCTCATCCTCATCCTCGCCTGTGTGCACCACGCACATTCTCCCTCGTGGTCCAGTTGGTGGATATCCAATCTTACCACTCCGCAGTCCCGACCTTAACAGGAGCCTATGTCAAATCATTCTTCACCTACACCTGGACCATCCACAGCTGTCGGGACTCGAAGCTACAGACTCTATGTTTGTCCGTCGAAACTGCCGGCTGTCACGGTCAGCTTCGATTGCTCGCTCAGCACTACTAGTAGCGCTAACAAGCACATGGGATCGAAGACACCGACTCGGAATCACCAATACGTATTGAAGGACCTCCATGTTGGAACCATTTGAAACACATCTGCACTGCACGACCCAACGCACTGGTGCTAGTATTCAAGATTCAAGCTCATAAAGTTTAACGTTATTCATTCCAACGGAACACTCGATCCTGATGTAACGTAAGTAGACATTCCTTTCTCTCCAGGCGATGTCTCAAGCTCAAAGCTGATCATACACTTTCACAGTGTATGACGTACTCACTTTGAAGCTTAGACATACTCGATTACGATCAATGGACGAAGGCCTCTCGATGAACACTCTGATACGGTTATCCCCAAGACACAGTGGCCACCCTATCCGGTCTGAGAATACAAAGGTTCTGAGTGATTCGTACTTTGTGTACGTAGTGCTCGAAGATACTGACCGTCGATATCGACGCTCAGGTCAAGGACTCTACACTCAATTTTGGAAGGAAATCGACCAATGTCCCCTCTGACCTTCCGAGGTGTACCCATCTGGCCTTCAGGTGAAGCCATGTGCGTACATCTTTCACTTTCTCTTTCAACGTAGCCTAACTCTTCTCACAGTGCAATCGACCGCGGTGTCACGCGTTGCCAAAGGCTTTCTTGGACTCCTTACCATTGCCGCCGCCCTCACGCTCGGTGAAACACACCGTTCCTCCGTAGACAGCCCAAACGCCTGGATACTGCGGACAACCAGCTTGAGCAGCTCAATCGGGGTATCAGGGAGCAGAAGAAGCGGAGCCAGCGATATCGATTGCCTAAGTCGATCCTATGGACTCGCGAGAACGAGAACAGGAAGTGCTGTCTGCTTGAGGTCAACAATGAAGACACCTACCGGAGTCCAACGTTGACCCATCCATAGTGCCACCATATCCTCATCTCCACTTGCTCCCACTTCGCTACCAGCATCCACACCTTCTCTTTCAACAGAAGCAGAAATACCCTGCTCTCATCCATATACAAGTTCTCGTCACTACGCACGCCGACGGGGCTTCTCCTGCAATATTTTCTATGTTCGCATTCTCCCTCGCTGCCGTTTGTCCTGGTACATGATATTCACAATCTCCTTATCTCCAGCACTTACCTGGTCGTTCTATGTGGCGACGGGAAATTCGATTTGTTTCTATCAAATATACACGGTCTGAAGCCTTCTTGGCTGCGTGGTGAATCAGTGTTTATGGACTTTTTACGCTACAATCCATCGCCAGATCGTTCTGGTGCAACGGCAATATGAGAACTTTTTCAGGCGAATGCTAGGAACCGCCCTAGTGAGACTTTAACTTACACCCTGGTGCAGGGTGATATGACCGCGACGCACGAAAATGTCCACAATGCCAGATCGGAGGTTACTGCGAATGTTGCCAGTACTCAACACAGCTTCCATGTGGCTCCAATGAAAGGTGCGCTGGTTGGGATTGCTTTTTCTTTCACTTTTCTTACTTGACTTTTGGAAGACTCGAAAACTGGGCGGCCAGTTTCCAGGTATCTCCTGTAGGAACGGATGAGTAGAGAAGATCCTGTCCACAGGACTTGGAAGAGAGCTTAATGCGAGCCTAGAGAATGGCAGTAGCAGCAGTAGTAGCAGTAGTTAGAAATCCGATATGCAATGCACAATCCAAAGCTGGACTCAAAACTCGGATCTACGCTCTGGGTTTTGACCAGAACTCGAAAACGAATGTGGCTGTGCCTGGCTTTTCAGAAATCGATACCGTAACCTCGTGCCGCCGCCATCATTTTACCACGGTACATTTCTCCTTCGCAGCTTCTTTTCCGAATTTCAGATCTTCTATGTCCATTTCCACTATTTTTACCCTATCTCGCACGCGCCTTCGTTCATAGCACGCCTTCAACCCCCCTCAAGAGTACGACTCATAAACCTGTCTTGAACCCCCTGACTATTCATAGTAAATTTAAACCCGTAACGAACCTTAGTCAACGAACTCAAACACGATGGTCACTGTCGGCGTGTGCCTGAGTCTGTGTCTGAGATTGCTGAACCTGATAGACCACCTCCGACTCCCAAGAAGCCATCTATTTTTCCGCAGACATTGCCACCGTCAGGAATTCATCAGGTCCAAGATACTGGTGAGGCTTGGCTTCCTGTGTGAAACCTCCCCTTGTGAAGATTGGGAGCATCGAGAGTCATGACACCGACCCAGTCACCCTCAATAATGACCCCTTCTAAAGGTGAAAAACCTGCCAAGCTCCTTGCACTAGGTAAACGTCCCAGTTTTTATTCTTTCGCTACTAAACCACTAACTATGGTGACCTCTAAACAGACGGCGGCGGCATTCGTGGACTTTCTGAGATGCTCATCATCAAAGAAATTATGCACAATGTGATGATCGACGAGAACAAGAAACTGAAGCAGGATGGGCAACCGCCTCTC
>Ga0247741_1000306_pt1 | contig 30030 bp, 22 predicted proteins | sample UWRJL213509R2_FD_180945 | JGI IMG/M metagenome (GOLD analysis project Ga0247741, IMG submission 180945) | Plant litter microbial communities from Arlington Agricultural Research Station in Wisconsin, United States - UWRJ-L213-509R-2 | ecosystem: Environmental > Terrestrial > Plant litter >... | reverse complement strand
ATAGCCTATCCCGTACCCTACAGTATAGCTAGGGGCTGACCCCATGGGGCCCCACGGGCCCGTTGTATCGATACACTGTACAGCTTCTATACACCGAACATTCGATACAATGTGACTTACCTATGTGCAAGGTGGCCCACGTTTTGGTTGCCTTTCCAAGTGGGAGTGGTGGTCGGGAGATACTTCCAGTCGCGCTCGCCCTACAAGAAACGTCGTGATTAGTTAAAGGGCCATTGTTAGACTTCCTACACTGGAAGGGCAATTTGAAGCTTTAGAGTGACGTACATTTGCATATGCGATGTCAGTGCTTCCTCCCAGGAAGTAGAAAATAGGCTTGGCGATTTTACTGGCCACCAATTTGGACGACGCATCATCCAATTCTCCAGAGTTAAAAATACCAAAGGTAGAAACTCTGGTATCGTTGATCATTTCGTACACTTCCAGGCCTCCACAGCTCATCCCGGCAACGGCAATGCGACTCGAATCGACGGCTGGGTAGTTGGTTTTACCAGCTCCTGTGGTGATCCAGTCGATTGCGTCCGTCATGAGTTTTGAGGTAGTTGTGCCTGTTCCCCCAGGTGCACCACTAGCGATAACGAAAACTCCGTGCGAAGCAACCTGGGTTAGCAGCGCTAGGAAGCTAATGCCATTTGCGATGCAACCACCCTCTCCCCAGATGAGGACTGGAAGTTTCAACGCGGTCGGGATGGTCGTCGGCGCGAAGAGGGTATGGTTTGTCAAAGTCGCATCCACTGAGTAGTTGGCAGGAGACCACTGTCCGTCACCGCCGTTCTGTTTATGGGCTAAATGTGAGCCGGGAAATTATTATAGCATTTACTAGCATACAGTAGTGCCTATAGTACCCTGCTGAGCCAAAGCACCATTGATAGCGAGAAGTGCGAGGAAGGGTGTTATGCACTTCATGATGAGCTGAATAAAGGAAAATTTGGGACACAGGTTCATGCTCACTTTTAATATAGGCCAATCCTGTTCAACGAACCTCCACCTGCATAGACACCCGACGAAATTCCGTATTTCGAGTGCGCTGCAGTCGGACGGTTTGAATGTATTCGGAAATTTACCTGAAAGATAATGAAGATTTTCTAAAGAAGTTCTTGAGAAAGAAGTGGATCAGACCTTCTTGAACCTACTTAGGGGTTTCGATGGCTGCCGTACCCATCGGCATCGCATTTTCTTGGTCGTGCTTGAAGCGCCTATTGGGGTCATACAGTGGGGCCTTGTGAAAATTCTGGTGGAACTTGAGGCAGTTCACTGGAGCGTCAATGCAACTATCGGTGACAAAGGTCAGAGAACGGCGATGGTCAGCCTGAATCCAAATCATCGGTCTTGAAAAAATTGTAATTGGATGGTCGCTTACACTCCGACGGGAGTTCACTCACGAAGTTGGTTGGGCCTTCTGACACCCTTCCTCAGGCATCCCTCATAAAACAACTGAGTTTTACTCGTAATTAGCATTGGATAGGCCATACAGACAGTTTACGGTAAAAGAGTTACCTATGATTGATGGTTGGGTAAGCGGTGTGGATGACCAGTTCTAGAAATATTGTAATGAGTGATGAAAGGGAGTATATGTCACTGCACACAGACGGCGAGCCGAAGAGCGGGCGTTTTCGTAAGATCTGCGGATAGTGTAAACGAAGGGAGGCTGAAAGCCCGTCTTCTATACTCTCGATCGGCCCTTTATTCGCACTTATTCGCACAATCCTCGTAACAACACTGGCACTCCTTCTCGTTTCGAGTTCAGATCTGCATCGAACGCCTTCTCATGGATTTTGACGATGCCAGCTACTAAGTGACCGATTAGTGCCCCTGCAAAAATCCATCCTGCACGCCATAATCCGCTGCTTTTAAATTTGCATTTGTCAACGACGAAGTGCTTTCATCGGTATACCACTATTCTTGATCAATGGTACGCAGAGAGATTTCACTTCCAACCTGGTACACGATGGCTATGTAATCCGGGCGTTCGAATACCCCGCTCGGTGGTTTAGACGGTGAAGCGGCCAGAAGCTGTATTCGTCGACCTTGGCGACCCAGCTGTTGTGGTTGACGAAATTGATGGTCGGGGCAACATCATCTGCATTACGGGCCTTCGCATTCGTGGCTAGGTGTTCAACGCCAGTGCTAGTCTCCCTGATTGTAACTGGAGAGCTTGTAGGAATTTAAATCTATACACATGTGACAATGTCCCAATAGTAAGTATGGTAAGTACGATAAATAAGATATTCAGAACGAGTGGCTCACCTCGGTCACGAATGCTTAGACTGAGAGAGGTAGGTAGGTACAAACCGGTATATACACTCTGGGATCCATTTCAAAGACCGTCTGTACCCGCGTAAGTAATCAAGATAGACAGAGGGAAAGAGAAAAAGAAAGCCAAAGGAAACGTGACGACAAGGGCTCACGGTGTTCGCCGAATCTCAACAGAACGTGCGCCTCAATTACGCCGAGAAATCTGCTGGATACGCTCAATTAATTGGGGCTCGTCAATTAGGGTGAGGAGAACAGGTCACACGAGGGACAAGGGCGATGTTCCTCACTGATGGACGCGTTGCAACGGTTTGGGTACTAAAAGTTCTCTTTTCTACTCCGCCACTATTATGTACTGGATTCCCACTTCACTTGGGTCCAGACCTTATTCTCCGCCATCTTCATACCGATGATCTAGAGGCTTCAATCTTCGCTTCCCCAAACCAAATCATTTGCAGCTTATTGTATTCTCTATTTTTAGTTCATGAGCCTGAGCGGAAATATCCAGACGTCAAAGTGCGCGTAAGACCTTTGGTCCTATGCACTGGAAGATTGATATTTCACTCCCACCCTTGTTATATGTGTCCCTTTTCAAGTTCTATCTTTCTCTCCGCCATAGAATGCGTCGCTGCGACACACTTCGCAAGACAAGAAAAGGCGCTGGTCGATTTGGACTAGATAGAATGGGGAGAAACTATGTAGGCCCTTTCCGCCTCGCCTCGATATCGTGGACCAACTGAGGCACAGTCCTTCGTTCGGAATTCTCCGCTGTGCGCTTGTTCGATTTATCAGGTAAAAACAGGTGCAAGCTCTGACGAATCGCGGATCTCCCCAAAGTGTGCGTCGGGCAATTTTTGTAGGTCCTCACAGATCTGAGATATCTACGGCAAAGGTAATATGCCCATATCTATGATGGAGAACTCCCATGATCAGAATTCTGGATGCTGCGCATTGAATTGAGATCTGCCCAGCAGATAGGGGCCTATTATGAGCATGCCAACGCGAGAGAGAGAAATCAAAAATGTTGACCCAGTGAGATACAGTTCTTGTAAGTAGAGAGTAGAAGCGGCGAAGAATATTGAAGCAAAGTGCATGGCGTATGACACCTAGTGGGAATGAATGACTACTAGAGGACCTGAATTTGGGCGAACAGGGCCTGCATGCAAGCTGAAAGTTTAGGGGCTAGGATATGGCATCACCGTATACCATAGCGTTGCCTCACAAGTCCTGCGTCTTCAGAGCTTCGGGGCTGAAGCTTCAGAACTCAAGATAATACTAGATAATGCTTTAGGCGGGGTTCAAACAGGCAAGTTCTGAGTGCAAACTCACCATGACGACACATGTTGTGGGTTCACTTCGATCAGCTTCCGCCAATTGAACACCGGACCATCAGACGGGAATCGCCGAAGAAGCCAAGCCCCTGGCTTAGCAAGCAGATTACAACAGGGGTTCATTGCCTCGCAGGGAAGTTGTTGTGTAAATGAACGGTACGCCTGATGCTACTCGCCGATAGAGTGATTTAGATTCCATGTCTTCACGAAGATTAGACAGTACCCGAGCCGAAGCTCAACGCAAAAAGGATCAGTTCTTGAGATTATTAGCAACTACCGATGTCAACTTATGGGTCTTTTTTTTTTCCTAGAAAGAATCGACAAGCCAAACAGCTGCGAGTGCAAATTCATGCCGAAAGGAGGGATACTACGCCGGACTGATTGGCACTGATTGTTCCCCATAAGAGCCTTCACACCTCGGGTCATTCCGTATGGCCATCTTTGACCCAAATCCGTGGCAGAGGATCCACTGAAACGATGCGCACAGGGTTGACCCGCCACCTCGTCGAGATGACCTGCGAAGCAGGAAGTATCCGCACGCGACATGTGGGATTGACTGTTGTCATTAGTCAAAATCCTGCCCAATTCCTGACATAACTGAATCAGCTCGATCCGATTAACTACCGGCCCAGGGAGAAATGCTGTAATGGACCTGCCAGCGTGCGAGACATTTCCACCTTCCACCCACGTTCTGGCCCCCGCGATGTGAGGCGAGGAGGCCATATATACCTGACGCGACGCACCTTGCGTCACCCTCCCCCCAGCACCATGCCAGTTGAGGATCCCAACTATCCCCCCAAGGTCGAAGTGACCTTTGCTTCTGTGTACGGCGCAATCCTGATAGCGTCGGTTGTTAGTATTTGGTAAGTCTTACCTTTCATATTACAATCCCCTACCAACTAAAATCACGGAATCTCAGTCTTTATGGTATGGCGCTGGTGAAGACTCCCATGGCTACCTCCCATTTCATTCCTGATATCACAACCTCAGATCATGGTTCTCTACTACCTCAAACAGCAAGCAAGCAGGGATCCAATATACCTCAGAGTTATAATTGGCGTTCTCGCGTACGTGATTGCACTTACTCAATGGTCGAATATGACTGACATCCCTATAGTCTTTTAGCAACGTTGGAAAGTGTATTCACCAGTCATCAAATATACGACATCTTCATCACAAGAATGGGAAGTATAGATCTCCTTGATGAGATTATTTTGTAAGCCAGTTGGATTATATCGTCCTTGTCCGCTGACAATTGATTTCGTCTGTAGCTCAGTGATTGTTCGTGGTTTCATTGTTCGTTCCTAATCAGACTACTAATTCGTTACGACCGATATTCAGGGAAAATTCCTCTGTTCGGTGAGTATTAGTGGTTTCGCCTTGATGATGTTAATTAAGTCTTCTATCAGTATCTCACCGCATTCATTGCACAAATGTGAGTATCTATCTATTCCTCCTCTTCAAATACGACTGACTGAATATTGTTTGGGCTAGGTTCTTCTGCAGTCGGATTTGGATTGGTAGGCATTCTAACAGTACTTTCCGCTGTCGCCATTTCTAACGAACCGAATCCCATTTCATAGTCGGCAGAGCTTTACAGAGTCATGTCCGTTATCTGGCTATTCCTGCTGTAAGTACCCGCTGGACCTTACGCCATTCCTCGTGTTATTAATAACCTTTGTATGTTCGTTAAGGCCGGTCTGGCCTTGGCACAACTTAGTAAGTAAACATGCGTTTGGGGTGTGTCGATGAAAGTAATTGAGTCAATGATTACAGGTGCAGGACTAGGTGAGCGTTCCGGTGCCATGCTGTAATTCCAGGTCGCTTACGGCGTCGCCCATCCTATCAAGCCCAGACATCCCTCATGTGAGCCCTCTCGTCACTTACTCACTTATCTCATTGATCGCTGTTATCATAAGGGGGATCAGCAAGTATTACACAAAACTCACAATGAGGACAGGATTTCTCGTCGTCAGTCCATCATCTCTTGGCGATAATAGACACTAAGCGAATGTGTCGCTTTCCAGACAGCCACGACAACTCAGGGAGCCACGGCTGCTATTTGCGATATTCTGATCTCGGGAACGCTATGCTATATCTTTGATTCGCATCGATCTGGGATTAAAAGGTGCGCAATCCTCGTTGTGGTTGTTAGGGTGCTACTGCTTACAGGGCATCTGCGCGATGCAGGTCCAATTCATTGGTCAATAAATTAATATCCTATACGATCAATCGTGCGATAGCCACAAGGTAGAACTGCACATCGGTTTATATTGTGTTCATGCTCTAACGCCCTACAGCCTGTGCGCAGTTCTTACTGTTCTCCTGGTGCGTTTTACAATATCTCATTCGCTCCTCCGTTCATGACGCGACCTGGGGCAGTTTTCTCTCGCTTCCGGTACATATTATTTGCAAGTTACATCATTCCACCGCTCTGCTTCACCAAATGACTATTTTTCAGCATTGTCCCCCTCTCTGGGAACACGCACAGTAAGTAACTTATCATTGCTTCTATAACATGACTTAACCCAGATACTGTAGTCTATGTTATCTGCGTCGTCAGCATGTGAGGGGTTTGACCCATCACCAAGTCCGTTCATCGGCTGACTTGAATACTTAGTTTAACGACCCGAGAAGGACATCGAGAGCAACTTGAAGATGGCACATTTCACCTCCCTGACTTGGGGATGAGCACCACAAATTCAGGAGCCGACATGAGCCGGTCAGAGGTGGCTGTAAGCACGAAGGTGAGCTGCATTTTTCACTACAGCGTATAGGTTCTGATTATTTTAGGATGACAGACGTGATCATTAATGACGCTCTCATTGATCATCTCGTCGAAACTCGTGCCGCAGATGCTATTAGCATCAATGCGATGGGTGGATATAGGCCTCGACGTTCATCCCGTTACAAGTCTTCCGGCTCTATTCTCTGTTGACTCCCATTTTGAGATTTGATTATGCGCCCTTGCATACTCAGTCTGCGGCTTCTCGGGTTCGGTTCAGGACGCAAGACAATCCTGCATCGGAGAAGCCGTTGAGTCCGGGAACTAGAGGTCAACATGAAAGGGCACGCTTCAAAGATTCATCCAGTCCGATCCTCTAAAATTCCAACATGATCCAGGGAGGAAGGCGGGTGTGTCCTAGTATGTAGTTAATGAGCGCTGAGAAATATACCGGTTTGGCGAAGCTAGTATTCATGGCCCCAGGCAAGACAGCAATTCAGATTATAACTCACACTATCTCCGAAAATGATAGCTAGGGCATCATGACGACGAAGGTGGACAAGTCTCTACGGCAGCACCTCATCGAAACTTGCCATGCGTAGTCATCTTAAAAAAACGAACCCGGAGACCTAAAGCGTCGAAAGAGAAGAACATTTTGCTATCCTTCTTAACATACGTTCTGGACAATCATATTCCCCTAGTTGACATATAGCCGTGGTCATAAGCAAAGTTGAAGCAGTATACAACCAAGAAGCTGGTCCATTGGGACATCAGCCACGCGTTCTTGAAGGATAAGGCGCATCCAAAGGTGTACACTCCTCTGGTCCCCACGTCGATTGCAAGATCTGCTATGACTATATTCTTGTTTCAACCCCCCATGAAGCCAAGAAGATAGGTTAAGATGTGTGAATTCTTCGGAGAGGAGGGTTTCCGGGAGAGTAGTCGCGCACCGAGTAGACTGCCGTGAGTCGAAGTTCGGCGCCGTGATCGAGGCAGGAAATTAAAACATGCACCCCAGTATACGATGCCACCGATGCCGCCACGTATCGCGTACGTGAGGTTTCAGTCGAACCACAGATCTAGAGGGCGCTGATGATACGTTGGCAAGAGTTGAAGGGTGGGATAACGACGTGAAGATCGGGACCAGTATTGAAAGGAAACGGGCTACATGAAGGGTGCAATTCTGGTGGATGATTCCAGGTTATCGGCTCAGATAGTACAAGAGAAACTGACGTACCACTAGTCTCAAAGTACAGGCCACGACACCTTGACAAACTCGCATGAACACGTTTGACAGTGGCATGACGGAGCCCTGATCAGAAATTGTTAGGTCGGAGAGTAGACTAAGTAGTCTTGGACACAAGCACACCCTATTCCCTATCGTCAAGTCATATCATTGTTGTGTCCTGGACGAGGTAACCTCATAATGAGCGACTGATGGCAAGTAATCCCTGAAATAAGTATAAGATAGTAAGTTGAAGGCGATCGCGGGCTATGGATGGTGAAGATTAATATAAATTATAAAGCAAGAGTAACAGAGGTACGCACGCCATGACCAACCAGTAGATCGAGTAGTTCTTTCCTGGAGTCGAAACGGGGTGAGATTATAACACGACCAGCTTTGCTGATGAGAAAGGTCTGCTAGAAGATCTACACGTTCTTGAGAATATGTGCAGTGATCTGAAGCACAGAAGTAGTTCCAGGACAAAGGATATCGATTGGATGATGGTACGAATTCGGAAATTTTCGGAACCAACTTCGCCATTCGGTCCGCATTCTCACGACCTGCATACCTTGAATTCCTAAAAGGAGATCGAGTGCGCCACCAACTACCTGATAAAATGGCCCTAAGGGCGCGCCTGGACACCGATTTTGGGATTCACCTATTCTACTACCCATCTGCACGTTTCAAATTGCTTACCCGACCATCCGACTTTGAAACGTCTATTTAACTTGTGCATCGCGTTCATCTTCAACGACGGTGCGCATTTTTTCCACCTACATAAGCACAGCACACGTATCACAAGAAACTATGTTATACTTATGTGCTATATGCACTATGCACTGTCATAAGGACGTAAATTTGGGTCTTCTGAATGATACAGGATCGTGTTGTACACTAATTTGAAGCAAATCATGAACGAAGGACTGTACTCTTAGAATATCTGATTATTGGATGTGGGGTTTGCGAAATTTGTGTTGGAGTCTAGACAAAGGACTCAGCGATTTGTGTAGTCAATACGGGGAACCAACAAGCTGACTGTTAGAAGCATCAATACTGATGCCTTTTAGTATGTCTGACCATACGGGATCGGAATAATCGATGTTAGAGCACAGTCGTACTAGGTCTGACATTGATACATTCTATATAAAGTGCTTAGATAAAGTCCCTTGACAGATTCATATGTGGATTAATACTCAACGTTGGTTGGGTTGAAATTAATTGACTGCCCGGATGAAAACGAAGTACTGTTACCCGGCTATGTAGCGGTGAATCAGTCAGTTCACGTTTAGCCTAATCTGTGTGGACTCACAGTGTCGTATGTGTAACCCGATGGAGAAACCTCAGTACCTGTCGACTGTAGCTGTGCAAGAGATTGTGATGGAACGGTTCTGGTCTGGGTGTGGTTAATGAGTATAACGAGTGGCAGGGTAGACCACAATGTCACCATAGGAAAAGTGTTTTGGGGTAGTGTCGTGTCGAAGGAAGTTTGCGAAGGGAGTTGGTTGTTCGCCATTCCCAATTGCGCCAAATTTAGTAGTGTCATCGCATCAAAGAAATTCTTGCTTACAGAATCAGTATTATCATCATGGGACATATGAATTTGCTTGCCGTAGGTGTTATGAACGGCATCATTCCGCCCGATGGTCTGATTGTCGCGTATTGGGCAGTTTGTGGGTAATACGTTGCCATCGTATCTGGATTTGATGTCTAGCGTTGTGCATTCAGAGATCCTCTGAAGACGCAGACGCGGGCTCGTGAGCTCTCACATTTGATGCGATTTGAGTAATATTACATTCCCGGTTTATCTTGCTATTTGGTTCGATGCGCATTGATGCGCCATCTATCGTTGAATTCTGGAAATAAACGATATCAGACCGCACTGATATAGAAAATACAAAACTGTATTACCTGAGATACGTGGCACTGTGAGCTGCATGGATTCGTGGTATCCTTTTGCGGAGATATGAGCGTAACATCGTGGTTTGATTGTGTTTGAAGGGGAATAGGAGGTGTGCTATGTTGTGTCTCGGACTGAGGAGGGTAGTGAGAATATATCGTGAATCGAATCGAAGCACCATACCTGTAAAGTCACGTTCGCAATCCGCGCCACAATGGGAGTTTTTGAAGTCTTAGGTAATGATCGTTTGAGCCCCAGTGGTTTTGCGGTCATCGACGAAGCCTGTTTGATGCATGTCGTAGCGAGTTCTCTAAGAATGATCCCTCTTACGTACACTCTTCGGTCCGTACGACGAAGAATGAGGAACTGTTAGCACGACCTGCCCTCCAGCTGGGTGATTGTACTGTGCTTCTGATGCTGTCGTCGACGAGTCTGAAAATACGTTAATGTACGCGTATCTGGGGACCAATAGAGTACAAAGGTAAAGAGTCACCTTGAGGTACGACACCCGTCTTATCGATTTCCTTGGTATTGCCTGTGTTGTATGCGTCGTTGTGGGTGAAGATCGAGAATACGCTCCTGGGGATTGTAGCTACATTTCCTGGGACGGGTCCACGCGATGTTTCTGATTTGAGACGATAGGCTAGAGAAAACAATAATGATAAATGCAAAATAAAAAGCAAAAAAGAGAATTAAAAAAATAAAAAAAATAAAAAAAGACATCGGATTCGTGGAATCAGCCAAAAAGGTATACTTAATAAGAAAACTATGTACTGTGGAATGTTCCGGATGGCAGATCGAGTTCCCGTAGCTGTTCCCGTTCGCCCGGGATGCCATCAATCTCCATGGAAATGTCTGGTGGTACGTCGTCGCATTCAGCGGAGACGATCTCGAGTTCGTCCTGTAGTTAATCAGACGATGTATTGTCTGTGCTTATTGCCGTACATTTACCTTTGATTTGCAGACTTCGGCACTGGTGGGTGTATCTGTATCGCTTTGAATAGAGACCGGCACCATCAGATTTGTCGTAGCCTGTCGGTTTTGTGTAGCCGGTACGTCGGGAAAGGGGTCACATTGTACCTGGGCGTGTAAGACAGAAATCAATGGATATCTAGGTGACAGGCTAATATGATACCGAGTTGGCCAGTTCTGTTACCTCGTAGCCCTTTTTCATTCTGTTATGCTTGATGAGTTGGATCAATCGAAGGAATTGCTTGTCCTGTAAGCCGATTTCGGTTGGGGATACGTCCCTGTGAGGGGTCTCTGTTCTTAAACTTACACGCGAGGTGGTCAGTAGTATGAATTATAGTATACAAAGGATATGCGTACACTTCGCTCATCACGTTTTAAAGGTCCACTCTGTATTTGGAAGAACAGATGGAGACGGAAGAAGGAGGTAGAGATGAAAAGAGGGAGGGTTTGTGATGACGAGAAAGCTGAAAGTCGTCCTTTGGGATGGTCTGGTTAAGTTCGATTAGTGTTCTCTCTGATCAGATTTGGACTTACCAAAAGGGGACCAATGACAATTCACACCATAATGGGTATCAATGACGACCATGCGCATACTAGGCATCAATGACGGGGCAACAACTCACACATAATGGGTAGTAACTTCATTAGGTGTCGCGTGACTGATCAGCGCTGTTGGATATTTCAATCTGTTCCTGAGAGTGACACTAGATGTTCCGCAAGTTGAGGGTTTTCTTTTCTTTTGTTATTTGTTTGGAAGGGTTGGATGAGATCCGTCCGTTCGGCTGCATGACACATAATGTAATTGATCGACTTCACGTTCAAGCGATTTATACATTCAGCGCGCCATGGAGAAAAGAATACAGTTAAAGGTTGTAATCAAATACTAACCCATGAGATCATCTTTTCATCATAGATGAGTCACATAGTCGTATTTGTCGACTTCAATTCTGATCGGAATTATCAGGTATTTGGGGTGCACAAACCGTCCGACTCTGATCCTCGAATCCAACAAAACATCCTTGACTAAACAGCAAAGATGTGCCAAATGGATTGTGTAGATTGCAGACCGTCTTGTAATCTGTTTCCTCGGCGTAGGGACGGGAGAATCGTGCTGCCTGATCCTGCTAAACAGTGTGAGTATTCAGGACAGACCTGCTGCCATCTTTCAAATTGTAACTTTAACCTGCTTTTATTTTATTTCATGTTTTTAGTCAGCCATTACCAGCCGTGCGCGGTATGGAAACTTGCATCTGGCTCGTATCTACAGGACTCGCACCCGAACCACATTGGTTTGTAAATCCCTGTTTATGCTGCTTATTCTTATTCACGCCCAATCTATCAGTATATTCTCTCAATACCGGTACCAAATTTGTCAGCACGAGTGTTACCGACTCGTTTTCCTCGTGGTATTTTGCTCCTAAAGCGCGTCGAAAGCGTAGACAGCTGTACACGGTGGACGGAGTCACGAGTTCTCAGTTTAGGATGTACATACATATATGAGATATTCGTGTTTGATTTTGTTGATTTGCATGTGTAGGACCGGTTAGGTGAGCTTGGATAAAGAACCGAAAAATCGATGCGCTTTGATCGCTGCCATGTTTGCGCGTTTGGAGGGATTCTGCACGATACACATTTTAATCAAATCACATATATCCGGGGAGCACATACGCGCCTGTTATCTCGTATTCAGTTCATGTTCGAGTGAAAATCGGTTTTCTCTCTTACTGATAAGGGGGACGCCTGCTTGATCTCGACCGACTTTGTGTCTCCTGACGAAGGTGGTCTGATTCTGATCTTCTCGGATTCAAAGAATATATTGGGTTGTATCGCGCGTAGTGTCTTGAAGAAGTCCGAGTCAATTTTACCAACTGTACGATCCAGAAAGGCGAGTACATCTCGGAGGGTCACCACCTCTGGGAAAAGGGGGCAACCTTCGTGTAGCTCAAATAACGTACAACCCAGAGCAAAGATGTCGATTGGAGTAGACCAGCGGAGCCCTCCAGTGTTTAGATTATAATGAATTTAAGTGGGTTATGCGAATTTTAGATGAACTTACTGGCATAGATTTCAGGAGCACGATATCTGGAGGTACCCGCACAGTGTCTGGACGGGTCTGTAGTGGATACCGCATCCTCCATATCGATTATTTTTATTTGTGGACTGAAAAGGATCATCTTCCAAGGACATAGGATCAACAGCGGAGATGAGACCCAGTATGAGAGAAATGGAGGATAATACTCCTCACCCGGTTAGTGAATTGACCGGCCTGCTTCATGTCGACCACTGGAACGGTCCTGTCATCGACCAACACAATATTATCGGGTTTGATGTCCATGTGGATAATACCAATCCTGTGCAAGACTAACGAGCATTAATGGACTTGGTAAGTGAAGAACAGGTACAATAAAAGATCTCGAATTGCTCACAGTAGAGGGCATCACAAACTTGCCACGATATAGCTGTGAAATGCCGTGGCAGAAGAGGGAAGAGGTCGGCGTTGCATATCAAACCACTGAGCGACATTCCGTATTTTTCAAACACTAAACAACGGTGTCGTTTAACCACTGCTGTGCGTAACACTAGTGCGAATAGTCTTCCCTCAATAAGAAAGAGGTCTAATCATATTTAACACTGCGACTTACTGAACGGAATACGAGGTGCTGGCAGAAAGGATATCATGTAGCTTGCATACCCTTCTAACTTTCGTACTTGGTCCTTGCCTTAACATTATTTTGACTGCATAGGCTGATGAGTCCTTTGTCGAATTCGTGAGCCATACCTCTCCAGATGAACCTCTGCATATTTTCTTCATAAGCTGCACTATAAATGATAAAATAGACGCTCGAGATTAGCACTGATATCCTGTTCGTGTTATTCATGCCTTACAGTCATCACCCACAATATCCCAGCGTCAGATGTCCGCGTCGGTTCCGCATGAAAATTCGTAGCTGTATCGCAATCAATGTCTTAGACTTCCGTGGCAGAGAATGAGGCTCACCATTTGGAACTGCTTGACGTATCACCTTCAGCATTACACAGAGGTCGCATGTTTCTAGTTTCGCGCGGTGTTGAGGAAAAGAAAATACTACGATTGACGATTTTCTTTATTTATACCCGTACCCCTGCAATGAAGCGCTGAAATCCAAATGATACTTCATATCGTCTTATAGACTTCCTATTAGTAAATAGGGGATACGATTGAGGTAAGTGGACTAAATTAGAAACTGTCCAATAAAGTAAACTCCTGATTAGGTATTACCCGCAAAGGAATTTGGATGTACCTCTAATAGCAACGTCAAGCACATTAAGCATACTCCTGAAAAGTGCAGACATGCTTGTGCATCCACTTACTAGACATGTTCAAGATTCGTACCCGCGTCGTCATGTGTTCCATATCAAGGGCAAACATCGTACTGGCTATAAATACGCCGAGTCTCGAGTCTTTCTGCCCAACTCTATAGCGGACGGAAGATGACGCCGTTAAAAGTCAACAGTTTAATAGGACAACAGTGTAAGTCCTCGTTTATCGATTAATCGACTTCCAATTGACATTACGAGAGACATGATTATGGAATTTATCCGCAACGGACGACGCTCCAAGACTGTACGGGCTGTGGACACCGTCACGGGCCTCAACAAGACCATCCGTGTCGTCCCGTATGTCAACTCTAACGAACAATCGCTTTCCGCGGAAGTAAGTCAGCTTCGTAAACTTGCGTCAACTAAGAGGTGAGTATTCCAGTCCTTATATCACTATTATTGTTTATTTGTCATCCATTGTCTAGATTTGCACATATACATGAGATTTTCAAACTCGATAGGGCGCACACTGTCGTATTTGAGGCATCCCAATTAAATCTGGTGCATATCAACTCACTCAAACGAGTCGAGCTATCCCGTCGACACATAAGCGAGATATTTCGCTAGTTAGTCGCCGCCGTCACATGTAGGTAAATTGTGGCCACTGTTACCCATCCTTGCTTAATTGCCCGTTACGCAGTTCTTCATGATGAAGGCATTCCTTACTGTGATCTGACGCCGGAACACATAGAATTTGCAGATCCTGCAACTATTCGCATAGCTGTTCTAAACGGGGAAACCTTTTCGAATGTGGTAAGTCTTTGTCACTTTCGCTAATACCCTGCAGCTCACGTGTTCGACTTAAGGATACTTTGAAATCTGCTGAGATCCGTGTATCATTTCACGGAGCGAGTCAGGTGTCGACGAACAAGGGTATAGACGCGTACCGGCCACCGGAAGTAGTCTTCGGCTTCCGGCCTTGTGGAAGTAGTGATGTGTTCTCGATAGGTTGTATCATCACAGAGCTTACTGGCAATCGACCTCTGTTCCCGTCGTGTGCAGGCAGTCCATCGTCTACATACGAAAAGGCTGTTCTCTTTGACGCGGTGATAGGACCATTGCCTTACACGATGATGGAAAATCTGCGTGTGACGTATCTGGGGTGGTTTGACGCGTACGGGCTTGTAACACTAGAAGAGTGCTTGTCGTCTAAAGTCAGAGGGTTTATTGTGAAATCTCCTCCCGCTGTGCAGGTGAGCGCCTTTATACCCTCTCTATTTGTCTCCCTTTAACTTTGATGTCCAGCGCAGTATCAGTATCGATGAAGACACAAGAGAGGTGTTAGAAGATGTGCTGCAACTCGATTGCTCTGAGAGAGCGTCACTGGATGAGATTACTTCTTACTCTTTTTTCCGGAGGAGGTTGTAATATAACCACTACCTCTTCACGTGGGTATTACCTCAGTTAATACTGTCAATGGACACAATGATGTTTGTCGAAAATAATACGTCCTTTTCTCCAGTGAGCCGGCTAGAAACTTAGACATTCGTTCTGTACCATTGATATATCATCCAACCAGTCGTATTCTAAGAATGAACATTTCGCAAACACGACACAATTTTTACAGCACGACGGTAACGTACGTAGAAACACCTCACTCAGACCTTACCATAGTGTTAGCCGTCCCGTTGTTAGAAAATGCAGTTATAATAATAATAATAATAATAATAATGTAATTGATTTCAAAAGACATCTTGAAGGACATAGAATGTGGATAGTCTCACGTTTCAAGAAGAAGCAAAACAAGAGAAACAAGACATCGCCTTACTTTTTCTCGGTTTCTATGTAGAAACCATATTATACTAGTATCTGGCTACCTCGAGTAGCGATATGCCTAGTGCGTATCATATTAGTCTACGACGCGAAGAGCGTGTGGTAATAGCGAGGGCTGTCAACTTTGACTGATATGGACTCCGTTTAGGAAGAAATCGAAAAATTTGTGTATTGCCTTTTTAAACAGAAAACTGGCAATTATAGCTATAATTCAGTTAGGACGCGAATATGACCGCATATATTGGGCATTAATACAACCAGTATTACTTCCATACAGTATTTGATAGTCTCCTAAAGGTGATGTGAATATTACGACTAAATGGTGGCATGAATCGGATGGCTAGTACCATTATTGTAGTACATACAATACATCTACACAGAGCATCGTTCAGTCTTACTTAGCATTTTTTCGGCGGCGTTTCGATGGACTTTTAGTCTTGACGCTTAGCGGCGGAGATTCAGACTCGTTGCTATCAACCATTACACGGTCATCTTCACTGCTATCAGACCGCATCGACATCTTCTCATCAAACTGGGACGGAGGAGGAGTATCATCATTCCTGCTTCTCTCCTTTCGCTTACCGAGCCTCGAAGAACCTACAAGATAGTATTGACAAAGCCCATAAAACACGATCAGAAAAACCACCTACCTTCTATAATATTAACTGCAGTTCCTGCACGTAGCTTGACAAAGCCGTCGTCGATCATTTTCGATTTCGATACACCGTCAGAGGGCGATACCAAATGTTCAGGGAGCTTTCCTACTCTCACCAATTCGATTGGGATGAAATCTGGACCCCACGATCCGGAGAAAAAACTGAAGGATATAGTAAAACAGACCCATATGATATCACCTCGCGTATACAGATTCGGCCTGCACTTCTGCAGATCCGTCAGAATGGATCCGTCGAGTTCGTACAGCGACGGCCGTTCAGGGTTCAGTATGAACCCTTTGTCTTTTTGGTCTTTTACAGCATCCGATACCCATGGATGTGGTTGATACTCCAACCGTTTCTCGTCTGCAGAGTTGAATGGCGTCTTCCTCAAGAACATTTTAGAGGCTACCGTAAATCTATCCCGACTACTGGGGGAAAAGTCTTGCCAAGACCACCTAGAATTTCCTAGTAATGCCTCACTGAAATCTGGATCTGCTTTTGCATGGGATTCCAGGATCTGAAGCGATCGTTTAATTTGATGTAAATTTTTTTTGGAGGAGTGAGGGTTTGGCTGGACTGACCTCTGCTAAAGTGTGAAACGACCCATCTGTGGAAGTATCAAAGGAATATGCATACTCGCATTTATGTCCTATGGCAGATTGTCTGATGCAATATATTCAAATATTGTGGACGATGAATAGAAATATATCGACTCACACTCTACTTTCAAACACAGTACTAGGGATTGCTTTACCTTTTGGAACGAAATTTCCAGAGAGTGGGTCTGAACCCCACGCATAGTAACCCGCGTGAGTGAATATAGCCACGTTGTTAGTCCGTGTATCAAAGAACTTGAAGTTGACATTAGCGACTGAAGTATACCACTAATAGAAATCATACCGCCCAGCGGCTCGACTGTCCCAGAGGACGTAACTCCACCAAGGGTTCGTTGGACGTTAGCGAATCCACAGCTTCAGTGAGTGTGATTTCATCATCCCGAAATCTCTTTAAATGCCATTGCGTCAGGGTATCGATAATTTCGTCATTACTCATTGCTAGAGGAGTCTTTTCCTATGACAATATTTTAAAGGCGCGATACCGATCTAGTTATATACTCGATAATCGAATGCACGTGACAACATGGAAACTGTCTATATTAATGTTTAAGACTATATTTAAGACTATAATGGATAATAACGTATTAAGAAATTCTGCATAAAGCGAGTTACCGAAATTGGGCTGTTGTAGCAACAGGCGCCTTTTTCGGGTAGGGAAGGGATTATTATTATTATTATTATCAATCAATCAGGCAAGTCTTAAGACGGAAATTCCTGTTCTGGCTACTTACTTGAAAAGGGTCTTACTCTTTCAAACACGAACTCATTTTAGCAATGTTTTACCAAATCGTCATATTGAATCATTCCCACTCCACATGACGAAACGATCGATATAAAGCAAAGGGTGAACTAGGGACGTAAATGTAACTCTTCAGATATGCCACTGATCCGGCAGTCTCAACGTTCTTGTCATTCGCTACCCCTGTCGTTAGGACACATGTCGACACTCGAGACATGGCTAATGACAAGCCCTATGACAGTGATAACTCATTTAATGTCGTTTTTTTCGGTGAGACGGTTACACGCAATAAGGAGGACATCGAAGAGCCTCAGGTTAATCTTTGACGCATACGCGACAGTCGCATGGGACTTGAATTTACGCCTAAAGCCTTGGTTCTCGGATGTTGCAGGATTCCGTCGTACTTTACATGAAACCAACGGCATTATCAGTGGATCACAAGCCCTTCCGTTCTTCGACTGGGAACATTATTCTGATAGCGACATGGATATTTTCATGAGGGCAGGTGGTGTAGAAACAATGTGCACCTGGTTGACCCACCACTCCTATGTATACGAGGAAGACTACCCGGTGTATCCCCGGGGAGTCATGAAAGAGAAACTGTTCACTCTGTCGTCCAGAGCTATAGAGAGCACTTCGAACACCACTCGACCACTACTCGGCGTGTTCAATTTCGTGAAACGCAGTAGAGACGTAAAGAAACAAGAGGTTTTTTATCACGTACAAGTCATCGCTGTCGACATCGATCCCATCAATTATGTTCTATTCGAATTTCATTCTAGTGAGTGTCTATATACATTATTTTTCTAGTTTGAATCACCTTTTAATCTCAATTTGATTTTACGTACACTTTACAGCAGCTGTGATGAATATTATTGTGGCAAATTACGCCGTTTCTATATTTCCGCGTTCGACTTTCATACACCGTTACTCTTTTATAGCACGGAAACGGCCTGGAAGGACACTCGATTGGGTGACAAAATACACCGACAGAGGATTTCGAGTTGTCGGTGAGGATGGCGTTTTACCGAGACGGGAGTTGGTCCTGGGGGAAAGGTATGTAATGGATCGACATTGCTGGACCATCGCATTCAGAGGTAATTCTTTCATCTATCGAGCATTTTTGACTCTGAAATCTGTATCAAAAAACAAATTTCCGAATACAGATCCATTCGATGACCCAGGCATCTACGGATACACTCATCATCGGGTTGAATTCGATGTTATCGGACTTGCCTTGGGACTTGTGAGACCTGGGGAACACGTACGCATTGAGGAGAGGTTCACTCGGAGGTAAGCGTACACCTTTCTCTTTGAAATGCAAGTCTAATGATCAAGATTTATACAAGCGCACTAATCCATAGAGCACGCAAACGCATCCAGGAAGAAGATGAAGACGACCATGCGGCCCGAGAATCAAAAGAGAACGACGAGGCACTGACCATTAGGTACTAAGGGTAACAGATCATTGGGCTTTACATTAGCGGAGGAGAATTATAAGCACTTATACGATGCCGTAACCTAGCCGATTCTTCGCATCTATTAATCGACGACATCGCCTCATTCCAACCAAATTTCAAAAGTATGCTGGAAACACTTGTCGTTGATTGAGTTGTACCTTAAAGACAAAAATTAAAATCACAGAGTCTAACATTGGTACAGACTAAAGTGATTGAAGTAGAGTTGATAAAGTCAGCCACCTACTGATCGTTAATTCATTTTCAATGAAAACTACCGTTTACACAGTTCCATGTGAACGTGCTATTCGGATCGTTTATACTGTTGAATAAGCATTGAGAATCGTCTGACACAAAAACGACTACGAATATGACTTTCCAATATAGAATTATTTCAGATAATTTTTAAAAATTACATACATAAAAAAAGATGGTGAGGTATTTAAACAAGAAAAGAGACGATACAGGCGTCAGAACGAGAATCAAGTAGCAATGCTTTGGACGTGGTCCTGTGAACATTTTTTCCACAATAGATCGAAATGTTTAATCCATCTTTGCAATACAGCTGAGCATATTTGATTGCATACATGTATATTGACCACTCACCTGAATAAAACAACAAAAATCAGATCCATATCCGAGTTAGCAACATTGGTGAGAGAAACACCCCCGTTTTCGTGATCATATTTTGCAAAAAGGATGTTTCCATGCCATTTGCGCCCAAACTTTGCTTCTATTGCTTTATTTTGAGGAGGTTTATGAATAAACGCAGACACGAAGATGCGCCAGTCGTTGGCTAATTTGTCGTCCGTACCAGGCAAAACAGAAATCCGCACGCTACATGCACCATTTGGAAAGAAGGCACTGACGTCGAGGTGTTCATCATCCTCCCCTGCGTACAGCGCAACAGACACCCTAGTGACTGCACCACTGGTTGAAAATAGAGCGGCTTTCAGTCAGGAACTTGATCCATACTAGTCATAGTTATTTAACTGAACACAGTGACGAAGAAAGGTTCGACACCCACTCCTTTGAGACACTCTGAAATCGCTTGAGCACCAGCAGCGGACAAATCTGGTTCTGGTACGATACAGTTCGATTGTCCAGGATGCTAAATGTAAGATCAGTAAATTTAAATATGACTCTACACTATCGGACATACCACCAACAAAAATGATTTTAAAGCATTTGCGAATGCCATAGAAAGTAGCAGGAAAATGGCTTTTGTATATGAGAAAGGCGAGTTATTACGAGCAGTGACTGACCACGCACTCATTTTATACCACCCTGTTTCATTGCCTTCCCGAAAGAGGTAGGTCAGATACCGGTGTATAATCGTTGTTCCGTCCTCACACCACTCCAAATGTTCAAAATTAGAAGAATACTAATGATCAGGAACATTCCTACACACAAAACCATTACGATACGTCTTGATCACGCGTCGCATATATCGCGTCATTTACGAACACGGGCCTACATCCTCGAGAAAGATATATAATCAGCAACATCTATTGTCAATGCAAGCACAGCAGATATAAGGCTAAGATTTTTTGTTTCTGTGATATAAGTCTACGCCACAACTCCGAGTCTCCCTTTCGACCACTGCCTATTGCATAGAAAGAGATAATAAATAAAAGCAAGTCAGAATCATATTATACCACAGTTTCGGTTATCGAATCAGTTCATACCTCCAGATTTTTGGTTCTGCTACCCTTATGTACGAGTCAGCCCTGGCAGTACATGACGTCCAATCCAGAACATCGAATGCGGGACCCTTAAATGATTTGACTCGCTCCATAGGCGCTGAACCAAATATGGTAAATCCACAAATGGCATTAAATTAACGTGGAACGCGGTACTTACTGGAGCGCTTACACGGGATACACCAACATGCACCATCACCAAAGCGTCGCTCGCCAAGCTCCTTCCCGCGAAAAGGTACACAAGAAAAGCTAATCTTATTCATGTCATGCGAACGGCAATAGCTCTCTAGCCATTTTCGATGCCCTTCCATCCGATAATCAGAAACCACATAGTCTTGACGTGCCACCATTGTGCATCGGTTAACAAAAGTTGTTCTTGGGAATAGCGAAATAGCATGGGTTGAAGTAATTACATTCATTAATCCGGCTGTGTCTTCAATGAGTGTCTGTTATACATAAAATGGATCGGATGACGCACATGAATGAGGACTTACCTCTGGCCCACGTATTTACAGTGAACTTCAGTGAACTTCAGTGAGATTCAGTGAAGTTCAGTGAAGTTTAGTGAGGTTCCACAGTATGGACAGGTCAATCAAAAAATACAAAAAAAATTCCAAAAAATACCCCATTATCTGAGGTTCCCAAATCTGGTTGAATCATGTGACTAGCTGTATTTCTCTTTCAGTAAAATACAAGAAACTTGAAAAATATAATACTTTTGGTAGATTTGGACTTAAAATGTTCATAACTAAGTGAGAAAATATCTTACTGATGTAATTTAACCTGATATAAGATGACATAATCAATTAGTATTACTATAAATAAATTAAAAATTTTAGGAATTTATTTTTGGACTGAAGTTCAGTGAAGCTGAACTTCAGCAAACATCAGTGAACATCAGTGAACTTCAGTGAGATTCAGTGAAGTTTACTGAAGTTCTATTTAGCTGAGAGGCTAATCTCAACCTATAAACATATATCTAAAAATAGAAAAAATACTCAAAAAATACCCCTTATCTGTGGTTTCCAAATCTGGTGAATCATGTGACTAGCTTCTTGTCTCCACAAGAAAAACACTAAAAAACACTAAAAAACCTAACACTTTTATTAAGTTTTGACTTAAAATGCTCTCAATCAAATAAGGAAACACATTACTAATGTAATCTAATCTGATATAGAATATCATAATAAATAAATTTTCCTAGAAAAGAATTTACTATTTTAGGGATTTTTTTGTCATAGAAGTTCACTGAACTTCACTGAACTTCACTGAACATCACTGAACTTCACTGAAGTCAGACTGAAGTCCGTGGGCCAGAGGAAAGTATAGCGAGAAGCTATCCCTCCCATGTCAGGTCGCTCGAATATTCTGCCGCAGTGCTTAGCGATGCATACCTTACTTTCCCTTTACTGGCTTTGGGGCTGGTAGCGCTATCAAACCTGCGTAGTCTAACACTATCGATCCCATTGAGTATGATGGAATTCCTTATCCAACTCCTAACACGAGACGGGACGATTCGTCAGTCCTCGTCAGTATTCAAATACATCCGTACGATGAACGAAGAACTGCCTTTGGTGATGCCGAACAATCTACCGGCCCTACGGTCTCTTTCCATCGATAGTCACTTATCTTTGATAGTGATCGCACGTTATCGCCCTTTGAAGGAACTCACTATCCGAGAGCCTGTAGATATCAACGACCTGGATTTCATTTCAAATTGCCTCGTGGACCAGTTTAGCACCACCTCCCACCTCAAACGTTTGATGTTAACGCTAGATTCCGAGGCAGCCACCAAAGTCACTTACGCCCTTCTTGGACTGTCTGCAATGTTTCCCTTCCTCGAAGAACTTGTATTTAGGACCGAGCACATAAACACTCTGGTGGGTACTTTCCGATATATGTTAAAGGATGCCTATACTGATCCACAAAATAATCGGAATCCTTTTTAAAGGCAGTGTCTAAAATGCTGGCACGACATCGAACTGTGTTTTACAATGCACGTACACTCAAATTCAATCCAGATATCTACTCGTCTGTCTCTTCTATGGTACCAGACGACAGAATTATATCCCATCAGAAGCGTCATCTAACGCGTGCGTCAAAGTTCCACCCGCGTTTGAATTCGGTACAGTTCGGGAGCATGATATGGACACTGACACCAGACGCCGGATGGAAAACTGAACGTGAAGATGTAAGTTTGGTCAATTACGGGTTCCGTAGCTGGATATGTTCTTCACCATACTGCGTATACTACGAGGACACAAATGAAAGCGACGAAGAAACCGAGTAAATAAACAAGTGAAGAGTTGATACAACGATTCAGAGGATCTTAAACACAACGACAATACCAATCAACAAGTATATAGGAATACTAAGTAATGTAGTTGATCAGACGTACCACACTAACAGACAAGTCAACGATAACGTTGGATTAATATTCTAGCCTCAATGTAATAACATCCGCAGTAATGCAAGTAAAACAGCAATTCTCCCACGTATCCCGGATCGCAGGGTCCATATCGGTCTACGTCATAGCCGCGGAAACATTGAAATGTCAATGATGGTGGCAGTTTCGTATTTTGAACTTCAAATGATAAGAGCAAGCTAAAGCGATGATAATCTAATATGTCCGATTTTTGCGCCAGTTTCATGCGGCATTTCGTTTTATGCAATCACACACCTTATTTTATATGCGCTAATCAGACCCAAAATAACGGTATTTTGTGCTAATTCATTATTGAACCGATATTTGGCCGATCATACTGGTCAGGATACCAACAGTATTACAGATTTTTTCCAAGAAAAAGAAGAAGAAAGAAATTGGCACGGCTTCATTATACCTTGGCACTGTATTGGTCCGTACTAGTTTTAGGAGCCAAGTAATAGTGCAAATCACCCATGTCGGCTTTATATACACACTAAAGTCCACAAATAGTCAGTATGTTAATAAGAGATGAAACGACATTGAGACACGTACAACACATGGCAGATCACTGGAAAGCCTAAGGCAAACCTCGTCTGCTACCATACCCGCCTTCGAAATCTTTATAAGATGAGGAATCGATAACAACGACAACGCACTTTTTTTGGCCACGATTTTTGCCGATCGCCTATCGACATGTCGCTGAGAGAAGAACAAACCGTGGCCTGCCTCCTCGTCCACGTACACAGGGAAAAAAAATTCTCCACGTCCAGCAGCCCCGTTCGCCTCAAACCGAAGCCCCCCTTTGTCTACGGTCACGCATACCATATCGGATAAACAAGAAAGAGACTCTAAAACACGGATGAATTCACACGAGTCCAACAACGCGGTAGTGTCGTAGACATCATCAGGGATGTTGTATGCTTCAGGTTCTAGACTGGACGTCCTGATGTCATAAGTAACCGACCACGGAGACTCTAAAAAGAAGGTACGTCAGCGACTAAGAGAACATCCCTTCATCACACCATACCATCGATACCAAATGACAGATGTATGACAGACGGGATATCATCAGCGACAACACTACACGTCTCCCCGCGCTCTGAACAGTCCAAAATGGAGTTGAATCTCGGGATGCTGACAGAGAAGGACACAGGACGACTGCATTCGAGTTCGGTAAAAACTTGAGGAGAAAACCTCATCATAACCAACACCACGCGGGATTTATCCATGGCATAAAACATAACCACGTTCCCAATGCAATGGAAATGTGCCTCTGATGCAACTCCTTTAACGGCTAAGTCACAGGAATTAGCAGGAAGCGGGTGCCGACCGAGGAAACGAAAGTACCTAGGAAAAGGTCCCTCAACATTTCGGCATCCTTGAAAGTGGCTCTGAGCATGGTAACCGAATCGGATTGATCTTTGGACGACTTTTTGAGAGGTTACGAAGTTACAAATGCTCTCTATCCCACATAATTTATACCCAGCGTCCCATCCATCAAGTAAATAAACGAACAAACTTAGTCCAGGTAGTACTGATTCTAAAAATATCAAGGACGTCGAACAATTCAAGATATTCCAGATAAGGCGATCGACTACAATGGAATTACCATAATAATTAAAACCTGAATACTATTTACAATACCAAGTTCCCAATTTTGTGTAGAACCGTTCGAGACTCCATTCGAATCGTCACAGAATAAGAAATACAAATGTTTATTGCAACATAATAGGTCATTATGCCTTCTGTACGCAAGACGTCATGGACTCATGCTCGTCCTACGAACTGGATACGGAAATACCTGTAAAAGCCAATTCCGCCGTCATATCATTCATTTTATTACTCGTAATAACCAGCTAGAATCCAAGTAAGATGCGGACCAAAACAAGTATATCCAAAACAAGTATATCCAAAACAAGTATATCCAAAACAAGTATATACAAAAACAGACGACCACCCTTCAAATGTCAAGTACGATTGGGATACAAACCTTTGTAATGTATGACACGAGGGTGATAACACAAACAGGAGGCCCGTACCCGTGCTCTTCTACACGCGCCATTATACTGTATATAAATACTCACCAGAAAATGAAGAACTACCACCACCATTTGACATGCCGGCGTTCAAATCAACCTCACGTCAATCTTGCGGAAACCGAATTGCCAAACGGTCGAATATTCTACCCCCTTTACGCCCCAGCCGCGTAATAACAATCTCAGCACTATCGCTCTACAGTGAGTATTAGTATCTATTCACAACAGAAAAGCTCGCCTCATGTCGACAAACTACCAGAATCTATAGATCAAGGGATTATCGACGTCAAAGACCATACACAAAATTCTTTCTGGTCACCACGAAAACAAACCGCATTCATAAGCTCTATATTCCAAAACATTCACACAGGTTCGATAATATTTGGTATGTGTATCCGCAATGCCCTCCACCACCGTTCTAACCAGTCAACACAGCGTGCCATTACAATGAAGACGGGTCCACGAGTAAGGTATGCATTGATGGGGCTCAACGACTGATTGCAGTCGCAAAGTAAGTCTAAGCAATACCACAGGTCTGACGTATTTTCATACATCGTTTCTACCGCATACAGATTCTTTGTAGGTGAAGTTGAGTGATCGCCCCATTCACGATAAAATACCCAACTCAGTCCTACCATTGGACATACAGATCCCATGTAAGTAAACACCAACCGTTCAACATCCATACACAGACTCATTCTCAATGTATTGACTATGACCAGTTAAAGTCGAGTAAGTGCACATTATGAACTAGCATATATATCGTTGCTAATCCGATTTATCGATAGACCCTATCATCGCACTTCATGGGCCACGAAAAACAAGTCACATCCAAAACGTAGGCTCATAGCGGAGAACACACTAGACGCACTCAAATGCAGACAGCTAATCTGCGTTGAATACGATGACATCGATACCGCACAGACCAACATTCTGCGTAACGCGATCTGCCTCAAACAATCGAAATAAAATAGCTGTCATATCCGAACAGTCGATACAATTTCAAGCAGCCGCAATCAGAATGTAGTCAGAAATACAATGCATGTTCACGCTGTATGCTACCCCAGCGACATCGAGAAAACTATGCATCTCTACCTACGTAATTACAACCTTCAATCTAAGTCAAATTTTCCTACGACGAGAGACCGCGTATACAGAAGATCCTCCCGAAAATAGCAAGAGGAATGACTGTAGACCAAAAATAAGGCCGTTGTGCATTCGCCTTACCCCCGAACGACATCGGCGAAGAAACACGATCAGTTTGAGGGCTCGATGAAGTGGCACAAAATTCCCTGGGTTGTACGCAGCTTGATGGCAAACGAAGATGAAAGACGCTGGGAGGCCAGTGGGTATCTCTTTTCCTGTCTGAGCGAGCATCGACTCGATGAAGAACAAGGATGGCGAGTCCTTGAAGACTAGCATCATTGTACTGCGCCTCCACGCGATAGCAAAGAGGACGATCCCCTACATCACAATGTTCGTCCAAGACAAACAACGATCCGAGACGAATCGGAGCATTGCCCACTCTTTCGACGAACTCCTCGGTAGGGTGGACGACCCACTTGAAACCCAATCTAGTCCATACTAGACCCTTGAACGTAATGCAACTTGTAGGCAGTACTGGCACCATCAGCGAGTCCTCGCGATCGTCGCGGACTTGGCACGAACCAACTGACGATGCGTACAATTGAGGCGCAAGCGCAAGCCGGTTATCCTGAGCCGGCAAATCACTACTCCGTATCTTGGCAGGGGTAATAGTATCAACACTACTGCGACTGACCTGTCCAATAGTTGTAAACATCAGTAATCTGCGTAAACCCTTCTGCTTAGAAAATGCACATTGCTCCCGTTGGACGGGATCACATCACCAGGTCGTATGGGACTGGTGGCACACGGTGAGACAGGAGGCAGACACACAGGCAATGGGGGCTGAGGAGGATACGTCATCGGGTTTCTGCGAATAGAAGAACGCGAAGAACGCGAAACCAAATTTGACGATCTTGTATGTTGTGGGACGGCTGGTGGTGGATAAGTGGGTAGAGGAGGAAGCTCGAACCCATGCGCAGTCAAAACTCGGACAACGCAACCGGCCACATTTTGGGGCGTTACATCTGATGGGATATCTTGAACCATACAAAGGATGAGCGCTTAAAGCGTACGACGGCTGCTTAAAATTAATGACAGTGAGACTGCATTATATATAGGCATGTATAACCATAGATCAGATTAACAGGGGAAGTCCATTTATTATATATATATCGACTAAGATGGACCAACTATACCACTAGCATATTATATACAGAATACAGAACACTCTAAAGAACACCATGACGGAATACCAAAGAACACCGCACTCTGCTCCTAAACCAGCTTAGGGTATAGACATTTCTAGAACACTAATTAGCCGAGTATATGCAATTAATTAAAGAAATTTGGTTGGTTTTGTACCATAGAAACAAGCACATGACACATCCGATTCTTTTCTTACCTGTATTAACACCTGGATTTTAATTTACATAGAAGTACAGCTACAAAATCTCCACCCCTCAGTTGGAGCAATTCTAACACATGTGAGGACGTGCCAAGAAAGCGGCAACTCTAAGAAATGTAAGAACGTGCCAAGAAAGCGGCAACTCTAAGAAATGTAAGAACGTGCCAAGAAAGCGGCAACTCTAAGAAATGTAAGAACGTGCCAAGGATGCAGCAACTCTAAGAAATGTGAGAACGTGCCAAGGATGCAGCAACTCTAAGAAATGTGAGAACGTGCCAAGGATGCGGCAACTCTAAGAAATGTGAGAACGTGCCAAGGATGCGGCAACTCTAAGAAATGTGAGAACGTGCCAAGGATGTGGCAACTCTAAGAAATGTGAGAACGTGCCAAGAATGCGGCAACTCTAAGAAATGTGAGAACGTGCCAAGAATGCGGCAACTCTAAGAAATGTGAGAACGTGCCAAGGATGCGGCAACTCTAAGAAATGTGAGAACATGCCAAGGATGCAGCAACTCTAAGAAAGGTGAGAACATGCCAAGGATGCAGCAACTCTAAGAAAGGTGAGAACGTGCCAAGGAGGCAGCAAGTCTAACAAGCAGTAGAAGCACATCAAGGAAGCAATTTTAATGAATGTGAGAACATACCAAATGTCAATTCTACTGAATGTTAGAACATAACAAGGAAGTGGCAAATCTAACAAGCGTTAGAACGTACCATGGAAGCGGCAAATCTAACAAGCATTAGAATGTACCATGGAAGCGGCAAATCTAACAAGCGTTAGAATGTACCAAGGAAGCGGCAAATCTAACAAGCGTTAGAACGTACCAAGGAAGCGGCAAATCTAACAAGCGTTAGAATGTACCAAGGAAGTGGCAAATCTAACAAGTGTTAGAACGTAACAAGGAAGCGGCAAATCTAACAAGCATTAGAACGTACCAAGGAAGTGGCAAATCTAACAAGCATTAGAATGTACCAAGGAAGCGGCAAATCTAACAAGCGTTAGAACGTACCAAGGAAGTAATTCTAATAGTCATCAGAAAATGTCACCTATCAGCCAGTGCATTCCTGGCAAAAGTATTATAGTAATTTGATTATTGATCTAAACCTAACACTGCTCGTTCAACTCCTGACATCAATCAAACTTGAATCTATACAGAGGGTATAATACAATTTGTATTTGGGATTCTGTTGCGATGTAGTCACTTCCATTCATGTTGGCTGACATGTGAAGTGATAACAATGCAACAGCAACCCTATTATTAATTTTTTTAACTGCACTCTAAAGCGACTCTATACTGTCAAACGTTACCAGACTAGAACATCAATACCAGGCAAGACCCGAACATATATCATGTGGTATTAGCACGATACTTGCTGGCATGCAAAAAAAGAACGTAAATTCCATACAGCATCACAATAGATTGATGAAGGTTGTTACCCCTTGTCTTGACAGAATGAGACCCAATGGGTAGTCACTTACTGGCAGATGAAAAGAAAAAAAAAAAAGACGTAAATCCCATACAGCATTACAATATACACCAGAGGATTTAAGAAGGGCGAACAATAATAAACCAGCTACATTTCAACCCCGCGAATCATCACCTTACACTACCAAAATCCCATTATAAAAATGAATGCCGCATCACACATCAATCCGGGTAACTGGTTCCCAGTGAGTCTACCATTAAGTTACGTCACAGGGTCCAGGCCGGCTTAACCTATCTACAGTCAGGGACTAAAGTATTCTGGTGGACCAGCAATGGTGACATTGAAGAAGGCATAGTTCAATCTTCAAGTCGCCTGCCAGATGTAAGCTACGACATAAAGCACGATCTACTGTCCTATACTAACACGTGCATCAGGGGACACAAATATTGGTGATAAAACTGTTGAAAAAAGACAAGACCGCAACGCTACTGTAAGTAAAACAGTCCAGGTTAAATGAAATCTTCTAATAAATCCGTCCCATTAGAGCGTGCGGTGTTATGAAAATCGAATAAACTGTCAAGTATCGGTACTTACTAGTAGAACTCTACATATGCACAAAACAATTGTCTATTCAATTTCGCACCTATTCGATCTCCGTCCCTGAATATATTCTTAGAGTACACCACCGCTTGTGAAAATACATCAATCGGACGATAAGTAGCCGATGTTTGCCTGACACACCATGTGCTGTACAGGCGGCACTCCTTTTGACAACCCACTGACCTTGCGTGTGAACAGGCTCCTAAACCTGCCGTAGGGCGGCCTTTCGGCGTCTAGTAGGGGACGTTCTGTGGACGTCCACTCACCTGTGTGCTAGTGAGTCGAGGCCACCCCTCCAGGCACGGTTTGTTGGACTTAGAAACT
>Ga0247741_1000305_pt1 | contig 30046 bp, 52 predicted proteins | sample UWRJL213509R2_FD_180945 | JGI IMG/M metagenome (GOLD analysis project Ga0247741, IMG submission 180945) | Plant litter microbial communities from Arlington Agricultural Research Station in Wisconsin, United States - UWRJ-L213-509R-2 | ecosystem: Environmental > Terrestrial > Plant litter >... | reverse complement strand
GCCCAATACGAGAAAATTACTGACGACACCGCATGTCACAGCCTTAGGTGGCGTGCCCCCGAGGTCGGTGAAGCTGCTACCCGGGACTGCGCCTTTCGGGTTAACGGCAGGGTTTATGGCGATCGTTCTGCCATCGAACTGAGCGAAGCGCCAATAGCCCGGCGAAAGGGAGGAGCCATCGAAACGCTGCGTGATGAAGCCATTGCCAACCTCATAAATATCGTCATTCGTGGCCGCATAAACCAAGGGCGTGCCATCCGGCAAAGGAATGGAGAAATAGCCGCGCGCTGGCCCCGGCAGCGTGGTCCCAGACAGTGGAACATGCGATGCGAACGGCGCATAGGCTCCGGCGACTGGAAGCACGTTCACGGCCTCCGACAGGGCCGGGCTCATATGTGGCGCGCGATCGGGCTCCCATGGGCCAAACTGGATCGGGACGTCAGCCATTGCAGGCCATCTGCCCCGATGCCATCCGATCGTATGACTTGTTGACCAATTCCTTCTGCGCGTTTGCAACAAGCTGTTGCTGTGCCTGCGCTTCGTCGAAATCGCGGATCACGTTAGCCAAAAGCTCGCGCTTCGCAATTGCGCGGATCAGCTTTTCGCCTTCATTGGTCCAGGCATTGGCCTGCGCGTCGTTGATGAGGGGGGGCAGACGCGAAACGCCATCGACGTAAAGCGAATAGGTGATGCGCGGCGTCGGGTAGAGGCGCAGGCTGCTGCCGTAGCGCGCCCACCGATAGGGCTCGCCATCCGCCGCAGTGCCATCGCGCCACTGGTTCAATTCGAGGTCATTGGCCGGATAGAGATTGCGACGCTGCCCATTGATCGACAGGTAAACCGCGTCGATCTCCGTCATCGCGGAGAACTCATCCGACCCGTAATATTCCTGCCCCGCGTAGAGCGGGACGAGAAGGCCGCGCACTTCGTTGAACCAGAAGCGGTTCTGCGCGGCCTCCGAAATCGCGTCATCAATCGCAAGCCCGATCTGGCTGGTCAGGTCAGCCCTGTCCAGTTCGTCGGCGATGCGGGCCTTGACTTGCCCCAAGGTCCGCGCCGTGCCGAGATTGATGACGATCGTCATTTACTTGGTCTTCTTCGCCTTCAGCGGATCACCCGGCGTGTAGCCGTCGAGCTCGAGATCCGCGTTCTGGCTGTCGTTCGGCAGAGCGCCGTCCGGGTGCGGGTTGTTGTCGGCCACACCGTGAACGACGGGGTCGTTCGGGTTGACCAACGCGCCCTTGCTGGCGACCGGAACAACGCCGCTCACCTCGCCTCCGGCGGGGACGGCAACGCGCTTGTCCTCGTCCTTCAGCGTTTCCATGGCGGCGCCGGTCGTGGTGTCCGTGTAATAGCCGTAGAGCGGCGCAGTGCCGTCTGCGTTATTCTCGACCACCACATAACCCTTGTCGGCGGCTTCCTCCGCCGTAATGCCGGGAACGACCTTGTAGGCCGCCTTGGGGCTCGTCTTGATGTCAGTCATTCCGACCTCCTCAGCGATCGTTGTTCGGATGGTACGACACGAGCACATAAGCCGTGCCGGTCGTCGCCGCGGTGCCCGTCTGCGAATATGCGACGAACACGTCGGTATCGGCCGCCAGCGGGTTCGATGCCGTGGTTGCCTTGAACGCGGCGGCCGCCTTCTGGCCCTGCGTGCCGGCAACTGCCTCCGCGCTGGTCATCAGGTCGGTGCCGGTGCCGGTCGTGCCCACGGTGAGCACGTTGGTCGTCGCGGCGTTGAACACGGTCGCGATCTGCACGATCACCGACGTGATGATCGAGCCGGCCGGGATCGTGCCGACGAGCACACCGGCTGCGACACCGGCATCATTGAAGTTGACCAGCTTCCGCAGCGAGTGCGGCATCTGGTACTGGGTAAGGCGTGCAATTCCAGCCATCTTGACCTCCTTACGGTGCGGGGCTGTAGGTGGAGGCCACGAACGTCGCGAAGTCGCTCGTTGGGCCGGCGTTGTCGGCTGGCGTGAAGCGCGTCTTCTTCATGCCGAAGATGTTGCCGGCGGAGACGCCCAGCTGGTTGCCGTAGTCGAATTCCTCTTCGACCCACGAGAACTTGTCGCCGTCGGTTTCGCCCTTGACGCGACCCATGGCGAACATGCCGGCCTGACCGCCCACGAGAACCGCGCGGCGGGCATTGGTGACGGCAGCACCGGTCGTGCTGTTGACGCCGTTGGTGATGCGCGGTGCCTTGACGAGCAGGACGCCGTTATATTCACCGATCAGGTGGCCGCCCTTGAACAGCGACGTGTCCGAGGCATAACCACCCGTGGTGAGCGCCTTCTGGTAATCGATCCAGGAGCCGGCGGCGGCCGTGGTGCGAAGCTGATAGGCCTGGTAATCATGGATGAACATGATCCAGAGCTTGCGGCCGGCGAAAGATGCCGGCTTGATCGCGACACCGGTGTTCGCCGCGGTCGTGAACTGCGCCGCGCGCGCCACCAGCACGTCAATGATACCGAGCGTGAATTCGTCACCGGTGGTGAGCGATTCATCGGCGGTTTTCGCGTTGGGGCGGTAGATGTGCGCGGCGTCGGGCGCGATCGTTGCATTGTTGCCCGTCAGCGCCAGATCCGTCTGCGCCGTGAAGCCGCAGAGCTGGTTGAACATCGACGTGTCGTAACGGTCTGCGAACCAGTCGGCGAGACCCGACTTGCTCTCGTCGCGCACGTTGAACAGGATGCGCTGCTCGCTCATCTTGCCCGCCGAGCGGACGGCGTGGCGCAGCTGGTCGATGATCAGCGTGTCAGAATAGGTGGACAGCTTCTCTTCGTTGCCCTCGAGCGTGCCGTCGCCGGTGACACCGCGGCCGGTCAGCTGGCCGCGCAGGCCGTAGGTGACGCGATCGCCGCCGCCCTTTTCGAGGTCGTCGATCTGCTGGATGACGCTGTCGGCGGAACGGCCGATAAGATCAGAGAAGAAGGTCTTGCGGAGGGCTTCGACTGCCAGCTTCCGGCGCCAGACGCGCGGGGCTAGAGCGTGACCCACAGGATAATTCGTGGTTGCCATGATGGCGCTCCTTGGAAGGGGTTTCTGCGCCGCCGTGTCGTGGTGGCTACGGAAACTCCCCCGCGTCGGGAGCTGGGACGGAGAGGCTATCGCGCCTCATGGCGTAGAAGCGAGATCGCACCTCGGTTCGATCGTCACTCTACACCACAATTTAACGACGTTCAATCACCCCGCCATTGGGCTAGCCCCGATAAAGCCGATCGGCTTTATCGGGGGCCCAGAACGACTTTATCGGGGCTGCTGTGCCAATACTGCCGTTAGTGCCAATAGGTCATAATGGCTTAGTATTCCTTCAATTGTGCTCGTATGTAGTTGCATGCATTATCTTAGAGTGATATATAATTGAACAATGAAGCATAGGAGAAACATAATGGAAGCCGCATATCTTAGAACCAACGATGCCGCGAAATACCTCGGCGTTGGTCAATCGACACTCGAACGCAAGCGCGTTGACGGGACCGGCCCGAAATTCCGGGTGCTCGGCGCAAAGATTGTTACCTATTCGGTGGCTGATCTCGACGCATGGGCAAATCAGCAAGTGCTTAGCAGCACTTCCGAGCGCGTGACGAAATGAGCGATCATCTACTTACGCCCGAGGAATTTCACCGCGCGGGCGGACCGACACCGAAGACGCTCGCCAACTGGCGCGTGCTGGGGAAAGGCCCGAAATTCATCAAGGTCGGCCGGCTGATCCGGTATCACCCGGCAGATATCGCCAGCTATATCGATGGCCGGCGGGTTCAGTCCACCAGCGACTACAGAAGGATTTGAGATGCGGAAGACGGTACACGATTCAATTGTTCGTTTCCGGGTTAACGCAAACCTAGTCGCCTCTGCGGAAACGGTCGCAACTCAGCGCGGCATGTCGCTGTCCGAGCTGATGCGCGACGCGCTGCGGAAGGAGTTGGGCGCCAAATAGGCGCCGTCACCCCATCGCATCGATCAGCGCCTTGCCTTCAGGCGTGGCGTAAAGCCGATCGAACTCGGCCTCCGTCATGCGCGCGATGGCATCCGCATTGACCTGGTCCACGCCGGCGCCGCCACGGCCATTGGCCAGCGTGCGACTCTGACGCTGCCCCTGCGCGATCGCCGCCAACATCGGGTTCGGCTGTTGCTGTTGGGCCTGCTGCGGCTGGTATCCGTAGGTCTGGGCCCAATCGTAAGCGACCTCGGCCGGCGAGCGGCCCTGCTCAATCGCGGCACGGGTGATTTCCAGCACCTCGTTCGCAAGCGTCTGCTGCACCTCAACCGGACCAAGGCCCATCATGGCAAGCTGCCGCGATCGGGCCGTCGCGAGATGCTGGGCAGCCTGATCGTAATCGGGCGTTGCGGCGCGAAACTCCTGCTCGCTCTGGATGAGCTGGTTATGCAGGACGGTCTGTTCCTGACTGGCGATGCCCTGTTCGGCCTGCTGCGTCTGCTGCTGCCGATCGCGCTGTTCGAATTGGTTGATGCGCTCTGTCAGGTGGCGGATGCCGTGCGGGTCATCGCCGACTGGGGCTGCCGGCGCGTCTGCCTGCTGTTGGGACGCGGCGGGCGGTGGCGGGGTCTGCAGTGCGGCCGGGGTGGCTGGCTGGGCACTCAGCCGCGCACGCAGCTCGGCAAGCTGCGCCAACTGCGCCTGTGCTGCGGCAAGCTGGCCCTTCGTCGCCTTGTGGCCCTCACGCTCCGCATGAAGGGCGGCGTGCGGGACAGTGCGGCGCTGTTGCTGCTGGGGCGCGTCATGCTCGACAGCCTGATCGATGTCGTCAGCAGTGGGCGCGAACCGGCCTGCTTCATCGCGGGGGCGATCTGCGGCGGGAGGCGGGGCGGCATCATCCGCGGTGACGGCTTCGGCTTCGAGCTCTTCTTGCGTGAAATCGACCATTTTACGGCTCCAGTGCTATCATGTGGAGGGTTGCGGCGATCGGCGTCGGGTTGAGTGAAAGCGCGCCGGTGAGCAGTGCAAGGAGACCCGACGAGACGCGGTTGATCTGAAATACGCAGCCAGTGTTGGTCGGCGCGCCCATGACCTGAACATTGTAAAGGTCGGTCGTGCCGTTGGGGACCTGCACGATAGCACCGCAAACAGGCACGATGCCGGAGCCGAATGCCGTCGGATAGGTCCACGCATAGGTGGTCGCCGCGCTGCCCATCGTGATGATCTGCTTGCGCGCCTTGCTCGCATGCGTGTGCATGTCGCGCGCGAATTTGGTCGCATCCGGGCCGAGCACGCCACTGTCGGACACGCCCGGTGGGATGGTCGTTCCTGCGGTGGGTATCCGCGCAAGCAGAGCTGGCCCGCTGGTATCCACACTCAGATCGGGATCGCCGGCAAAGAACGCATCAATCTGCGCCTGCTGACTAGCGCCAGCCGGATAGGTCGCCGTTCGCGCCGGGTTTGCGTTCCCCGTGCAGATTGCCGAACCAGCCAGATTATAGACGACAGGCATATCAGGCCACCGTGAAGCCAGAGACAAACGCGCGCGATGTGCCCCGCGTCAGAACAGCCTGTCCGGCTGTGAGCGTCGGAAGCGTGCCATAGGCGCCGGGGTTCGCAAGCTGGTAGAACAGCTGGCCGGGGTTGGCGCTGAAGATAGCAGCCGTATCGGTCGATCCCACATAGCGCGAGACCCACCCCTGCGTCGCAGCCACGCACCGGAAGATGACCGAAGCCGTATTGCAGACGTTCGACACCCAATAAATCCCAGCCGGGAGAGCCAGCGACGCACCAAGCGCTCCGGTAACCACCGCAGCAGTGGCAGCCGTCATGTCACCTGTCGTACCCAGTGCAGCCCCCAAAGGGCCTTTGTTGGTTGGATCTTCCGCAAACACAGAAAGGCGAAACAGCGCCCCGGTCTGCGGCGTGGTTACCTCTGCCGTGAGCGCGCTGATGGTCGTATCAACGTCGATAATCATCGGCGTCCAATAAATCGTGTTGACGGCTACACCGCCGCCCGTGCCCACCGATAGACCGTAATCACACGGGTATACCCGGCCCGATACATAGCCGCTCGTGAACCACGAACGCAGCCACGCCATCGCCTTGCGGATGTACGAATATCCGTCGTTCGGCGCGTCGGGAACGCCTCCGCTACCACCACCTCCACGAGGAAATGGGCTCCATGAGAATGTCATAGAGAGGTCGCTAGCGCCTGAAGTAAGCGATTAGCGTAGATTTTACCGCCAGTAGCTGGAAATGGATGCAGAAGATCTGGGTCCATTACACGGAATGTTCCGTTCCATGCATAATATGCGGGATTGTTTACAGGACCAAACCCAGCCTGAACATCCAGAAAAGCCGTATCGTACTGCTGTGCTAGCTCGAAACATGCTTCCTGATATTGCACCATTGGAATTGGGTTTGCCGCCCGATTGTTTTCGATGGGCGGGGCTAGCAGAATATCCATGGACGGATTAACCGTCGCATCACGAAGTTGCTGGATGATGGTCTCGATATAGCCCTTGTACTCGGCCTTGCTGGCGAACGAGCCGTCCTGATGATCCTGATCGTTCGTGCCGATCGAGATAATCATAAGCTTGCAGTTGAGCGACGCGAGGATGTTGCGGTAGATTTGATTTGGGGCTAGCTGGCCCGCGTTGGCATAATATTGCGCACGCGACCCAGAGCCGGCGATCTTGCTGAAGCGCACGCCTCGCACATTCGAATTCTTGTGATAGAGCCCACCGAGACCTGCAACGGTTGTACCATTCGTCTCGATCGTCAGCGTGAAGGCTGAGGAAGGAGGTGAGACAAGATCGAACTGGACCGCAGAAGTGCCTGTAAGGGTGAGATCCGTCCACGTCGTGCCGCCATCATAGCTATAGCGGATCACCCCTTGGGCAGAGGTCGTGGCACGACAATAAAGCTTGATCGACGCCGTGCCGGCCGGAAAGCCTACCATTATGCGGTTGCCAGCAGTGCTCGCCAGCACGCCACATAGGTCTGCCGCATAACCCGCACCGTTGTAATTCGTGGTCCACCCTGCGCCGCTGAAGGTCACAGGATAGGTCGGCCAGCGTCCTGCACCGTTAACCTGGGACGGCCCCACGCCGGGGTATCCGAAGCCGATCCAGCCGGCCCCGGCGTCGGTATACGTTGCAGCGAGTTGATCAGCCAAAAACTGGCTATACCGATCGGGCCTTTGCCCGTAGCTGTCGGCAATGAGCGCCATGTCAAACGTGACGTTCTGTCCTTCGGCAAACTGCCCCTTGAACATATTCCAGTTGCGAAGCGCGGACATATTCCAAAAAGGGGGCAATGCGGAGGTTGCGCCATTGGCAAGCGGCCTAAGGCTGATCGCCAGACCGCGCGCAATGAAGTCAATCGCGGCACTCACTTACTTGTGACCAAGCTGGTAGGTAACCGTCCCGCTCGTGTAAGCCGAGCAGTTCAACAGATAGGCAACCCCGCCGTCATCTTCGGCCGAAACAGCCTCCTGAACGGGCGTGGTGAACACGGCGTAATTGGTGCCGCCGACAGTGAGGTTCTGACGCGTTGCAGCCGTGCCATCCGAGCAGCGCTGGACAGCAACAGTCGCGACAAAGGTGCCCGACAGCTTGACCCAGATGGCATGCCCTTGGATGGCCGTAAAAGGGGCGCTCTGGCCGGTCGCTGTGAAAGTGCCTGTGATCGGCGTGGTGCCCGATAAAGCCGGAACAGTGGCCGATGCGTTCGTGACGGTGGCGTTAGGTCCGCTGGACGCATCCGGAGTGCCAGCCTGCCCGTCAAAAATGATAGCCGCCAAGACCGGCAACGGCTGGTCGAACTGATTGACCGGAATGTTGGCCGCTACGACCTTCTGACGTGCCATTAGACCCCTACCTCGCTTCCGGTTTCAATCCCGCTGTCCGCAGCTGCATCAGCGCGCACGCGGGATGCGGCGATCTGGCCTGCGTTCTTCAAATGCTGCATGAGCAGGTCGAACTGCTCTTTTTGGCGATTTTCGGACGCCTCGAACTGGCGCTGGCGCTCTGCGTCCTGCTGCTCGATCTGTAGCTTCAGCAACTCAAGCTCAGACGCGCCACCATCGCCGCCTTGTTCCGGGCGCAACTTGTCGGCCCGCTCGGTTTCTGCCTTGAAGCCCTCAATCTTGAGCTTTTCCGCATCGACGGAACGATCTGCCTTGAGCGTCTCGTTTTCCTGGGTGAGCTGCGCAATCTGCTGCTGCCCCTCCTGGATCTGCTGCTGGACCTCGGGCGGAATGCCGCTACCGGTCATGGCCTGCGACAGCTCCTGCGCAGCGCCGAGAGGCAGTGGCGAATATTTGAGCGCGACGGCAAGCGCTGCCGGCTTTTCAGCGAGGCCCGCAATGAACGGCTGCAACGCCGCCCATGTCTGTTCCTTCTGGTTCGGTGACGACGGCGCCTCGTCCACGATGACGTCGAAGCGGTCTTCCTGCTTGTCGAGCCCGAACGCGGCGGGATCGAATGGCGCGAAGGCGTTCTTCGGTGCGGCGCCGGGCTGTTGCGGCTGCTGACCAGGCTGCGGCGGCATGCCCGCCTGCTGGTCCTCGTCCTGCACGACGCGCACCAGCACACCGGGAGGTAGCCTGCGCAGGCAGGAGATCAGGACATAGCCCTCGGTCTTGCGATACCGGCGCAGCGCATCGAACAGCGGCGCGAGGATCGACATGGCCGACTGACGGCGCTGATATTCGAGGCTTGCGGCCTGTTCGCGATCGGCCGCGCCCAGAAGCTCGAGATTGACGCCGGTGACGTTGCGGATGCTCGTCATGGAGAACTCGAGCAGCGATCCCAGTGCGGCGGGAAGCGGTGGCGCAACGCGCGGCTGAATGCGCCCACCCGACAGCGCGCCATCCGACACGACGATGGTCTTACTCGGGTCGCTCCAGTCCTGTTCGGCCTCACGAGGGTTCGCAAATGCGCCCTTCTCGATCATGAGCCCGCCCTTGGCGTTGGTCTTCAGGATCTGGAGCGTCTGGATCAGCGACTTGTTGACGATACGCTGCGGATCCATGAGCGGGCGCACGATGCCGTAGTGATAGCGCTTGTTGCGGTCCCAGCGGCCGGTGATCCAGCACAACGAGAAGCCGTCGATATCGTCGATCGTGGTCGGCTCTTCCCCTTCGCCCGCTTCGTTGGTCGGCAGGATCGAATTGGCGCCGAGAAACGCCTGCTTGTAGGCACGCGTGAAGATCGGTGCGGCCTGATAACCCTCCGCCTGCATTGCCTCGGCGTTGGGCTCCCATTCTTCGGCGCTGATCTGTTTCGGTTCAGGCTGCTGAGCCTCGATACCTTGCGGCGCGACGACCATGTAGGCCCGCACCCGCTCCCACCACTGGATGCGCACGACGCGCACCGTCTTGGGCCGCTTGTCATCGCGCAGACCGGCGCGGGTCTCCTCGGGATAATCGCGCTTGTAGCCCTCGCCACCGTCATGCAGATCGGTCGTGACGGCCCAATAGGCATTCAGCGCCGACGGCATGATACCTGGGAACATTGCCTGTGCGTCCGCAGTATCCAGATCGCGAAAATCGCCCATGTACTTTGCGTCGGCGAAGTTGGCCTTCGATGCCGCCGGATCGACGAAGCATTCCATGGGATCGCGGCGATCGACGATGATCTTGCCGGTGGGCTCTTCCTCGAAATCAAGCCGCGTCTCAGTGACGCCACGCCCGCAGATCGCGGTATCGCGGAAGGCGAAGCTCTCTTCGTCCTCAGCCTGGCACTCGTCGCGCGCCCATTCCGCAAGGCTGGTCAGCTTCTCGTTAACCGCGGCGTCGCCCATGGTGCGCGGCAGGAATTTGACCTCCTGCCGGTTGTTCACCTCCATGCCGCAGATCGCGTCGATGGTCGGGCCGACGAGATTGAACGACACGGCCGGCTGGCCTGATGCCTTCAGTGCATCCTTGTCTTCATCGGTCCACGGGTGGCCGGCGACAAAGTCATAACACTCGGGCGCTTCCTTGTAGAATTCACTGTGCTTGGACAGGCTATCCTTGACCCAAGCCCGAAGCGCGATGAAGTCGGTGCCCGTTACGGGTTGGGGATCATCGAGCGCCACGCATGGATAATACTACGACCTGACGAAAGCGCTCAATAGACACAGCTTCTCTAAAGTGTGATGTGTTGTCACACCTAGTATTTGGTTTGCCGTTCTCTTGGTGATTTTGGCCCTTCCTGCCTCCATTCGATTTATGAGTTCTCGGGACACGCCGAGGCTGTTAGCCAGCTGCTCCTGCGTCAGGCCAGCGGCATTGCGTGCAGATCGTAGTTCAGCGGGCTGCATAACGAATGAACTCCTCTGCTGTCCTGGTGCGCTTCGCGCTGTTGCAGCGGTGGCACGACACGCAAAGATTTGCCTCGCTATGCTCCCCACCCCGTGAGACGGGCATTCTGTGATCGAGAAAGATGCGATCAGGCTTCGCGCCGCAATATACGCAGACACCGCCATCTCTCGCGATAACCGCTCGCTTTATCGCGGCTGGGATCGATCTCCTGCGCATCGAGCCAGTTGCAGACGTGACAACCACGGGAGAGACGAACCTTTCGTGGGCACGCACTTCACGACTTTTCACCATGTAGAGACCATTAAGCCCGGCAGCGGCGCGTCGCGTGATTGGCATCTTTCCGGTTTCCCATCGAACTATCGTAACGCGGGAAACGCCCATCGCTGCGCCGGCCTCGGCTTGGTTGTAGCCCGCATTCTCACGCATCATTCGGAAGGCATCGGGAGCCATAGGAAGCTCGGGAGACGCCTCAATGGGTCGTGCCCGACGAAGCATTTCGATTAAAGCCTCATCGAGGTTAGTCATGCCGCCTCCGCCAAATACGCGCTCCGGCGCGCTGCGATCTCAGCGATGGCCTCGTCTCGCCAGTCATCGGCAAACGGCAACCTCAGCGCAAATTGGCGATCATCGGGATAGCGCGCCAGCACACCGATCGTGCGGCCCATATCGAACATCTCGAACCGCACGCGCTCCTTGCCGTCGTCGGGGATGCCCAAGGCCTGCTGGATTTCCGTTGCGTAGGTCATGCAGCCCATGCGCTCCCTTGTGACCTCTGACGTGCCCGCCGATACCGATCGGCGCTGGCGATATCGATCAGCTGGCAATCCTCCATCAGGCTCAGCAGCAGCGCTTCGCCGACGTCCGGCGAGCGCCCCAGCCGCTCCTTGATGTCGGCTTTCGGCTCGACCTTGATCTGCCCTGCGCTGGTGTAGGAATACAGGACATCGGCCAGTTCACCGCCAACAGCCATGTCTGCGCATTCGACGTTCATGCCCTCGAACCACTCGCGGCCCTTCCAGTACATCTCGTCGCGCAGGCGGTGGAACTTCTGCCGCACCGCCGGCATCTCGGAGACGTTCAGCGCCCGGACGGGAAGATCGAGTTCGCGCAACCGATCGACCACACCCGCGCCTATGCCGATGACATCGACCACGATGGACGTGGGCTTGTCGTCATGGGAGCATTCGTCGTATCGCAGCTTGATCCGGCCGGCGGTCTGCATCGTGTCGAGCCCTCGCCAGCTTTCGATCTCCTCGAGCTTGCGGTGACGACGAACAGCGAGCGCAGTGCGATCGTCGCCGAAGCGCGCCACATCGAGCCCCCAGACAGGCCGGTAGCGCTCGACGCCTTCCACCTTGCGAACACGCGCCGCCTCGATCAGCGGCAACGGGATAAGCGTCTGAGCATCGGCCGCCGGGAACTCGCCCAGCACGTTGACCTTCACGTAATCGGACGAGAGCCCGTAATCCTCGATCGCCTGATTGATCGTGCTCTGGTTGGCGACGCGGCTGGTCCGCGCGTCAATGGTGAACGGGATCCAGCGGTGGGCGAAGCGGGTGAACAGTTCGTAGAACCGCCCCGTCTTGCGCAGCGGGTTGCCGAACACGAACACGAAGCTGTCGGGATCGGTCATCGTCGCTTCGATCGTGTCGTAGATCGGCCCAGGCACACCCGAGCCTTCGTCCACGATCGCGCATTGGCCGCGGCCGGCATTGTGGAGGCCGCCCAGTGCGTCGGGGTTATTCTCGCGCCACGGGAGCGCGTCGATGCCCCAGGTCTCCTTCGCGTCGTTGTGATAGAACCGGGTTGCCGTCCATGTGAACCAGTCGCGGTTGATCGCCCGCTGGTGCCACAACGCCAGCTCACGCCAGAACTTGTCGCTCAACTGGTCGGCGGTATTGGCCGTACCGAAGCCAGCGAAGTTCGGCCGCGTGGACATGAGCCACAACGATAGCCATGCCTCCATCGCCGTCTTGCCGACGCCGCGGCCCGTCTTCACCGCCATCTTGATCACGTCGCCGGGCTGGCGGTTGCGAATGGCGTCGCGCAGCTTCTTCAGGAATGCGGTCTGCCACTCGTCAGGGCCGGGCCAATCCGCCAGATCGCCGGCGCCCCAGTCGAACGCGAACAGCACGAATCGATAGGGATCGTCGTACATCGACAGGATCTCGTCGGCGAGGGCGGGGTCGATTTTCATGCGAACACCGCCCAGCCGAGAACGAAGCCGCAGAGGCAGGAAATCGCCATGCACGATAGCAGGCCTGCCATCACCGCCAGATCAGCTCCCGCAGATGCTGGGCGGCCACTCACTCCGCCTCACTCCGAGCCTTGGCGGCACGCACGCCCCAGTCGAAGCGCTCACCGCCAGAGGTCAGGTCGAGCTTGTCGCCATATTTCTTCGGCAGAAGCTTGCTCAGATACCATTTGCGGGCGTCCAGCGCTAAGCGACCAAGGCCTGGATCCGAAGCCTCAAGCGCCTCCTGAATGGCACGATCAGCCTCCGCATCAAGGCCGACCTCGCGCGCGCGGGCGTAGCGGTCAGCAAGCGATGCATCCTGCCCACACAATTGCAGGAAATAGCCCCTGCTCTCGCCTAGCTCGCGACAGGTCTTCGTGAGGTTTCCAGTCTCCTCCAGGCCGCTGAGGATCGCATCAATGTTCATCACAGGCGCTCCTCAAGCGAGGACTCATCGCGGAAATATTCAAGCAGGCCCTTCGCGCGATCGAGATCAGCCAGCTCGCTGCGCGTGAGCCGACGCTCTGCGGAAGTCATGACCCCACGCAACAGGTCAATTCCGGCCTGAAGCCGACCTATGGTTGGCGTAAACTTTGGGAAACCACTGCTCATCTCACTCCCTCCCCGTGCTGTGGTTCACTTGCGGAAAGAAGCGAACATGATGGTCGGTACTGCCACCACGAAAACGACCAAAATCGGCAGCCAAAGCGGTGATAGAACCCACCACCACGACCATCCGATGTAGCCGACCAACTTCAAGACGATGAAGGCGATGGCGAGCAGGCCGAAGAATCCGATGCCGCCGGTCTGGTTAGAAGTATGCTGCTGCTTGTTCATAATTAACTCCCCGTGCTGTGGTGATGGGTCATCGTGCAATTCCAATCCGATCAACCAGTTGGCCAATTCCAGCGCCGTAAGCCGTCGTCTTGCGATCGGGCGGCGGCTGGGGCGGATCGGGCCTGTCGAGGCCGAACCGTTCAAGCTTGGCGAGATGCGCGGCACGCTCCTCAGCGGTCCACTGCTTCCCCGACGACTGCGGGACATCGACCGGTTTGCGCTCCAGCATTTTCAGGAAATTCTCCGGGCTTTTCAGCAACCAACCAAGATTGCCCTCGGTCCATTTCCCGCTCCGCCCGGAGTGAAAATCCGACTGGATCATGTTCGATACCGCCACGAAAACCGCATCCTCGCCATGCTCGGCGACACGGCAGCGCAGGTGCTTCCGGCGATCTGGGTTCAGCTTCCGGGCTGTCGGCAGGGGCGTTCCGGTGATCTGGCCGTTCCAGGCCTCAACAACCCGATCAGCTAAATCCAGCGAAAGGGGATCATCCCCGTCAGGGGATGAGGTTTGGGATGGGGGGTTAGATATATACTCATTGGGGGGAAGGACGTCACACTTGTCACGCGGAGTCACTGTGACATTCCGTGACATTCGTGACTTACGTTGCCTTGCGGCATCCTTCTCGCGCTTCTCCTGAAGCTTAACGTCCTCCTGGCGCAGGTCAGCCTTGACCGCGGCAACGATCATCTCGGCGGTGGCGCCGGCAGCCAGAAGGGCATCAAGAACTTCAGGGCGGATCATGCAGCCGAACGGCTCCTGTCGAACACGGGCGCGTCGATCTGTTCGAGGGCGAGATCACGCGCGGCTTGGCGCGCACGGTTCCACGCGGCGACTATCGCGTTCGCTTCGCGAAGAATGGCCTCTTCGTCGCTTTCCGCCTCGACGACTGACTTGATGAGCACAGGCTTAGGATTGAGCGCACGACGCACCGTATCGACGCTCAAACCTGTCTCCTCCGCCACTTGACGCGCAACGCCCTTTGTCTGCGGCGGCGGCTTACGATAGCCGATTTCAGGTGCAGCATCTTGCGGCGCCTGAATTTCTTTGGCGCGTCGCCCGTCCAACAATTCAGCATACCGCCGAATATGCTTGTCCCGCTGATCCTTGGTCAGATCCAGCCGATGCAGGTTCTCGGCGATCTCCCACATCTCGGCAGACACTGCATCGTCATCGACCTCGATGCATTCGATATGCGACCAGCCAAGGCGCTTCGCAGCCTCAAGCCGATGACGCCCCGCAACCAGCACGGGGACCCCTTCAACCTCCTTTCCATCGATAACCATCATGTCGGCGATGCGGATAGAAATGGGCTGACAAAGCCCGATCTCCCGCATCGACGCGGCGAGCCGATCACATGCAGCATTATCGAGCGCACGGTGGCGCTCGATAACTTCCACAATCTCGGTCCTGAGACTGATCGTCTGCATTAGATCAGCGCCGGCAGGTTGCCGATGACCTTGGTCAGCGTCAGCGAGCGCTTGCGGCGGAACGCGTTCCAGCCACGCATGATGATATGCGCCTTCTCGTCACGTGCCAGGCGTTCGCGGAACAGGCCTTCCCGAACAGCAAACGCGGGGTCGCTCTTTTTGATGTTTTCGCCGACACCAACCTGGCGAAGGAATGTGTCTGCTGACGCCGGATCGATCCGCGAGAACAAGCAATGGCAGAAGCCGAACACCGACGGAGGGCCGAGCTTCTTCGAGTGCACATGCAGGCTCGCCGCAAACAGCGCGCTGCGCCCGAGGGCAGGATCCTTGTAATAGCGCGCGACGATCTCGCCGGAGGAAATATAGCTTGAGCCGGAAAAGTTCTTCCCGTCGGACTGCTCGTAAGCAATCAACAAGCGACCGATCGCGGCGACATTTGTCGAGTTGGGGACCCCCTCCATCGACAGATAATCGCATGCCGCCTTAGCGCCGCCCTGATCGACGGTGATGCGCGACGCCCGCTCGAGACCGAACACGATCATGGTCTCGATCGGAATGTTAGTCTCGATTACTGCCGTGCACCGATGCTGGCCATCGTTGACCATGCCCTCATTCGAAATGAGGATAGGCTCTCCGTTGAACGTCCAGCGCCCAGCACGAATATCGTCCTCAAGCTTCTTGAGGTTGCCGACACGGATCAGCCGATTGTCGGGGTTGTTGTTCAGCATAGCCTTCGCCAATTCTGGCGTGAGGACGATACGCTCCGAGATCACACCCGAAACTGCCGCCTTCTGCGCCGTGGTGTGGAACCATGCCGGGCTGCCGTGGGGCGGTTGAAAAAGCTGCGTAGCCATCGTAATATCTCCATCGGTTTGTTGACGGGCCGTGCTTCGCTTTCCTCGGAGCGCGGCCCAAACCGCTCCGGCGAATTTCATCAGACTTCCCTCAGTTCGATCTCAGGGTGCAGGTGGCGAAAGAGCGCGACCCGAAGCACGTAAGCCTCGGTCTTGGTGGCGGCGCCGCCCTTGCAATCCTCGACGATCCGGCGGTCGCTATCCGCGAGGCGGTATCCGAAATCAGGTTTGAAGCCTGCTCGACGACCATTGAGGTGCTTCAACTGGCGGCCGTCGATCGTGAAGAAGAACTGAGGCTCGACCTCCAGATCGCGGATGTGACCGGCACGACGCAAAATATGCAGCTCGTTGCAGCGTCGCGCCTCTTTGGCACTTGGGTGCATATGACCGCTGACGCACGACGACTTGCGCGCACCGAATTTGTGCGCCCGCTTCATGCGGCGTCCCCGCGCGCCGCACGGACACCATGCATCACGGTAGTGTGATGGCGCTGCATCAGTCGTCCAGTATGGGAATAGCTTGCACCGCCCTCGATCAAGGCGAGGTACGCTTGGTTGCGAGCGCGGACCAAATGGCGGCTCCGGTCATCACTGAGGATGTCCAGAACTCCTACCCCGGTGCGATCCGATACCGAGCGAATGATTTCCATCGCGGTGCTGGTGGTCATGGTCGCGCGCATCAGTACGCCATCGCTTTCTCGCGCTCGCGGCGGGCGATCATGTCGGCCTTCACCTGAGCAACGGCGCGTCGGGCCTTGGCCTGTTCGTCTTCCAGGATGATGCGCTTGGCCTCCGTCGCGCCAAAGCGCACGGCCAGCTTGCGGCATTCGGTCCAGCGCGCTTCCGGGATGCCAGCGTAAGCCTGCTCCTTCTTGGCGCGGATCCGTGCCGCCACGACCTCGGGCGAATTGGCCTTCTCGAGGTTGCGGCGCGACATTTCGTGCTGGCCGACCTTGGTGTCGGGCTTCGCGCGCCATGCCATCAGACGGGCGGCACTGGCCTCGACATGGCGCTTTCGGAATTCAGGATCCTCCGCCATCTTCTTGCGGAAGGCCTCGCCCCGCTTGGCGCGGAACTCGGGATCACGATGCAGCGCGCTCAACGAGCACGGCGCGCAATGCTTGCCGGCGGTACGGGCCGCGCACGCACTGGGGGATTTGCAGTTCGGCCGCTCGCTCACGCCCTCCCCTCCCCACGCATCTGCGCAGCCTTGGCGAGAATGGGCGCCCGACGCTTGGCGGCACCGATCAGTGCGGCACGACGGGCCTGCTCCGACGCAATCGCCCGACGGTTATCGATCGCATCGCTGAGATCGAACGCGGCCTTGCGCCATCGCGCGCCCCATTCCTGGGTACGCCGCTGCTCGGTCGCGGCCTGCTCTGCGCGCGCTTCGGCACGCCGCATGCGGGTCCAGAGCCAGACGCCGACTGCACATGCGAACATGGCAGCGGCGCCGAATGCATATTCGATTGGGGTCATGCCGCCAGAGCCTCGGCAAATTTCTGCGAGTTCGCCGCAACCTCTGGTGCAAGCCGCTCTCGCACGCCGTCAGGCCCGGTAAAACCGATCGCAACATCATCGACGCCGAACAACTTCAGCGATTGGCGCTCGATCTCGATGCTCAGCCGACGGGCGGCGACTTCCGGCTTGGATCCGCTCTCAGCATTCCCGCCGCCGCGCCACTCAGCGACATAGTCACCGTGATTGCTCTTCATGTCGGCAACCGCGGTTCCATCGGGAAGGCGAAGCTCCCAGATGCCGCGCTTCACCTTGTGCCATTCCAGCGGCAACGGGAGGGATGGAGCGTAATCGGTAAACTGGAAGCCCCAGTCGCGCGCCACGTTGCGCACGTCGGGGCGTTCCATTCGCGTCATGCGACAGGCATCGCCGATCGACTTGCCCTGCTGCGCCAAATTGTAGAGGTAAACGGCGACCTGCGCCTTCTCCGGCGATACGTCCGCCTGCGCCGCGACCTGAGAGTATAGGCGACCAACGTTATCCATTTGCCATCCTTTCCCGATAGACATTTACGATGATGTGATGGGCGTCCGGCACCTGGAGGCCGTACGATCGCGCGATGCGCTCGGCGTTGCCGCGACGGAGTTCTTCCAGCGGAGCGGTGGCGGCCCAGCTGCGCGCCACGGCGCACTTGCGGGCGTAATCCTGGTCGGCTTTGGAGCGGGGCTTCATGCCGCCCTCACCGATAGCCGATGTCGCATGCCGTCGATGCAGCGGCCAGCAGCCTCGATCTCGCCCTTCATGCTTGCGAGTTCGCGCTCGTCGATCTTGCCGTCTTCCAGGGCGATCGACATTTCGAGCAGCAGCTTGGTAAGCGCGGATGCTGCAGTGCGGTCGCTGACCTCCGCTGCATCCAGCGGGACAAGCTTCATCCCGATCTTGGCGAGGACGTCGTTTGCGAAGCGTCCGTCCCATGCGGCACAGCCGCGCAGGAATGAGACGAGCCCCATGTCGCCGATGCCCTTCCGGTAGCGCTCTGCGCTGTCCTTGGACTCCTTGCCCAGCGTCGCCGCCAAGTCCGCATCGCTCGCCTTGTCGGCCTTCTTGATGCGATCGAGGCTCTTGCCGACCGTCTCAAGCATAACCGTTGCGGAAATCGTGCGATATCGGAGGTATCTTTGCCGTTCGCTCATGCAGCATTTCCCTCTTCGAAATGATTGCTATCGGAACCTTGATCGGCCCCCTCCTCCGCCGCCTCGCGGAACAGCACGCGCATGCTCTCGTCGGGTGCGACGTAGAGGATGCCGCCGAGGATGATGGCGCAGGTGCAGAGGGCGAGGGTCATGCGGCCCACCGCTTCGCCTTGGCGTCACGCTCGCGCGCTTCCCTAGCCAGTTCGTCGAGCGTGGTGCGGCGGATTGGGGCTGTGGCGGGCATTTATGCTGCTGCCTGCTGGGCAGGGCGCGCGCGAGTAAGGCTCCATTCGAGCCACTTTTGCGGCGTAATTCTTCCGGCGCTCGCATCTTCCATCGCACGTTGAGCAGGGATGCTCGGCATCTTGTCGCCCCTGGCCCAATGGCGAACACTCCAAGCGCTCATTCCATGAACGGAGGCGAAGGCTTCGGCGGTCTGGCTCGTTTCGTCGAGGTAGACCCGGAGTGGCGTGCTGCTCATTCGTCAGAATGTACCCAACACAGGTACGATCAGCAAGCGAAAATGTACCTAGCCCCGGTCCTCGACCTGTACCGGCCGGCGGCGCGAAGTGATGGCATGCCTATTTCGATTCGTGACGCCCGCAAGAAATCTGGACTTTCGCAAACCGCTCTTGCTGAAAAGGCCGGCTCTGGCCGCTCGACGATTGTGAAACTGGAGACTGGCGAGCTCCCGATGTCGGAAGCGTGGGCTAAGCGGCTCGCTCCGTTCCTTGGTGTTTCGCCCGCGCAATTATGGAGCGGCCCGCAGGTTTCTGTCGTCGGTTATGTTGGCGCCGGGCAGCGTGTCTATGCCTACGATGACATGCTTGACGCGGGCGATACGATCGATCGCCCTCCTATGACAGCAGGGGATTTGCTCGCCGTCGAGGTGAAGGGCGACAGCATGCTACCTCTCGCGGAAGAGGGTTGGCACATTGTCTATACGGCTGAAGCGACAGTCGATGAGAACGCCGTGATGAACAAGGTATGCGTGGTTCAGCTCGACGCTGACGAGAGCATGCTTGTGAAGCGCGTGCTGCGTGGCTCGAAGCCATACCACTATCACCTGGCATCGCTCAACGCGCCTATGATTGAAGACGTGCGCCTTCGCTGGGCCGCCGTGGTCAAGGCGATCGTCCCTCGGTGACGATCTAAGGCCAAAATAAATGTTCCTCTGCTAGGTACATTCTTGTTGACAGCGTACCCGGCCTAGGTACATAAACTGCCCCACACCACCCGGTGAAGGAGGCAGGAATGGCGGAAGCCGCAACCCAGATAGAGTGCAGCCCGGTCGAACTGACCGAGCAAGAGAGGCTGTTCTTCTCTCGTGTGGCTATCAAGTTGGTCGACAGTTCGCTTTCGCTAGAAGACGGCTGCCGTGCAGTCCTTGCTGAAGACCGCCTGATCTATAACCGTCTGCGCAGGCTCGGCTCCTACGATCGCGCATATCTCGAAAAGAAGATCTCGCACCGCGTGTTCGCAGGTGTTCACATGCGTGAGGCGTCCCTGTGACCGCCCCCACAGCAGGAACGGCTACGGCGGGGCATACGCCGGGGCCTTGGTGGATATGTGTAGATGACAGCGGCGATCGTCCTATCGCAGTGCCCAGCATTCAGGCTCCAGAAGATTTGGATTGCGCGATCGTTCACTGGGACGGTTTTTGGCAGGAGTATTGGCAATCTGCCCGGAGCAACAAGGAGATGTGGGCCAACGCCCGCCTGATCGCCGCCGCGCCTGATCTTCTGAGCGCGCTGCAGGAAGCGCACGAAACGCTTGGCGAAAGTCGCCGGCGTTTCGCGAGGATGGGCGCCTCGCACGCCGAAATCGACTGCGTAATGTTGAAGGTCGAGCAAGCAATCGCCCGCGCCACCGGAGGGGAGGCATGAGTGCGCCGCTGGAAGATGGCTGGATCGCTTGGTCTGGCGGGGAGTGCCCGGTCGATCCAAATGCATTGGTGGAGATCCTGGTCATCATACCCGGTGAGACTGAGCCACGCATTTTATTCAGGCGACGGGCTTGGATGAGCATGTGGGATGGCCCGTTTTCCATTGCCTACCGGGTGGTGGAATCATGACCCCCCGCACCCTAGCCCGCGAATGGCGCAACAACGAAGCAGCCCGCCCGCGCATCTTCAACGAGATCACGGAATCCGGGATGTGGGACCTGTTCCGCATGGAGGGGGATCGGTTGCTGGCGAAAATCACGCCCGCCGATCGCGCCCGCATCACCGCATGTGGCGAGAGCTTCGGCAGCCTGAACATCCGCCCGCTGAGCTTCACGGCTGAGCAGTTGGCGCATTCGGGCCTGCATATTCGCGCGCCGGGTGCCTCGCTCGACGGGTGCGATGTGTCGGTGGTGGAGGCTGAACAGCACCGCGAGATAGCTAGGAGGGCGGCGTGATGCGCTGGCACGCAACCATCTACTACCGGACGGATGCCGGTCTGGTCGATGTCGAGCATGATCTGGAAGAGTTGGAAGACATCCACGACCGCGTTGAATGCGGTCCCCATTGGGACACAATCGATCGCGTCGTGATCGTGCGCGGCGAAACGCTGATTGCAGACCTCACGGTTGAGAAGGCCGCAGCGCTGTGATCGGCCTCGCCCCGCTCACCACCGAGCGCAGTCTTACGGACGACTTAACCGCCGCGCTGACCCGTCGCGATGAGCAACGGCGCAAGCGTGCTGCCGCGCGGAAGGCGTGGGCTAATAGTGAGGATACACAGTGATGCTCGGTAGCCCTTTTGACCACGCCCACCGCGCCGAGATGCGCCGCTACCAGCCGGTTGAGCCGATGGTGGTGGAGGATCCGCTTTGGCTGCGGCGGCTGATACGCGCGGCGAATGTCGCTGCGGGTCTCGCAATCCTGATCCTGCTTCCCGTCAGCCTGTGGGCTTACGAGACGCGGCTTGTTCCCCCTGTCGCGCACTCCCCCGGCGCGACTGCCTCGGCAATCCCCACAACCCAGCCAGTTAGCGCAGCCGAGGGCGCTGCTGGCCAACTGGAGAGCGGGCGATGAATGCTCCGGCGAACCTCTCCGACGCTGCGTTTCGCGCGTCCGTGGTCGGGGCTTCCGAGGTGGCGGCGTTGTTCGACGCCTCGCCCTGGCTGACCCGCTTCGAGCTTTGGCACCGTAAGCAGGGCACGATTGCCACGCCCGATTTCAATGCTGTCGGCATGGACGGCAAGCCCGAAGACATGCGCGTGTTCTGCGGCGTGATGCTCGAGCGCGCTGTTATCGAGATCGCCTGTAAGATATGGGGCTACGAGCGCGCTCACACGCCGAAGCGGCTGGACAATGGCGCCGGCCTTGGCGGCCACCCCGACCAACTCGTATTGTGCCCTGACCGAGGCTTGGGCGTGCTGGAGGTCAAGACGGCCGATTGGCTCGTCGCCAAAGGCTGGGGCGACGAGCCGCCGCTGAACTATCAGCTGCAGGCGCAAACCTATGCCGGGTTGGCCAAAGTCGGCTGGTGCGACATCATCACGCTCGTCGGGGGGAACGATCCGCGCCGCTTCCAGATGGAAGCCAGGCCCACCGTGTTCGCCGAAATCGAGCGCCGCGTCGCCGAGTTCTGGCAGTCGGTCGAAGCCGGCAAGGCGCCCAAGCCGGACTATTCACGCGACGGCGACACTATTGCAGCCGTCATCGGCGCGCCCGACGACACGCTGATCGACCTTCGCCGGAACAACCGGGCCGGATTGCTCGCCGCCGACTTCCTCAACGCGAAGGCTCGAGTGAAAGCCGCCGAACTCGAGGCTGATACCGCCAAGGCCGAATTGCTCGAGATTATCGGGACCGCCGGCGCAGCGATGTTGGAAGGTTACCGGGTCGGCTGCGGCATGACCAAGGGCAACGCCGGCACGGTCGTGACCGAAGAACACATCGGACAAATCATCAACAAGCGCGCCGGTTACCGCCGGTTCGACGTGAAGGAGATCGTATCATGAGTGAAGGTGCAGGAATTGCCATGGTCGGAACCGTGGCCTTGGTAGTCATCGCCGGCGGGCTTCTCTGGGGTTGCCCATCCTACAACGTCTATTCGCAGGAGATGAGCGGCAAGGCCCGGTTTGCCGAGGCGCAGTCGTCCCGCCAGGTCGCAGTGCTGGAAGCGCGCGCCAAACTGGAAAGCGCGAAATCTCTGGCCGATGCCGAGGTGTTGCGCGCCGAGGGAGCATCGAAGGCCAACAAGATACTACAGAACAGCCTTGGCGGCCCTGAGGGATACCTCCGCTATTTGCAGATACAGGCGCTCGAAACCACCAATGCCCGCCTGATCTACGTCCCGACCGATGCAGGCCTTCCAATCACTGAGGCGGCTCGCCTCGCTCCCAAGCCGGAGGCAAAATAACATGGCCGCCCAACTTGCTGAGCGCCGGGAAAACCCGCTCACCGTCATCCGCCAGAACCTTCAGGCCATGGCACCCGAGTTCAAAGCGGCACTGCCGGCGCACGTCTCGGTCGAGAAGTTCACCCGCGTCGCGCAGACCGCGATCCAGAATAACCCGGATCTGGCCCAGGTCGATCGCCGCAGCCTGTTTGGCGCCATCGTTCGCCTAGCGCAGGATGGACTGCTGCCGGATGGGCGCGAAGCCGCGATCGTAAAGTTCGGCGACAAGGCGCAGGCGATGCCGATGATCGCTGGCGTCCTGAAGAAGATCCGTCAGTCCGGGGAAGTCGCTTACGTGTCGGCGCAGGTCGTGCACGAGAAGGATCATTTCGTCTGGAAGCTCGGCTTTGCAGAGGATGTGGAGCACGCGCCGCCGCCGCTCGATCAGCCGCGCGGCAAGCCGATCGGCGCCTATGCCACAGCCGTCCTGAAAGATGGATCCCGCCTGCTCGAGGTGATGAGCTTCGAGGAGATCGAGAAGGTGCGCGCGGTCAGCCGCAGCAAGGGCGCTGGGCCATGGGTGCAATGGTGGGGGGAGATGGCCCGCAAGACCGTCATGCGCCGCCTGTCGAAGCGCCTGCCTATGTCGAGCGACCTGGATGACGCTTTCGATCGCGACGAGACGCTAAGTCCGAACGACCGGCCGGCTGAACCTGCCCCCGTGATCGAGATGCCGCGCAACCGGCTGGACGCGCTCGAGCATTCTATCGACGGCGTGACGGACGCAGAGATCAGTGACGCCGGAGAAGGCCCCGCCGACACCCAACGCGGCGAAACCCACACCCTCGACATCGAGGCCCTGATCACCAGCTTCCACGCCGCCAAGGACACGTCCGAGTTGCAGTTGCTGAACCGGTCGAACCGCGACGAGATCGGCGCACTGGCCGACGACGACCGCGAGCGCGTCAACCTCGCCTACGACGAGGCGTTCTCGCGCGTTACCACGAAAGCCACCCCCCAATGACCGCAGAGACGCAGGGGCGGGAAGTGCTGTTGAGCGCCGCCGAGATCCTGAGCGCGCCAGGTGCGTGGATGCAGGGCGATTATTGTGATGACATAGCGATCGAGACTGGCACGTGCTTCTGCATTGCCGGGGCTGTCGCAAAGGTTCTCGATCAGGACGGACCGGATGGTGAGAAATGGCTCGTTGAGTTCGTCGATCCGCTGGGGCTGACAGCCAATGAGCGTGGCGAGCCTATCGCGATCGTTAACTGGAACGATGATGTCTGCCGCTCGCAAGAGCAAGCCGTCGCCAAGCTGCACGAGATCGCCACCGCCCTCGCCAAAGCGGAGACGGGGCGGTGAGCCATTGGGAAACCGCTGGCGCATCCGACGAATGGTACACGCCTGCCTTCGTGTTTGAGGCGCTGGGCGAGCGGTTCGATCTGGATGTAGCATCCCCAGAGTGTGTCAGTCTGACACATGTCCCGTGCAGCGAATGGCTGTTCCATGACGCGCTCAACCATCCGTGGTTCGGCTTCATCTGGATGAACGCGCCGTTCGGCGGCCGTAACTCGCTGGAGCCGTGGCTGGATCGCTTCTTCGCACATGGCAACGGCATTGCGCTGACGCCCGATCGCACGTCGGCGCCATGGTTCCAGGATGCTTGGCGCAAAGCTGATGCCGTCCTGTTCACGCGCAAGATCCGCTTCCTTCGCCCCGATGGCAGCGAAGGCAAATCCCCATCGAACGGCACAGCGCTGATGGCCGCCGGTCACCGCGCAGAAGTTGCTCTGCGCCGCGCCGCAACTGCCGGCCTTGGCATTCTCGGACGCCCCGAAAGGATCGCAGCATGACCATGCAGACTGACACCGTAGCTGTTGAGCAGGCGGGCTATGCCGCCGAACTGCGCGAGATTGCGGGCTTGGTCGCGCAAGCCCCTGACGGGCCTCTGCGTTGGAAGCAGTACCGGCTTACCGCGATTGCCGACTTCCTCGCCGCCCTTCAGCATCCCGGCGAGATCGGTGCAAAAAATGCACAGAATGGCGGGCTTGATGGGGCGACGGTTGAGGCGTGCGCGCTGATCGCCGACGAAGAGGCGGCTATGCACGAAAGCACGGTGGGCCTTGGGGATGACGACGCCGCCCGTGATCGAAAGCATGCCCGAGCGCGCACGGCCAAGCACATCGCCAACCGCCTCCGCGCGCTGCCAATTGCGGCGGGGGAGGTAACGCAACCATGCGACCGCTGCGGCAAATCGGTGAAGGTCAACGCCGTCTCGCCGTCCGAATGCTTTTGTTCGGCTGAATGCGCGGATCCCGACGTAGACGCGCTGACCGGGTGCGCCGACGATCAGATATGGGCCGGAGTATCAGCCGAGGATCTTCGCAATTCCCTCCGCTCCACCGCCGAAGCGGGGGAAGAGGCGTTTCAGGCGCGCGTGCAGCCGTGGATGCTCACATGCTTCGGAGAAGAGATTTCGCGCGATGGGCAGGAGCGCAACCACCGCTTTCTGGAAGAGGCGCTTGAACTCGTCCAGTGCCTCGGCTGCACCGCCAGTGAGGCACATCAGCTTGTAGATTACACCTTTGGACGGCCCGAGGGCGAGCCAGTGCAGGAAGTCGGGGGCGTCATGGTCACGCTGGCCGCGCTATGCCTTGCGCACGGTCTCGACATGCACGCGGCCGCCGAAACAGAACTGGCGCGCATCTGGACGAAGGTCGAGAAGATCCGGGCCAAGCAAGCGGCCAAGCCGAAGCATTCGCCGCTGCCCGAGCATGCAGCCTCCTCTCCGCCCGCCGACCTGGCCGAATGCCGGGAGGATGCACGGTTGCGCATGTTCCTCGAAATCCTGTCGGCGATGGGTGGCCAGTCTGATTGCAGCGAGTCCAAATGGAGCTGGATCAACGCCTTCTGCGAAGGGAACGAAGGCACGGATCCGGACACTTTCAACCGCTCGATCGGTCTCGGTTACACCCGATCAACGCACGACAGCGACAGCGACAATTCGATGGTCTGGCTGACCAACACGGGCCGGGATTTCCTCTCCAAGCTCGGGGCGAAGTGATGGCATACGGCGACTACAGCGGCCCCGATAAGCCGAATAAAGGCCATGAAGGCGGCGCGTGCAATCGTCAGATCTGCCAAGCCGAGCCCGCCGATTGGTTTAACCATGGCTCGGATCGTTGGTACTGCGCAGATTGTCGCAAGGACATCGAGTTCGACAGTTTCAACCTTCGAGATTGGGAGCGGAACTGGCAGCCGAGATACGGACATCCGATGTTCGAGACGCGCGCCATGATCGACGCGCGCGCCACCCCTCCCATAGACGCCGGGGAGGAATAGAATGAGACACAGTTCGAAATATCCGCCGGCCCATGGTGTTCCTGGGAAAGCGCGCTTCAAGAGAGCGAAGGATCTGCAATGGGGCGAGACACCGTTCGACAGCCTCGAACGCGGTGAGCTTCTTAGGCTGGTGCAGGCGTATCACGCAGCGGCCATCAGTGCGCGATCGACGCTCAAGATGGTAAGCCACGGACAGGCCGACCACCCGTTCTGGGGGCAGCAAGGAACCGGCGGCCAAGCTCTGGCGCGGCTGGAATGGCTGGTGCAGCAATGTGGCGATGGGGGCGGAAACGAGGCCAGCGAGCGCATCTATCGCAGATTCTTCAGGACTGCATATGGCCTGCTTTTCCCGACGCTAAAGCGTGATCGCTTCGACGATTGGGGCATCAGCAAATCTGGCGAGATGTGCGCACCATGTCGAGACGAGGAGGGCTATCGGCCCATCCGCTGGTCTGACCTCCTGCCGAAAGGTTCATCATGACCGACCTAACCGCGCTCGCTGAGGGGCTGACGGGTGCTCACCGACGGCTTGCCGAGCGTATCGGTGAACGCTGGATCAAGGGCACCGGCATTTGTCACCGCAGCGTCGGCCGAGACCTTGAGCAGATGGGGCTCGTCGAAAGCCGGATCCACCATCGCAACGGACGCGAAATTCGCGCCACATCGGCTGGCCTCGCGGTCAAAGCCCTCCTGAAAGGAAACGGTGATGCAGATGCTTGAACTGGCGGAAAAAGCGTTCGCCGTAACTGAAGAAGACGAGGGCACCGGCGGGATCATATTCGCAAAGCATGCCATCGTCGCCCGTCGAGAAGGCGCCAACGAGTATGCCGGCGGTGAATTCGATTATGTCCGTGCCCGGCGCGCTGCGTGGGCCGATCATTGCGCGGAGACCAAGATGGTGCCCGCATCGCTGATGATCGAACACGGTTGGCACTTTGAATGTTCGGGCTGCGGGCACCGGATCGACAGCGACTTCCTATGGGAGCGCGATCTGGAGCTATCCGACGTGAAGGGCTTCCAACACACGATGGTCTATTGCACGCCGCGTTGCGAGGCCCGTGACAATCTCGAGCGCGCTGAGGCCAAGCACATCGAAACGCGCTGGATTCGGCGGCTGCGGAAGTTCGTCAAGCGCAAGTTTCCTGACGCGGTCCTACTCGATGGGGGCCATGCCTACTCGGCGTACCGCAATGGTCGGCGGGCGATCGAGCAAGCCAGTGTCGCGTTCGAATTTCCCGGCCAGGTTCATGGTCCGGCATCCCTGCGGATCGACACAAAAACGGAATGGCCGAGAGGTGGTCCATCCATTTCGAAGCGCCACAAGCCTGCGTGGTCGTGCTGCACAGGCGATAAGGCCGTGTTCGAAGCATGGGCCAAGGATCAGGTGGCCGCCCGCGCCGGGGGTCAGGCGTGATGGCGGGGGAGATCTGGGAGGCGCGGGACTTCGCGATCAAGGCGCACGGAAACCAGCTTTATGGCGGGGAGCCCTACGGAGTGCACCTGTTTGCCGTTGTCTCGGTCGCACGGGATTTCGGCTGCACGAACGCGCAGTGGAAGGCTGCCTTCCTGCACGACGTGCTGGAGGATACCGCCGCCACGTCCGATCAGATTCTGGACCTGTTCGGTGAAGACGTGCTCCGGATCGTCTATGCCTGCACTGGCGAGGGTGAGGAACGCCGCGATCGTGTCGCCTGCATCTATCGCCGCATAGCCGAGCATCCGCCGGCGGCGCTGGTGAAGCTGGCGGATCGGATTGCCAACGTCGAAGCTGCGACGCCCGGCGGGCACCACTGGCGTCAGTACAAATCCGAGCAGTCCGATTTCCGCGCCGTCATTCGCCCGCACGTTCCGGAAGCAATGTGGCAACGCCTCGAAAGGAATTGGGCATGACCGCTACCGCAGAGCTGGTTGGGAACATGCGCAAGGTCGCCGAGGAAATGCGCACTGAGAACCCGAAGCGAAGCCACCACTTCGTCATGCCTCACCCGCACCAGATCAACCAATGGGCCGCCACCATCGAAACCCTCGCTGCGGCGCTGGTGGAGGCGCGTAAAGATACGGCGCGCCTTGACTACCTCGATCGGTGCAACGAGCGCCTGAACGCCACCTATGGCACGAACTACGGCTGGTCCCTGATCCTCAACCACAATGTGAACCGGCTGATGCTGGGGCACATGCTGGTTGATCTGCACGACAGCGAGGGCGGTAAGTCCAAGCTGCCGTCATGCCGGGCTGCGATCGACGCACGGATCGAAGCCCTCTCTCGGGATGGGGGTGGCGATGGCGCAAGCTGAGCGGTGCTTCATCGACGAGGCGATGATGATCACCGGCCTCCCCGAACGAACCTTGCAGCAACTATCACAGCGTGGCGAAGTGTGGGGCGCCGGCAAACTGGGCCGGCGGTGGACATATGACAGGATGAGACTTCGGGCATGGGTATCGGCAAGCGAAACCGCGGTAGAGAGCCGGAGCACACGTACAAGCGCGACGGCGTTTACTATGCCCGTATCACCGTCGATGGCCGCGAGCGGCGAAAGTCTCTTAAAACTCGCGATCGCGAGGAAGCTGCGCGCCGTGTCGAACTCTGGCTGAGATCAAACAGCCCGTACAAGGGCACGATCCGCCACACGTTCACCGAGGCGGCGCTGTTGTGGGTTGCGGCCGGCGACTGGAAGCCGAAAACGCTGGCCGGGTACGGAAAGCTACTCGCTGTGCTGGAGGCGCATTTCGGCAGTTTCTATTGGGATCAGGTGGATAAGGCGGCATTGATGCTATTCGCTGAGAAGATGCGACAGCCGCGTCGAGGCGTGCCCAATGGCACGAGCACCGCGACAATCAATCGCTATTACACCGTCATATCGGGGATTGCCGATCACGTGCGCGATCTCCCAGGATGGCCCGAAATCAATCCTGTAAAGCTCCTATCTGCCAAGAGCCGGAAGGAAAAGCGGCTCGCCTATATTCGCCCGCCCGCCAGCGACATCGAGAAGATATTCGATCGGATGAAGGGCACGTTCGGCGACCTGTGCCGCTTCGCCCTGGTGACCGGCGCGCGGATGAGCGAGATCACCTCCCTGCTCCGCGCCGATGTGCATCCCGATCGCGCGCAGCTCTGGAACACGAAGCACCATTTCCGGGTCATCAGCCTGAACGCGGAGGCGCGGGACATCGTGGCCCGACAGCCGCAGCACAAGGACCCTCACCTCTTCGTGACCGGCAACGGCGGCCCGTACAAGAAGGTGACCGAGATGTGGCGCGAGGTGGTGCTCCGCGCACAAATCCGGGCACAGAAGGAAGGGCTGCGTTTCGTCCGGATGCGCTTCCACGATCTGCGCCACGAATATGCTATTCGATACCTCGAAAGCGGCGGCAACATTTATACGCTGCAGAAGCTATTGGGGCACTCGACGATCGGTCAAACCGAAGGCTATCTGCGCTACCTCACCCCTGAGCAGGCGACGCTTGCAAAAGATGGTGCGGCACAAAAGGCGTCACAGTAGACAGCGGTTTGTGAGTATAGTATGCGTTGTTTACCGCAGATTTCTGCGGAATTGGACAGGTGGTCGAGTGGTTTAAGGCAGCGGTCTTGAAAACCTCTACCAGAGAACACCCACTAACCCCTGATTACCGCCAATTCCGCAGAAATCTGCCCCGCGTAGGGCGCGTTCGCCGCCTGTTCCGCTGGAACAAACGGCACGCCCCTTGGCACAGTAGGGAGATTTGCGATGGACCAGTGGGACGAAGCGCTTCGCGGGCCGCGTATGTCGCAGGCGACGGGGCGCGTGATATTCAAATACCAGATGCCCGTGTTGGAGCAGTTCGCGATGAGCCTGCCTGCCGGGGCTGAGATAATCCGCATGACCGACCAAGGCGGCATGTTCTGGCTGTGGGCGGTCGTCAACACCGAAGCGCCCGATGAGGAGCGTCACTTCCACGCCTTCAAGACCGGCGCCAAGATCCCCGATGGGCTCAACCTGCGCTACGTCGGCTTCTGCGCCGTGTTCGTGCAGATGGAATTGGGCCTCTACATATTCGAGCGCGTGTCATGATCTATGGCTCCCTTCCAATCGATCTCGGTGAAGTCGAGCTAGCGCCGGTCGAAATGAT
>Ga0247741_1000304_pt1 | contig 30060 bp, 23 predicted proteins | sample UWRJL213509R2_FD_180945 | JGI IMG/M metagenome (GOLD analysis project Ga0247741, IMG submission 180945) | Plant litter microbial communities from Arlington Agricultural Research Station in Wisconsin, United States - UWRJ-L213-509R-2 | ecosystem: Environmental > Terrestrial > Plant litter >... | reverse complement strand
AGGGCAAGAAATTGCTACTCGTCCATTCCAACTTGTTACGGGCCGCGTATGGAAAGGCTCGGCATTTGGCGGTGTGAAAGGCCGCACACAATTACCCGGTTATGTTGAACGTTATATGAAAGGCGAAATCAAAATCGACGAGTTTATTACGCACGACATGCCTTTCGACAAAATCAACGAAGCTTTTGAGTTGTTACACGAAGGGAAAAGTATCCGCACCGTATTGCACTTTTAACAAACCCGTTACTGGGAGCCGTACGTTTAACTGAGCACGATTTATGACTGAAGTTGAATCGACCTTAACGCTAATTTCCGCCACCAAAAGTTTTGGCGGCTGGATTAGGCGTTACCAACATCAATCCAACACACTTAACTGTAAAATGGTTTTTGCCATTTTCCTTCCACCACAAGCTGAAACCACTACTGTGCCACTGTTATGGTGGCTTTCAGGTTTGACCTGTACCGATGAAAATTTCATCCAGAAAGCTGGTGCCCAGCAACTGGCTGCCAAATTGGGCATTGCGATTATTTGCCCGGATACCAGCCCACGCGGCGTCAATATTCCGGGCGAAGATGACAGCTATGATTTCGGCTCAGGCGCCGGTTTTTATGTAAATGCAACTCAGGCGCCCTGGAATCAACATTACAAAATGTACGATTACGTGAGTAAGGAATTGCCTGAACTAGCCTTCGCAAATTTTCCATTGAACGGCAAAGAAAGTATTAGCGGTCACTCCATGGGTGGCCACGGCGCATTGGTATTAGCGCTGCGCCAGCCTGGTCGCTACGCATCTGTTTCGGCATTTGCACCTATAACAAATCCCAGCTCAGTTCCATGGGGGCAAAAAGCGTTTAGCGGTTATTTAGGTGATGATCAACAAACTTGGGCAGACTACGACGCTTATGCACTGATCAAAAAAGGCGAATCTAAACAACCACTGTTTATCGACCAAGGCGATGCGGATAGTTTTTTAACCGAACAACTGAAGCCCGAATTGTTGGAGCAGATTTGCTATCAACGCCAGCATCCGCTCGTGATGCGGCACCAGGAAGGTTACGATCACAGTTACTTTTTTATCGCGACTTTTATCGACGAACATTTGCGTTATCACGCAAAACATTTGTTGTAGACGTAGATTTAGCGAATAAAAAAAGCCCCGATTCAATCGCGAATCGGGGCTTTTTTATTAATCGAAAATCAATTTATTTATGCGCGAATTTTTTGCGGAAAATATACAGACACGCAAAAATTACAATCAAGGATGCCGGAAATAAAACCAAGTGCTGTAGCGTCGCCTGGCCGGCAGTCAATTCGACAGCTTCCGGTGGAACACCTTTCGCTACCGCCTCAACCTTAGCGCTATCTAACCAGCCGCCAATAACCGGGTTCCACATACTCATTGAGAACATGCCTGCGCCGCCAAGTAATGACATGCCGAGTGCACCGGTTTTTGGTTGATATTCGCTGATAAACCCAATCATTGTCGGCCAGAAATAAGTTACACCTAACGCAAACACCATGGCGGAAATGTAAACCATCGAACCTGATGCGCTGCTAAGTAAATAAATACCGACAGTGGTAACAATTGCTGACATAAGCAATACTCCCACTGGATTCAACGCCTCTACAATTGGGCCCGCGAAGAAACGACCTAAAGCCATCAAACCTGTCACCAAGGCCAATACCAACATTGGATGCGCACCTGACGCACCGAAAATTCGATCAACCCATTGTTGCGTGCCGAATTCTGATGCAGCCGTTAAGGTCATACAGAACATCATAAAAATAAATAAGGGTGAGAAGAGCGCGCGAATATTATTTTTGGTAGATGTTTCAGTATTAACAGGGACTGGAAATGTTTGGCCGAAAATCATGTAGCCATAAATTGCTGTCGGCACGAGCATTACAGCGATTTGCGCTTGCCAACCTAAATTCAATTTAGTCATCAAGGCTGAAATTAAAGAGCCAATGACGATTCCGCCCGGAAACCACATATGGAATTTATTAAGCTTGGTCGTTTTGTTGGTGTGATAAATATCAACGATTAATGGATTACATGCAGCTTCAACAGAGCCGTTGGCGAAACCGATAAAAAACGTAGAAATCAGTAATCCCCAAAAACCGCCTGCGGTGATTGTAAGAATTAAACCCAGCAAATGACATAGGAACGCAAGATACATAAGTGTGCGGGCGCCAAGCGTGTTGTAGAGCAAACCGCCGACCATCATGGCAACGGGGAAACCCAGAAACGCCATGCTGTTAATCCAGCCTAATTGCGTATCCGTAAAAGCAAAAGTCACACTAAGTTGATTGAGAATACCGGCGCGAATAGCGAAGGTCATGGCCGTGGTTATTAACGCGACGCAGCACGCGGTAAATAAACGATTGGGATTAATGGTGGAGGACATAGCGTTTGTACCTTTTTATTGTTGATAATTATTAGAAAGAAAATGCAAATATAAAAAAGCTCCCGAGGGAGCTTTTTATCGACTCAAATTTTTAATGCTTTAAATGTTCTGCGGAGACTTTTTCATCTTTAAAGGCGATCAGGAAAAACACCAGAATCCCCAAAGCAATCGCAGCAGGAATTAACCAAATGTTAGTCCACGCATGGCCGCCACCTGTAACTGCATATTGATCGCTGATTTTACCGGCGAGGCTGAAGCCGATCATCATACCTATGCCGTAAGTTGCCAAGGTGATAAGACCTTGCGCTGCGCTTTTGATTTTTTCGCCAGCTTTGTGATTGGTGTAAATTTGCCCCGTGACAAAGAAGAAGTCGTAGCAGATTCCGTGCAACACAATGCCCAATACAAGCATCCACATTTTATCGCCAGCGTCACCGTAAGCGAACAATGTGTAGCGCAATACCCACGCCGCCATCCCCACCAACAACGAAATTTTAATACCAAAGCGGCCAATGAAAATTGGCAGCAACAACATAAATAAGGTCTCAGAAACTTGTCCGTAGGACATCTTCGAAGCCGCGTTAGCTACGCCTACTTCATTCAAAAATAAATTGGCGTTTTGATAATAAAATGCGAGCGGAATACAAATTAAAATAGACGAGATAAAGAAAATTAAATAGCGCGTGTCTTTAAGCAAACCTATGGCATCAAGCCCAAGAATATCGCGCAAACTGACCTTGGAATTTTTATCAACCACGGGTGGCGTATCAGGAAGGAAAAAACTTAATACACCCAACGCAAGTGATGCAGCAGCGGCCATCTGAAAAGTGAAGTGCAATAAATTGCTGGATTCCCACTGGAACACGCTGCCGATTAATAGGCCCGCGACAATCCAGCCGATGGTGCCGAGCACGCGAATTTGTGCAAACTGCGTTGCCGGATCAGCAAGATGACGAAACGCAACTGAATTTACCAACGCCAAGGTCGGCATGTAGAGCAGCATATAAATAAAAATATAAGGATAAAACGAATCAAAATTCGCGGCGGTAGATGCAAACCACAAGAGCCCCGCGCCAATCAAATGTAATACACCCAAAATTTTCTGCGCAGCAAAAAAACGGTCTGCAATTAAACCTACGATAAAGGGCGCAACAATCGCACCGATTGCTTGAGTATTGTACGCAGTCCCAGTCTGCGCACCTGTGGCTTTATAAGCTTGTGCCAAAAAAGTACCCATGGTCACAAACCATGAACCCCAAATAAAAAACTCAAGAAACATCATGCTGGATAGTTTTAGCCGAAGCGATAAATTCATCTTGTTTACCTTTTTTTAATTATGCCGTTAGTCATTCGTTGTAATGGCATTTGTTGTACTGGCAAAGCCATCAAGCTATAAATTTCCCTGATTATTTACAGCTTAGTCCACGCACCTTCTGCTTGAGATGAATTGAGCACCGCTTGAATAAATTTCATGCCTTCCACGCCGGTATCAATACTGGGCACCCAATCTTGCAGGTAATGACGTTCACCGGCTTCATGCGAAATTAAAATATCTGCGATGTCGTGATACAAATTCGCAAATGCCTCCAAATAACCTTCCGGATGACCGCCTGGAGTACGCATACCGCGCGCCGCTATGTCGCTGCCAATATCGCCACGACGAGTGATACGTTGACGCGGTTTATTCAATTCATTGAACCACAATTCATTGGGACTTTCTTGCGCCCATTCAATGCCCGCTTTTTCACCAAAAATTCGAATACGCAAACCATTTTCACAACCGGGAGCAACTTGGCTCGCCCACAAAATTCCGCGCGCGCCGCCATCGAAACGTAACAACACATGCACGTTGTCATCAACCAAACGGCCTTCAACACAACTCATCACATCGGAGCAAACCGCACTGACTTTTTGTTGCGAAATAAATTGCGCGAGTTGAAATGCGTGCGTACCTATATCGCCCAAACAACCAGTGCCCGTTAACGCGGGGTTAGTTCGCCAGGACGCTTGTTTATTATCCGCCGCTGCCGCAACCGTTAACCATTCTTGTGGATATTCAACTTGCACAACACGAATTTTTCCAAGTGTGCCTTTGCCGACTAATTCACGCGCATAACGCACCAGCGGATAAGCGCTGTAGTTGTGAGTCAACGCAAAATAAGCGCTGCTTTTGGCCGCGATTTGTTGCAACTCAAGTGCTTCTTCCAAGGTGCGCGTGACCGGTTTATCGCAAATAACATTTATGCCCGCTTCAAGCGCTGCTTTTGCAACGGGAAAATGCATATGGTTTGGAGTCACAATCACCACCGCTTGAATACCATCCTCGCGCGTTTTTTCCACACGCAAAAGTTCTTCAAACGATGCGTAAGCGCGATCAGCGGCGATATGTAAATCTGCTGCGGATAATTTTGCATTTTCTGGATTCGATGAGAGTGCACCCGCGACCAATTCATAACGGTCATCCATACGCGCGGCGATGCGATGCACAGCACCGATAAAAGCACCGCGGCCACCACCGACCATTGCATAACGAATTCTTGGAGTTGTCATAATAAAATCTCTCTAATTTTTATAACTCTAAAACAATATTTTTTTGTGACACCAATGGGCCCCCATGCGAATTCGCCGAGCATCGCAAGGCGCTAGAGCAAAATAGGCAGGACGCCTATTTTAGTTTTGATAATACAGGGACGTACTATCAAAACGGCTCGTAGCGCCTGAGAAGCGCAGGATTACGAATGAGATGGGGTCGCCTTTCTTTTGGTTACTTTTCTTTGGCGAAGCAAAGAAAAGTGACTCGCCAGGAGGCGAAAAAAATCTATCCGAAAATATCAATTAACTTTTTATTTCAAACCTAAAATCCGACGATTTGCCGCGTGATCTGTACCGCCACTCGCAAAATCATCAAACGCGCGTTCCGTAACTTTAATAATATGTTTCGCAATAAATGGTGCGCCTTCGGCAGCGCCTACTTCAGGATGCTTCAAACAACATTCCCATTCCAACACCGCCCAACCTTCGTAATTGTAGGCAGCAAATTTTGAGAAGATTTGCTTGAAATCCACTTGGCCATCACCCAAAGAACGGAAACGACCCGCGCGATCAACCCAGGATTCATAACCGCCGTAAACACCTTGTTGCGCAGTAGGATTAAACTCCGCGTCCTTCACATGGAACATTTTAATGCGGTCGTGATAGCGATCAATAAAGGCTAAATAATCAAGTTGTTGCAAAACAAAATGCGATGGGTCGAACAAAATATTAGCGCGGGGATGATTATCAACAGCTTTCAAAAAGCGCTCGAAAGTTGCGCCATCATGTAAGTCTTCGCCGGGGTGAATTTCGTAGCAAAGATCAACACCTACTGCATCGAATGCATCCAGAATAGGCTTCCAGCGTTTTGCCAATTCACCAAAACCGGCATCAACCAAACCTGCAGGACGTTGCGGCCAGGGATACAAATAGGGCCATAACAAAGCGCCAGAAAAAGTCGCGTGCGCTTTCAAGCCTAAATTTTTACTCGCTTTCGCCGCAAGCAATAATTGCTCAACTGCCCATGCTTGACGCGCAGCTGGATTACCGCGAACTGACTCGGGCGCGAAGCCGTCAAACATTTCGTCATACGCGGGATGTACCGCTACCAATTGCCCCTGCAAATGTGTCGAGAGTTCAGTGGGAACCAAACCGTGTTTGGATAAAGTAGCGAGAAATTCAGTGCAATATTCAGCGCTATTCGCAGCTTGTTCAAGATCGAAAACGCGCTTATCCCACGTCGGGATTTGTACGCCTTTGAAACCCAGGCTCGCCACCCAACCGGCAATATTATCGAGCGTGTTGAAAGGAGCTGTATCACCGAGAAATTGGGCTAAAAAAATAGCGGGGCCTTTGAGGGTTTTCATGGTTTTCACCTTCGTGTTATTAGCGTTGAATCATAATTATGGATATGTGGCAGCTTCCTACCCCATTCACCGTTTTTCTTTTTAATATTTCTGTGTCTTTATCGAGCTACCAACGCAAGCACCTGTTGAAAGCCAAGCTTATCCAACGCGCTAAAAGCGCGATGCTGCTTCAAGCTGGATCGCGCCGTCGCCGGGCTTGGCAAACCGCATAAGAACCGAGCCAATTGCCTGGATTGCTGTAACGCAGCGTGGCCCTCATTGACGAGTTGGGCGATAAGCTCGCGGTCAGCAGTTGTGACCTGAGGCACGACTAAAGATTCCACCCGTGCAACCGGCTCACCGCGCGCCTGTGCGCGGCAGTGGCTACAATTCCCGCACGGTGCTGCAGCTTCGCCAAAATACTCAATAAGTTGCTTACTTAAACAAGTTGGGTTGTTCGCGTAAGCCAAAATACTGTGGATGCGTGTTATATCACGAGCCTCGCGCTCCGCAAATAATCTATACAAAGTTTCCAACAAACTTTGCAAATCTTGAGCATTGAGCGCCAATTTTTGAATGCGATAGGTTTGGCGCAAATTCGCGACGGTTAATTCGATTGCCGATTTTTCAGCCAAATAATCCAGCGCTTTGGTAATTCGCGTTTTTGGCTCCTGTAATTTCTCGCTGATGCCGATCATATCCAGCGTCAGCCATTTAATACCTTTTTTGCCTGCAGCAAATAAACGACGTAAAAATTCGGCGCGCGCCGGATCAAATTGTGCGAGCAGTGTTTCCACATCCTGCAGAAATTGAATTTTATATTCGGTGTAAAAAGGGCTCTGCGCAGCGATAATATTTTGTAATTCCAGATAAGTGAGCGCAGTGTTTAATACCAACGGACGCAAATCAAATCGGTTGGATAATTCGTAAGTAGAGATATCAAACTCATGCTCTTGCGCCAACAAATAATTTACCAGTTCATAAATACTTTCGGTGCTTGGTGTATCACCATAGGTAAAATTTTCCAGCACACGAACATCATCAGCAACCGCAAACATTTCGCACAGCGAAGGCAAACCATCGCGACCAGCGCGCCCAATTTCCTGCACATAATTTTCAATCGATTTTGGTAAGTTAAAATGATAGACCGCACGAATATTATTCTTATCAATTCCCATTCCAAATGCGATAGTCGCCACCACAATCGGTGTTGTGCCATTCATAAAATTATTTTGAATGCTATCGCGCTCATCATCTTTTAAACCAGCGTGATAATGCGCTGCGCTTAAACCACTATTAGTAATTGCAGCAGCTACCTCTTCTGCTGTTTTTTGCAAAGTGACATAAACAATAGTTGCCGCATCGCGCGGGTGCTTTTGTAAACGCGCCAATAATAAATCTAATCGATTATCTGCAGAGCATGGCGTCACACGTAATTGAAGATTTGGTCGCGCAAAACTCGTTTGAATATGATCTTGGGGCTGAATTGAAAACTGCTTGCAAATATCTGCTGCCACACTCGGCGTTGCGGTGGCTGTTAATGCTAGCACTCGCTCAACTTTTAAGGTTTTCGCCAACTCAGCAAGCTTTAAATAATCAGGCCGAAAATTGTGGCCCCATTCAGAAATACAATGCGCTTCATCGATAGCCAACAAACTAATTTTCAAATTCGCCAAGCGCTGAACAAAACGCTCATTCTTCAAACGTTCAGGCGACACGTATAATAATTTTATCGAATTATTTTGGATGCCATCGAAAATTGCAAAAGTATCTTCTTTGCTCAGCGAAGAATCCAAACGTGCGGCGGAAATATTTAATTGCTGTAATGCATCGACCTGATCTTTCATCAACGCAATTAACGGAGAAACCACCAGCGTTAATCCATCAAACATCAGCGCTGGCAATTGATAACACAAACTTTTTCCACCACCGGTTGGAAACACAGCAAGTGCGGAGCGTCCATCTAACAACGCATTAATAACCACTTCTTGTCCAGGACGAAAACCGGGCAGCCTAAATTGGTTTTGTAAAATAGTGAGCGGAGATTGCATATATTTTCCTTCTTGTTTAACCACTTCCGTGATGGATAAATTACATAAGATTTATTTCGGCAACTGCACCGCCAATTGTGCCATAACAGCCCGCCAGGCAACTTCACTTTCATCTCCCGACTGTTCAAAAACTTGCGCTAATAATTTTCGTTGTGCGCCGCTTAATGCGGTTTCCAATTTTGCGCCTTCTTGCGTGAGCGTCAGGCATTTTCCGCGCTTATCGGTTGCATCTTGCGAATCCTCAATCAAATGCATCGCCTGCAATTGTCGCAAAGGCGCATGTAGCGCTTGTTTGCTTACACCCAGAATCGTTAGTAAACCGCTAACGCGAATTCCGGGATTGCGACCAACAAAATATAAAATTCGATGGTGCACGCGTTGTAAACCGCGAGCTTCAAGCAATTGATCCGGTTTGGCCGTGAATGCACGAAACGCAAAATGGAATAATTCCAGCGCCTTATTGAGTTCAGCTTGCCGCTCATCGGCAAGCCCAGAGCTTAATTGGTCAACCATATTGACATTTATCTACCAAAAGTGAATTATAGGTCAATATACATGACCAACATTGCCCAAGCTATATTCTTGAATTAAACATAACGAGACCATCATGCCCTCCGCGCCGCAATTGTCTGAACGCATATCCCGACTAACGTCTTCATTAGTGCGGGAAATTCTCGCGGCGGCGCAAGCTCCGGGGATGATTTCATTTGCGGGTGGTTTGCCCAGCGCAGACGCCATGCCGATTTTACATGACTCTGCTTGCACGCACGATTGGCGCGCGGCTGCATTGCAACAATATGGCCCTAGCGAAGGCGAACCCATGCTACGTGCTCGGTTAGCAGATTGGCTGGCGGAATTTGGATTGCCGGTGTCCAACGAGCAGATTCTGGTGCTTTCCGGCTCCCAGCAAGGTATAGATTTGGCTGCGAAATTATTTGTTGACCCCTTCACGCCCATGCTTTGCGAGGCACCAACTTATCTCGCCGCACTGCAAGCCTTTCAATTATTCGGCGCGAATTGTTTTGGACTTGATCTCACCGACGACGGTATAGATCCAACACAACTTGCGCGCATGATTGAAACCCATAAACCGCGCGCGATTTATTTGATTCCCAGCTTTCAAAATCCGTCTGGAAATTGTTACAGCGCCGCCAATCGCCGCGCAGTTGCCGAGGTGCTTGATCGCTACAATTTGCCACTGATTGAAGATGAGCCGTACCGCGAATTAATGTACGACAATGTTGACCGCACACCAATTTGTAGTTTGTTACGCAAAGCCCCGTGGATTTATTTGGGCAGTTTTTCCAAAACATTATGGCCGGGTTGGCGTGTGGGATTTTTAGCAGCATCGTCGGAATTATTTCCACATCTATTGCGCCTAAAACAAGCGGGCGATTTACACACCAATCGCCCGGGACAAATTCGCGTTGCGAATTGGTTGGCTTGTGCAGAACGTAATGACAACCTCGCTCATTTACGCAAAACCTATCGCCACAAACGCGATGCAATGCACGCTGCGCTTACGGATACATTTGGTCATCTGGCAGATTGGAAAACTCCAGCGGGCGGATTGTTTTTCTGGCTGCAATTACGCCATGTAATAGACACTCGTCCATTATTGAAGATTGCGCTCGCAAACGGCGTAGCCTTTATGCCAGGTGAAGCATTTTATCCCGCCACTAGCGCGCCGCAACTTGGCACTATGCGACTTAACTTTAGCCACGCCAGTGAAGACGATTTGCAAATCGGTTTAAAAAAATTGGCAGCGATAATTGAAGAACAGCTAAAAAAAATAAAATTATTTATATAAAGATGAAAAAAAGGCCTCAATTCTGAGGCCTTTTTTTAAACCTTACTGCAACCGTTTTACTAACTCTACCCGGCGATTTTTTTGTTTGCCGGCATCGCTGGTATTATTTCCTGCTGGAGCATAAGGCCCTACACCCTGCGCCTGTAAACGCGCTGCCGGAATTTTATAAGTTGTTACCAATTCATTCACAACTGCAGCCGCACGTTGGCGAGACAATTCCACGTTCGCAGCACCCGCACCTGTATCATCGGTATGACCCACTACATAAAGCAACAAATCTTTATTTTTAGTAAGCAGCCGCGCGATTGCATCCAGAGTTGGTTTAGATTCTGGTTTAACTGCTGATTTTCCGGTATCGAAATAAATTCCATAAATAAGTGCTTTACCGTCAGCATCAATTTGTTGTTTTAAACCATCTGCATCGACTTTAATTAATCCGGTTTTCACACCTTTTTGTTGCAAAATAATCTGCTGCACAGAAACTTCGCTTTCAAAGCCGCCTACAAAAAGACTCACATAAATATCGCCAGTGTCAGCAACTTTTTTAGCGAGAACATAATATGGCTTGCGGTACGAATTATAGACTGAATCCTCTACTGATATTTTAGCTCCAAACTTTTCGGCAACAGAAGCATCGCCACACTCGGTTAATTCACACTTCTGCAAGACAGTAAAACCGGTTTTAGTTAAAGCTTGCTTGTAGTTTTCAAATACTTTTAAAGTTGATACATCTTTAATTTCATAAAAATGACGCGACAAATCACCGGTTAAATTTAATGCGGTTTTGTCAGTTGCATTTGGAGCCGCAGGAATAACAATAGTCTCAGTATCCACATGAATTGATTTTCTTAATTTCGCATTCGGGTAACGCGCAAATAATTTATGGTCTTTCGCCAAATCACTTGCATTACCTTTCTCAGTAGCCTCAGGTGCAACAGGTTTGCTGCTATAACTTGGGTCGACTTTTATTAAGTTAGCGTCGAGCGGTTTTGCCTCAAGAATAACTTGTTGTACTGCCACTTCCTCTTCATAGCCACCTATATACCACGCGCCATAAGTCTTTATACCGTTTGGGCCTTGCTTTTCAGCCACCAGATAATAGGGCTTGCGATAGTCGTTATAAACGCTATTTTCAACAGATACTATTGCACCGAGTTCAGCGGACTGTTTCTCATCTCCGCACGCATCAAGTTGACATGAAAAGGTAACGTTAAATCCTAACTTTTTTATCGCAGCCGCATAATTTTCATAAACTTTTAGCGTAGAGGCATTCTTAATGGTATAGAAATGACGAGTTAAATCCCCCGTAAGATTTAATGTGGAATATTTATAGGGTTTAGTCGACACGTTAATAATTGAAGTGGGAATTTGGTAAGTCTCGTAGGCAACTGTGTATGCATTACGAATGCTCGCGTCAGGATATCTCGTAATCAGTGGATGATCCTCCTTCAAGGAAGCCGCAAAGCTTGCAACTGGAATCAGAGATGCGGCGAATAGCGCCATCGAAAAATATTTACGTAACATATGATTTCCCTCAATATTTCATTAATGTATTACAGAAGCCGGTAAATTTGCTGCAAGCTAGATTAATCAAAGCGGCTAAACATTAAGTGAATGCGATAAATGTGTCCAGCATAAATGTGAACAAGTCCTAGATTTTATCCACATAATTAAACCGTTATAATTGCGCCACGTAAGTAGAAAAGGCTGGATAATAATGACCAAAACTTTAAGCATACTTTGCTTACCGCTTATTTTACTTGCCGCCCTGCTATCCGGCTTCCCACACATTCATTACGATATTTTTAACGCAATTAACCACGCCTTACCATCGGAACTCTTATGGGTGACAATTACAAATACGGCTAATTTTTTATTTTTGAGCTGCATGTTTTTTATTTTATTACACAACAAAGAACGCTTATTAACAAATGCATTTATATGCGCAATCTTAATTCACTATGCTGTAAAATTTAGCAAAAGCGTTTTCGCAGTGATTCGCCCTGAACACACAGCTGATTTAATCAATCCATTTATGCTCGGCCCAGCATTGAGCTTGGATAATTACGCCATGCCTTCAGGGCACACCGCTAGTGCATTTATGGCTACAATATTTATCGTTCGGGCGTACGAGTTGCACGGCTGGAAGTTGTGGGCACTATTTAGTTGTGCAATTTTGATTGGGGTCTCGCGCATTGCTATAGGCGCACATTGGCCTGCTGATGCATTTGCTGGTGCGGCATTAGGAATTACAATAAGTTTATTATGCACATATAAAAAACTGAATTTGAAACATCAAGGCATTAAATATTTTAATCTGGTCGTTTATTTGCCACTGATCATTTTAGCAATTTTTCACCATATTGATATTCGTGATCCAATCAATACAGTAAATGAAGGAATTATCGTAGTAGTAGGATTAATTGCGTTAGCAATGTGGTTGAAAGATGTAAGACGACTTATCGCTTCTAAGAAAATTTATAACGAGAGTTAAAAATAGCTATTTATGTAAGGCGAGCTTAAGAACCTCCGATTCAATTTGTAGATAAGCATCTGTAATTCGCTGAGCCCATTCTGCAACACCTTCATCCGTACGAATTCCATCTTGTCGCATCTCTATCATAGCGCTTGGCAATCCGCGGCCTTCACCATGAACTGGGACAGCGTAATCAAATGCCTCATCGATTGCGTAAGGCTCATTGTTGCCTACGACAATATCGCTAGATTGCTTTAATGCATTTATTAATAAATCTGCAAAACGATTATCTTTCCAAAAAGAAATTCCAATATTCCATGGACGCTGCTGATTATTCAGTACCGGCGTGAAACTATGAATACTTAAAAAAATAGTTGGTCGATGTTGACGAGAATCGAGGAGATTACTAACCGCATTGTGATAAGGCGTAAATAAATTTTCAACGCGAAGCTTTCGTTCAGCTTCGGTAATGTGTTGATTAGCTGGCACTAACACACTTTGTTCAGGAATAGATTGCGCACTTTGCGTGGGGCGATTGCAATCAATAACCAACCGCGAGTAACCGCTTAGCAATAAAGGTGCATCCAGATTATTAGAAAGAAGGCGTGCTACTTTAGCAGCGCCGGGGTCCCAACCGATATGATCATCCAATTGCACATCGGTTAAGCCAAGATTATTTAAACAGCGCGGCACACGTTTGGACGCATGATCACAAACTAAAACAAGATTACTCGCACCATCTGCATTTACAATTTCAAATGCTGGCGGCTCATCATCAGCGAGTAAAGATTCTTTCGGAAAGTGTAAATCAATAGCCATTCATCAAATCCATCAAAAAATTTCTTAAGCTTTAATTTCATCTGTCCATACTTTAAAACCACTTAATGTATTTGGACCAAAAACATTAGTCAGCGGAACATCAGTAGCATCTCTACCTTGCGCAATTAGTATGTGACCAATGCGCGGAATATTATTACGCGGATCAAAAGTATGCCAGCGCCCACCAAGATAAACTTCAAGCCAAGCGGAAAAATCCATCGGATTTGGCGACGCAGGCACACCGATATCGCCGAGATAGCCTGTGCAATAACGTGCAGGAATATTCATGCAACGACAAAAAGTGACGGCAAGATGCGTGAAGTCACGGCACACACCTACACGTTCATTGAATACTTCAAATGCCGTTTTAGTTGCGCGCGCATGTTGATAACCAAATGTAATGTGATTGTGCACAAAATCGCAAATAGCTTGTACACGCTGCCAACCGAGTGGTGTATTACCAAATAGCGACCATGCAATTTCAGTTAAACGATCAGTCTCGCAGTAACGACTACCTAATAAATATACCAGTGTGTCGGTGGGTAAATCCTCCACTGCATGTTGAATGGCATTGAGATCAATTGGATCAGTCAGGCCACTATCTTTAATAATCGCGTTCGCAGTAATTCGTAAGCGGCCTTGTGGCGCAACTATACGACTAACCCAATTACCAAAACTATCGCGATACATGCTGATAGGCAATGCAGGTTCGGTAACGATTTGATCGGGAAGTAAAACGTCAGACGCCCGCGAGAAGTGCAAATTTAAGGTTAGCAACATGGGCGTTGGTTGCGGGCAATCGTAAAGCAATTCGTAGCCAACTCTAATTCGCATCGTAATTTCCTTGGTGACATTGTAATAAGTTAGTACTGCGAATGAATTTATATGACTCATGAATTGAATCGCACTTGATGCTAACACGATTAAAAGTAAAAACAGGGCTTTCATTCGTTTGGTAGAAAAACTCATCACATACATTTAATAACGCAACATAAGAGTGCATATTTTTCAATTAAATGATTATCGTGCGAGTATTAGACTCACGTTTACATTAAATAAATAACTCTTTGAACACAGTGCTGTGCACCACATACAAACTGAGAAAGTGATACTTCAGCCCATAAAAAAAATCCCCACTACATAAGCAATGAGGATTTTTGAAAGCCAATTTAAAAATCAATTAAAAATGATAGGTAGCACCAACAGTCAATGCAGACAATTTGGTGTCATCCCATTTTGCATATTGATTATATTCAGCGCGTATAGCAAATTCGGGAGTAATGTCGTAATTAAGGCCTACACCAAAAAGACCTTTAGTTGTTGAGTCATCATAACTAAATGAATCCGAATCAATTCGAACTTTTTCTTCAACATCAAGCTTGGCAATACCCAAACGGCCGTAAATACTAAGTACATCACTCAGCGGAAGCTTACCGACAACAGATGCTTGAAATGCCGTGGCGGTAACTTTATCCGTCCAATTATAGTCACCTGCATCATCTGATCCAATTCCATTATCGCGAATAGAACCTAGATCGCGATAGGCAACTTCAACAGCGAAGAATTTATTGAAATCGTAACCTGCACCAATCGAATAGGTTGTATCTGTTTTACTGGTCGTGAAGCCATTGCCTGCATCAACTTCAATTTTTCCTTGACCAACATCACCTGCCAGATAAAAACCTTCTGCCATAGCTGGCAAAGTCAATGCACTCAATACAGCCGCAATTAAAATTTGTTTCTTCATGATAATTTCCTTCAGATTTCAATATATAGAATTTCGTGGCTACATTTTTTGTTGAAAATGTATGGGAAGACTTTATCAAGCGGGAATGAATTTAAACTGAACGCGTATGTGGAGCGTTAGAGGTATTTAAAAATGAAATAGATTTAATTTAAAGCGGAAGGGATTATTAAACTTAAGTGTTGCAATAAACCTAAAAAACAATTGCTTTGTAAAAATTAATATTTTATGGCAAATATTTAAAAAAATGACAATAGTCATCATCAATTGATCTAGAGATACTTTTTCACAACCAATTGATGACGACAAGATTCTAACTAAAAAGTTCTGCTTCAAAAACAAATCCACAGGAGTGCTCAAACTCTGCTTGAGGACCTGTACCACCGGGACGAATTCCGTAACCCTGCACAACAAAGTAATTACGAGTTCCTGGAAAAACTCTTGCGTGAATAGGATCCAATGTTGCAAAGGTATAAACAGACTTTAACTGAACCACAAGCTTTTCTGGATGAGACAAGTTTAAGTTATGAATAATCTTGTAATTAAATGTTTGGCCTTGGCTATCAACCTGCCATCCCTCTACATTATCACCATTAATTGCGATAGGATGCGGGGTTGGAGGCGAACCATTTGGGTAAGCATTAAAGGCGGCGTATTCGTCGATTCTTGCGCGAAAAACTTTGCTAGACATGATAAAAATCCTTTATGGAATGAATATGTTCTTGGCGCTTAGATTTAAATGTAAAAACAAATCGTTACCAAGGCTGGAATACTAAACCAATCAAATCCTTAATAAAAATAAAAATTTGTTAAAGTGTCGATTAGGCTCGAATTTTAAAATCAATAGATTATTTTAAAATTTAAAAAAACTGTTTAAGTACTATAGAATTTAAATCCCACCTGAACATTAACTATCATATTTGATATTGCGATTTATGCTCTTTTAACATTCGCTGATAAGTTTCATCTTGTTTGGCATTTTGCCAAACTTCATAAAATATCGAAGCACTTTCAGCTTTAATTGAATCTTCTATTTTTGGTAATTCAGCACGACCATGAGCGCCGCTTTGGCCTTTTTTATCATCAGGAACAGGACCATCATATTTTTTGCCGCTTTTATGATTTGCGTAACGCCGGCTGCGCGTGTAGCCCATCTGCAAAAACTTGCGAGCCATATCCATTCCAACAAAATCTTTTTCAGATTTATAATGCAGAAATAGTTCATAAATTTTTGCAGAGGATTCTTTTGCTATTTCAGGTGTTTTGAATCGCCAATGCGGAAGTATTTTGCTTTTGTAGGGTTCGACTAATAATACGCCTTGTTCGCCGACACCAGTTCGATAAAGCTCGGGTTGCTCGCGCAGGTTTAGGCTTTTGTAATCGAGTGAATAATCGAATTTTGCGAAAGGCATAAATTGTTATCCTTAATTGCGATATACATTCCCAAGCAGGAGCTTGGGAACGAGAATAAAAAAATAATTCAGGTGCTTTAAATAAAATTAATCACACCATATATCCGAAACCACATTAATGATTTTTCCTTTGGAGTCTTTATATAGAAAATAAGCTTGTGCGGATGAAGTGCCAATTTTTATTGGTGGCTCGCTACTTTCTACCGGGGCAATGTCGGCCTTAACCCATACTTCTTGACCAACGGTTACCAAATCCAACACAAGTAAGGCGCCGTGCAAATCGAGCTGCTTTCCTTGCGGATGATCAAAAAATTTTCCGTTCCCTTCAAGCTCACCTAATTGCCCAATATAAATAATGGGCGTGATACGCGGCTGCCCCACAAATTTCAACCAAACTTTCTTGCCGTTTTTGAGTGAAGTTTTTACGAAAGGATTTCTATAATCCTCAACTGGTAGAGATGTGACCTCAGCGCCATCGCCACAATCTCCTTTAATGCATTTAAGCTCTCCACACGCCAGTGGCTTACTTGCACCATTAAATTTATCGAAAGCCAACACCTCGCACGCTTTATTATTCTCTGTGGGCTTTTTAACCATCGACAGCTGAATTTCATCACTACCTGATATCGCCGTATTTACATTCCCAATATAGGCTATTGCTTGCGAACCCAGCATCTCTTGTTCTGGCCAACAATATGAATCGGAGTAGCTGAAAGTGCTTAACGTACACAGAAAGGAAGACGAAATAGAATTTACTAACAATTTACTTAGGTAAACTTTCAATTTTTACACTCCCTAGATGACTCTCGTAAATAAAAAGTTACCAAACAACATTACCACCTTCTCGTGAGAATATAAAACAGTGCGCGCTACAAGTAACTCGCAAGGGAGTACGAAATGGATTTAGAAAAATAAATTACGGATTATATTAGAGATCGACATGTTGGGCTTTGTTCCTCAGCCCAACCTACGGGCTACTTGCTTTACCTCTCCCATGAGAGCACCCCGAGCACTGGAGGAAAATCGAAGGAAAACAAACAGGATGTTTGTTTTAGTGACGCGCGACATGGATGTCGCATCGCAACGACAGCGATTTTCTGAAGCGCGCTGGAAAAGGGCGCCCGGCTAGGGGGCAAGATGGGTCGCCTTTGATGTGCAGGATGCACGAATGCCGTGAAGCAAATGGATGTGCGAGAACGGCCTTTTGGTTACTTTTCTTTGGCGAAGCAAAGAAAAGTAACTCGCCAAGAGGCGAAATGGGAAGTTTGAATTTAACTCAAATTAAATTTGAAATCAGATGTGTTGGGTGCGCAAGCTTACCCCAACCTAACTACTATTTTTAATTACCCACGATCTTCGATTGCGTTAAATATGGCATTTATGTCTGATTCCAAGACCTCTAAAAATTGGTCGAAATTATTAAAGTCAACAATATCTATAAGGAAATATTCATTTACATTATTTCCAGCGTTGTTCATATATGCATAATTTACTTCTAATTGAAAAAAATCTTTAATTAACTTCGGCTCAACGGAGGTATCAATATTCACTCGAAAAAATTTATCAAAACTATTGCAAATTATTAACGGAATTTCCATTTTTGCAAGAAGCGGCACTCCCGCAGTTGATTTGGCAGGAATGATTGAGTCTCGATGACGAAGATAAACCATAGCGTTAAGACTTTGATTTAGAGCCTTATAAATAACTTCATTCTCAACAGATGGTTTCGACTTGCTCGCAAATAACTTGGCCACTTCCTGGTTCGTTGAAAGATAATGATGGTCATCGCTATAAGTTAATGGAGTATTGTTTCTTACCCACTGTTTAGCGGATAGTTTGTCTTTAGGAGAAAACCAAAATACATTAACCTGAGGAATGTATTTACATTCGATAAAGAGCTTCACGTTAACTGTTCCAGAGGCTCTTCTAAATGGGTCTTTATACATCCAAAATTTTTCAGCGATAAGATCAATTTCACGCGGCTTATTTGTTGAATTATCCATGTAGTAAGGGCTTATTTGAGTGTGCCAACCATTATCCTGTAAAAATCTTACTACCCTGCAATGAAAGCTGTTTCCACTTTCAAGAACAATTGATTTTGCTTCTTCAATTTCAGACATGGATACATTCTCTGTAATGATAGATTTTAGTAACTACAAACAAAAAACGGGCCGATTTCTCAATCAGCCCGTTTTTAATTTAACGATTTAATTAATCATTAAAAAACTTCTTAACCCCACTCAGCCAACTCGACTGTTTGGGCGAATATTTACCGCCCTTCATACTCGCCTGGAAATCTCGCAGCATTTCTTTTTGTTTGCTGGTGAGACTCACAGGAGTTTCAACTACAACACGACAAAGCAAATCACCTACTCCACCGCCGCGTACTGGCGTTACGCCCTTGCCGCGCAATTTAAATAATTTGCCGGTTTGGGTTTCTGCAGGGACTTTTAATTTTACGCGGCCATCGAGCGTGGGGACTTCGAGTTCGCCGCCGAGGGCTGCGTCTACGAAATCGATGGGGACTTCGCAATATAAGTCCGCGCCTTCGCGTTTAAATATCTCGTGATCACGCACATGGACTTGCACATACAAATCGCCGCTGGGCCCACCTGCTTCTCCCGCTTCGCCTTCGCCGGTTAAGCGAATACGATCACCGGTGTCTACACCTGCTGGTACTTTTACAGAAAGGGTTTTGGTTTCTTCTACGCGACCCTGACCGTGACATGATTTGCAGGGGTCGGAAATAATAGTTCCGCGACCGCGACAATTGGGACAGGTTTGTTGCACAGAGAAAAAGCCCTGTTGCATACGCACTTGGCCGTGGCCCCCGCAGGTTGTACAGGTAACAGGTTTGCTGCCTGCTTTTGCGCCGGAACCGCTACAGGTTTTACAGGAAACCAGTGTGGGCACTTTAATTTGGGTAGTGGTGCCTTTTACGGCCTCTTCCAATTTTAATTCGAGGTTGTAACGTAAATCTGAACCGCGTGCGGGGCCACCGCGACGACCGCCGCCTCCACCGCCGAAAATATCGCCGAAGACATCGCCAAATATATCGCTGAAATTGCTGCCGCCACCGCCACCCATACCTGATTGGCCGTCGACGCCTGCATGACCGAAGCGATCATAAGCGGCGCGCTTTTGATCGTCTGACAGAACTTCGTAAGCTTCGTTAGCTTCTTTAAATTTCTCTTCAGCTTTTGGATCATCCGGGTTTCTGTCCGGGTGATGCTTCATTGCCTCTCGACGATAAGCTTTTTTCAAATCGCCTGCGTCTACGCCTTTTTCGACGCCGAGCACTTCGTAGTAATCGCGTTTTGCCATGGTTACACCAACAAATAAATTTATTTTTTGCAGAAATAAATTTTAAAAAAATTTAAGGTTTCTTACACGACAAATGCGGGCAAGCCCGCATTTGTTTTTGTTTTTTCCTCCCGTTAAAAACAGGAGGAAGAACGGGCATTACTTGTGATCTTTTACTTCTTCAAATTCAGCATCTACTACGCCGTCGTCTGCCGCTTTTTGTGAATCGCCGCCTGCAGATTGTGCACCGGCTGCGCCACCTTGTTGCTCAGCATAAAGTTTTTGCGCAAGTGGACCGGATGCTTCAGTCAACTTGGTAGTTGCCGCTTCAATTTTCGCAAGATCATCTGCTTTCAATGCATCGCGTGCTTCAGTCAATGCTGCTTCGATAGAAGATTTTTCTTCTGCCGTTGCTTTATCGCCTGCTTCTTTTACAGTTTTTTCAGTTGCGTGAATTAAACCGTCAAGCGTGTTGCGCGCTGCTACTGTGTCAGCAAATTTACGATCTGCTTCTGCGTTTGCTTCAGCATCTTTTACCATTTTTTCGATTTCAGCATCAGACAAACCTGACGATGCTTTAATCACAATGGATTGCTCTTTGCCAGTTGCTTTGTCTTTCGCGCTCACGTTCAAAATACCGTTGGCATCGATATCGAAAGTCACTTCAATTTGTGGCGTGCCGCGTTGTGCTGCGGGAATATCGCTCAAATCGAAACGGCCCAGTGATTTGTTTTGCGATGCTTGTTTGCGCTCGCCTTGAACCACGTGAATCGTTACCGCAGATTGATTGTCTTCTGCGGTAGAAAATACTTGCGATTTCTTGGTAGGAATCGTGGTGTTTTTGTCGATCAATGGAGTGGCAACGCCGCCCATGGTTTCGATACCAAGAGTCAACGGAGTTACGTCCAACAACAATACGTTGGTAGTTTCGCCAGACAATACTGAACCTTGAATTGCAGCACCTATGGCAACTGCTTCGTCAGGGTTTACGTCTTTACGTGGTTCTTTGCCGAAGAAATCTGCAACCGCTTTTTGAACCAATGGCATACGAGTTTGACCACCAACGAGAATAATGTCGTCGATTTTTTTGATGTCGATGCCTGAATCTTTAATTGCTTGTTTTACTGGCTCAAGTGAACGAGTCACTAACTCTTCAACCAAAGATTCCAATTTCGCACGAGTCAATTTAACAACCAAGTGTTTTGGGCCTGATGCATCTGCAGTGATATATGGCAAATTCACTTCGGTTTGTTGCGCTGATGACAATTCGATTTTCGCTTTTTCTGCCGCTTCTTTTAAGCGTTGCAATGCGAGCGGATCGTTGTGCAAATCAATGCCGGTATCTTTCTTGAAAGTGTCCGCAAGGAATTCGATTAAACGCATATCGAAGTCTTCACCACCGAGGAATGTATCACCGTTGGTTGAAAGCACTTCGAATTGGTGTTCGCCATCCACATCTGCAATTTCGATAATTGAAATATCGAAAGTACCACCACCGAGGTCGTACACAGCGATAGTACGGTCGCCTACACCTTTATCCAAACCGTACGCCAATGCTGCAGCAGTTGGTTCGTTGATAATACGTTTTACATCGAGACCAGCAATACGGCCAGCATCTTTAGTGGCTTGACGTTGTGAATCGTTGAAGTAAGCAGGAACGGTAATTACCGCTTCAGTCACTGCTTCGCCGAGATAATCTTCAGCAGTTTTTTTCATTTTTTTCAAAACTTCAGCAGAAATTTGTGGTGGTGCGCGTTTCTCGCCTTTCACTTCTACCCATGCATCGCCGTTATCGGCAGCAACGATTTTATACGGCACCATCTTGATGTCTTTTTGCACAACATCATCTTTAAATTTACGGCCGATCAAACGCTTTACCGCATACAAAGTATTGTGCGGGTTGGTTACTGATTGGCGTTTTGCAGATTGACCGACAAGAATTTCATTGTCGTTAGTGAACGCAATAATGGATGGCGTGGTGCGGTCGCCCTCGGCGTTCTCGATAACTTTTGGCTTGCCGCCTTCTAATACTGATACGCAAGAGTTGGTGGTACCCAAGTCGATGCCGATAATTTTACCCATGATATGCTCCTATAATTTCTGTGCTGCTGAGCGCATTCGTATTTGAACTGCGCTGAAATGTTAATTACTGGTTAGAGTTAGACTTCATCTCCTGCGATTTGCAGCGAGTGTTGCGCTTTCATCTAACGTTGGAATCTATATTGGAGCTGACAAATGTAATTCAAGGCCAGCTCTTTAAAAATCCTCAAAACTTTGTTGCGATTGGGCATGCCCCACCAAAACTTATGGTGCTAAAACCTAGGGTGCTTTGGAAACAACAACCATTGCCGGGCGAACCAAACGGCCATGCAAGGTGTAGCCTTTTTGGAACACATTAATAACGGTATTAGGTTCAACGTCTGGGTTGGGAACCGCTGAAACAGCTTGATGCAAATTAGGGTCAAAAGGTTCGCCTTGCGGATTCACCACGACCACCTGGTGACGCGCAAGCGCATCGATAAAGGATTTGTAAGTCAGCTGGATACCTTCTGCAATTGCAGTAAAGGCTTCATTGCTGGTATCGATAGTTGCCAAGGCGCGTTCAAGATTATCAACCACGGGTAACAGGTCATTAACGATTTTGTCCTGACCAAATTTATGCGCTTTTTCAATATCTTGTTCAGCGCGACGGCGGGCATTTTGGGCATCCGCTTGCGAGCGCAAAGATTGCTCTTTGGCAGATTCATAAGCAGCCGCCAAGGTCGCCAACTGGGATTGCAAGCCTTCAATAGTGACTTCGGGCTTGTCAGCGTTCGCCTCGGGATGAGGGTCGGTCGCGTTTTGTACATCAGTGTAGTCTTCAGAAGACATAGTTAATCTCCAATCTAAATTGCAAACGATAGAAGCGGAAACACGCATCCACCAAAAATAGGGTGGATGCTATATGGGGTTTCAATAAGGGGATTCAAGCGTGCGGATGAACTTTGCTGCAAGTTTGGCGTTTAAGCTGCCCGAAATTGCCGTTCGACGCTCCTTAAGTAGCTGCCACGCCCTTTGTTGCCATGGTTTTAGCGATTCTCCAGGCGGTTGTAATCGAGTAGCGCCGCCTCATTGGGCTCGCTGCGATGATATTCGCGTAGCAGTTCATCGCTAAACGGCCAAAAGTTGGGATTGCTGCGGCGAATACCATAGGTATCGCGCAATGCCTCGTAATCCGCCTCGCTGTGCAGGTTGTGCACGCGCTTTACAAAATCCGGCAAATCGGCTTTGTTTACCTGCATAAAACTGTTGGGGTAAGAACCAATAACACCGCGCGTAATGGTCAAATAATCCTCAGCAGGAATACGGCGTTTATCCTCCCCGAATAGCGAAGACAAATTGCTGTAACCATTGTTGTGGACCAGCGTAAATAAACCCATTTCAGGCACGTGGATGATGGTTGTTTGCGGCAAAAATTCTATTGAGGTACCGGGCGCTTTTTGCAATTGGCGATAGACATCTAGCTCCACCGGCGTTAGTCCACTGGTGGCGATATTGTGTGATGACTCGCCGGCCTTGCCGAGATAATTTTTTAATTGATCGAACAATTCCAGTTTGGGATTATCGCTCGTGAAATGAAAATCTTTTCGCGCTTTTACTTGATTAAGATAAACGTCCAAATAAGTTTGCAAATCACTTTCGGCATTGCGATACCAAAACGCCAATTCCTTTTGCGCAGTTGCTTTTGGCAATACGCTGATGAAATTCATTTCACCTTCAATGCGCAGAAAATCCATATAAACGCGGCTTAATAATTGATGCGTAACATTTCCGTAAACGTCAAACCCTGCAACCAATAAATAATGAATTCGCTCCATTAACGGGTAGCCAATAATCCATGCAGTTTTTGGCGGGTCGCCGATTAAACCGGTGTAAACGCTTGCGCTATCACTGTGGCGAAAAATTGTGAGCGCGGCATTATTGTTGGTGCCTTTGTCACCATCCCAAATTAATGACAAACCGAGATCGCCTTCCGCAACAGTTTTTTCTTCAACAAATTTTGCTTTTGCAGCGAGATATTCTTTTTGTTTTTCGGAATATCTCACCCAATTTGTGATAGGCAAAAAGCTGTTGCCAACTTCTGCAGGCAATTCCAAATGACTGCTATTTTCAGCGAGAAATTTTGCATTGTTCTCAGACGATTGCGTTTCCGGCGCGAAGAAAAATACCCAGAAATGATCTTGAATAACATTGAGCGCAACTTGCCCGCGACACACCGGGCCTTTAATAAAATTCATAATCGTAAAACGCGATTCGTTCAACATAAAACGATAGCGCGCATTAATCGGCAATTCTGCGAACGTAATAAATGGATTGGACGCAGTTTCAATTGCGTATGAGGGCAATTTTATAACGGGATAATCCGGCTTAAAAAATAAATTTTGCCATTCATCCATGCGTTTTTTATTCAACTCGTACGGCATGTGAGTTTTGACCACAACGCTGCTTGGGTCGCGCCACAAACGATAATAAACGCGCGCTACTTTGGGATCATCAAACGGGCGGCCAGTGCTGATGCGATCCAGCGGTTCGCCGGGCGGCGTACGCGAGCGCACAAGACGATAATATTGGTGCGAGCCATCCTGCGTTTTGGTAATGCCTTCAGTAAAAAATAATTGCGCTAAAAATAAATGTTCGTAAATATAACGGCTGATTAATTGTTCTTTATTGCTATCGCCATTGAGCAGCTTTTCCCATTCGGCAATTTGCAAAGTTGCTTCAGGATTTAAATCCACCGGCTCATCAATTTGCGCGCCCTGCTTTAGCCACGACATCATTAATTCATGTTCTGGCGGCGTTAAACCGGGTAAGCCGTAAGGCATTCCCCAGAGCGGCATTTGCTGGCGAAATTCGGCAAAATTTTCAATGCGCGGGCAGAACTGGCGGGCGTTGAGATTGAAATCAAAAGTCGCAGGTAAAACGGGCACTTCTGGTAATGGATTGTCTTGCTTCAGCTGCAACATCTGCGCAATCACACTCGCCTGAATATTTGCCACAGGGGTGTTAGCGCGTTCGTTAACTACGGGGAAAAAACCTTTGTTGCGCCATTCTTGCGTGGAGTGGGCATCTTCAAACATGCGCGTTAGGGTTGCGCCTAGCAGTCGTGAGCCATCGTAAACTTTTTCGGGATTTGCACCGCGTAACAGGCCTTGATAGGAATCCAGCTTTAACTGGCAAGGTGCGTCGTAGCAGCCGTGGCACACGGTGCAGCGCTGCTCAATAATCGGTTTGATATCGTGTAGATAACTGACCAGGCTCGGTGCCGAACTCACGGGTTTATATTCTATGGGTTTGGGAGTTCCGTATAACTTGTCCAACTGCGCGCCGCCGATGCTGGCGCAACCAATCATTAATAAAACAGTAACCGCTATGCCAGAGCGGGTGATCCAAAATGGCAACTTCATAGACGCTTCCTGAATAGCGAGTTTCCTGAATGACGCCGGCAAAGATCCGGCAGGATGATTTTAGCTGCAGAAGATTAATCAGAGCATTTTATTTTTGCACCTTTCGACGGCCTCATGCGCCATTGTCGGGCAAATCTCTCACGCTGATTAAATATCCGAAGCCACATCACAAAATAATTTGACAACGTTGTCCCTCGAACCTAACCTCTCTATGAACATCTTTTGAGCAGGGTTGCTTCCGTCGTCCTTTCCGCTCTTTTTGGAGGCAGCAATGTCACTGCGTATCAAAATCTGGATTTTATCCGGCCTTATTTTTATTGGTTTGCTCAGCATAATGCTGATCGGCTTATTCACTTTGCGCTACTCAAGCAATGCCGACAACAGCGCGCGCGTGGAAGAGTTATTAAACAGCACTTACGCCACTGTTATCCAAATGGAAAACCTCGCGGCCGCAGGCGAAATTGATGAAGCCAAAGCGAAAGAAATCGCCACCCGGATTCTGCGCAACAATATCTACCACAAGTCTGAGTATGTTTATGTAGCGGATGAAAAGCTCAATTTCGTAGCCGCGCCGCTCGACCCGCAACTGCACGGCACCAGCTTTAACGAATTCAAAGATGGCAACGGCAAAAGTGTGGGCGAAATTTTGCAAGCCGCTGTAACCGCCGCCAACGGCCAAACCGCACGCTATCACTGGACGCAAAAACAAGCGGACGGCTCGATTGAGGACAAACTTTCCATCGCCAAAGTGTCCCCTCGCTGGCATTGGGCAGTTGGGACTGGAATCGGCTTTAATGAAGTTAACGGCCGCTTTTGGGATACCGCCAAATGGCAATTGGGAATTTGTATTCTCGTCGCCCTTATCATTCTGATACCCGTGTTTATTTTCGCCTTCCGTTTGGAACGCGGCCTGGGTGCAGAATTGCGCGAAGTATTGGATTTGGTGCGCGCTGTTGCAGCGGGAGATTTAACTGAAACACGCATCACTCACCTCGTGCCCGAAGCCAGTATTTACGGATCCGTGTTGAGAATGCGCCGCGATCTGCGCGATATGATCGGCCGCATCTCGCAATCAGTCGCAAGCCTGCACAACGTTAGCGATGTCATTGTCCACAAAGCTGAAACCAGCAGCGCCATGGCCGAAAACCAGAGCATAAATACGAGCAAAATTGCTTCATCTGCCGAAGAGTTTAATCAGCAAACCAAAGCCGCAGTTTTGCAGGCGCAGCAAGCAACCAAGCAAACGGATGCAGCTTCTCAAACGGCTGCCAAAGGTTTAACGATTATCTCTAACGCCGTAAAAAGTTTTGTGCATATTGAGTCCAGCGTTAGCCAAACCCAAACCAGTATTGATGAGTTGGCGGAGCGAATTAACAGTATTTCGGCAATCGTATCCGTGATTACTGAAGTCGCCAACCAAACCAATTTACTCGCACTCAATGCCGCCATTGAAGCCGCTCGCGCCGGTGAACAAGGCCGTGGTTTTGCGGTAGTTGCAGATGAAGTGCGCGGCCTCGCGCAACGCACCACACAAGCCACCAAAGAAATCAGCGAAACCATTACCGCCGTGCAAACCAGCAGCCGCACTACCAAGCAATATATGGACGATATGGTGGGCGAACTGAAGCAGGGAATCCGCCAAACCCGCGATGGAGGCGAAACTGTTAAAAGCATTCAGCTTGAAACTGATGAAGTTGCAAAAATCGTCGGCTTTATCGGCCACGCACTGGTCGAACACGTAACCGCCAGCAGCATGATTCTGGATTACGTAAGCCAGGTTGAAGAGTCATCGCTCGGCACTAAAGACGCCGCGCAAGGCACGCTGGCCGCATCCCAACAAATTCGCTCGGCGTCTGATCAACTGAATCATATGTTGGAGGGGTTTACGCTTTAAAACTACACGCTTTTGCATTTGCTTTTTTATCCCATACGAGCACCCCGAGCACTGGAAGACAATCGCTGAAAAACAATCAGGATGTTTGTTTTAGTGACGTTGCGACATGGATGTCGCGTCGGAACGGCAGCGATTTTCTGAAGCGCGCAGGAAAAGGGCGCCCGGCTAGGGGCGAGATGGGTCGCCTTTCTTTTCATCAATGCCATCCATGGCATTCACCCTCCGGGCAGCTTCGCTGTGCAAAATTGCTTTCCTGCAATTTTGTGGTTACTTTTCTTTCGGCGAAGCAAAGAAAAGTGACTCGCCAAGAGACGAAACAAATCTCTAACATTGAGACGAAATCATAAATAAAAAAACGGCGGTACCTTTTCAGATATCGCCGTTTTTATTTCAAACACTCACTGCAATTATTTAGGCAATTCACTCTCACCCGTCACAGAAAGTATCGCGGCTACCGTCTTCGCACGCTTCGGCTGCCCGCCACCAACGTGCAGCGTGTAATCACCGGCTAGTACTTTGCGAACGCCTTTTGCATCCACCAAAGACAAAGCACGCGCATCCACTTTTAAACTCACTGCTTTAGTCTCGCCCACTTTCAAACTCACTCGCGCAAAGCCTGCGAGCGTTGGGTTTGCAGAGTCATTTGGCTTGGCGATATAAAGCTGGACAACTTCGTCGCCATCGCGCTGACCTGCGTTGGTAACATTAACCGTAAGATTAAGTGCATTGCCCGCTTTAACGGATTTTTCCGATAAGACAGGTGAAGAGTAATTGAAAGTGGTGTAACTCAAGCCGTGGCCGAAGGGATAAAGCACATCGCCTTTAAAGTAGCGGTAGGTACGGCCATCCATTTTGTAATCACCGAACGCAGGCAATTGATCTGCCGATTTGTAGAATGTCACCGGCAAACGGCCAGATGGGCTGTAATCACCCGCCAGCAATTGCGCTACCGCAGTTCCGCCTTCGCTGCCGGGATACCAGGCTTCAACAATGGCCGGAACATTTTTGTCAGCCCAATTTACCGAGAGCGCGCTGCCATTCATCAGCACTAAAACCACTGGCTTTTTGGTCGCGCTTAAACGCTCAAGCAGTTTTTGTTGTGGCGCGGGCAAATCGAGACTGGTGCGGTCGCCGCCGTCAAAACCGTCGGCTTTTACTTTCATTTCTTCGCCTTCAACGCGAGCAGACAAGCCGCCAACGAAAACAACGAGATCCGCTTTTTTGGCGGCATCGACAGCTTCTTTTCCAGCGTCAACCGGCAAGCTCCAAAGAAGTTTTTGATCGCCACGTGGGCCAATTTGGAAAGCTTCAACTTTAACGGGATAAATCTGCCCTGCTTTCAACGTTGTTTTGCCGGAGAGAATGGAAGGTGCGTCGCCCACGCCCCATTCATCCACCACTAAATTATCGCCAACCCATACGCGGTAGCCACCTTCGCTGGAGAAGCGGAATTGGTATTCGCCGGATTTTGGCGCTTTGAGGTAGCCCGTCCAACGGATGGATGATTCGCGCTCTTCGCCTTGCCAATCAAAACGGGCGTTGGGATCATTGCGCGTTAGAGTTGGCTCACCGGCTAATTTTGCGCCCGCATAGTGCTCAGCTTTTAAGCCCGCAGTTTTACCTTCGGCATCGAGAAAAACTGCAGAGTCTGCTACTGGCGGCTCAGCTGGGCCGATCAGACCTGTGCCTTCCAAGTAGACAATTTTGGAATCCGGGAAGCGTGCGCGAATACCGTCCAACACCGTTATTGGCTTGGAAGGTTTTCCGTAATAGTTGCCCACCAAGGCATCGAAACTGTTCGCGTTAGGGCCAATGACAGCGATAGTTTTGGGCGCTTTTTTCAAAGGCAACAAACCATCGTTCTTCAACAGCACTAGGGATTTTTTAGCGATTTCCAGCGAAACGGCGTGGTGTTCAGGTGTGTCGTAATCGGTTTTTTTGATATTCGCAAATGGCAGCGACGGATCAAACATTCCCAATTCGATACGTCCAACAAACAGGCGAATCAGCGAGCGATCAATCACCGTTTGCGGCAACAAACCTTGTTTTACAGCATTGATAATGGGCTGAACTTCGGTGGTCATATTGTTGCGATAATCACCGCAGATTACGTCCATACCCGCCTTAAACCCAACGGCAACGCCCTCTTCTGGCGTCTTCGTGTAATGCAAACTGTCTTCGCGATAGATGTTGGCCGCAGCGCCGCAGTCGGACACTACGTAACCTTTAAAGCCCCAGGATTTACGCAAATAATTTTCCATCAGCTCGTCGTTCGCACAGCCAGGCACACCGTTCACGGCGTTATAAACGCACATGATCGATTGCACTTTTGCTTCAGTTACTGTCGCGCGAAAGGCTGGCAGGTAGGTATCTTCCAGATCGTGCGGCGATGGGTAAACGCTTTCTTTATGACGGTTGGATTCCGGCCCGCTGTGAACGGCAAAGTGTTTGGAGGTTGCGATAGTTTTGAAAAATTTCGCATCATCGCCCTGTAAACCTTTAATAAAACCAATACCGATACGCGATGTTAAATAAGGGTCTTCACCATAGGTTTCTTGCCCACGACCCCAGCGTGGATCGCGAAAAATATTGATGTTCGGCGACCATACGGTTAGGCCGCGATAGAAATCGGAACCGCCATTGGGATGCAAATGTTCGATGTACTTAGCGCGGAATTCCGTGCTGATAACATCGCCGACTTTTTGCATCATGGGTTCATCCCACGAGGCCGCCATGCCGATGGCCTGCGGGAATACAGTGGCAATACCCGCGCGCGCCACACCGTGTAAACCTTCATTCCACCAGGCCATCGGCATGGCG
>Ga0247741_1000302_pt1 | contig 30140 bp, 19 predicted proteins | sample UWRJL213509R2_FD_180945 | JGI IMG/M metagenome (GOLD analysis project Ga0247741, IMG submission 180945) | Plant litter microbial communities from Arlington Agricultural Research Station in Wisconsin, United States - UWRJ-L213-509R-2 | ecosystem: Environmental > Terrestrial > Plant litter >... | reverse complement strand
AGGCCGCTGCCGCCGCCGGGGAGGCTGCCGCCGAGGGTGCCGTGGCCGGGGAGGGTGCTGAGCCCGCCGGGGACGGTCGTGTGTCCCGGCAGGCTGGTGCCGGTCGGGATGTCGCCGTCGACGGAGGTGCCGGGGTTCGGCACCCAGCTCGGGCCGGGGTTGAGCACCGGCTGGCTGATGGCGAAGTCGCCGGGAGCCGAGCCGATCGGCGTGGGAGCGCTGCCCTGGGGGCCGGCCGGGGGCGTCCAGACATAGGTGGGAGTGCGCGGGACGAAGGGCTCGATCGGCTCCGGGGGTGGCACGTCGCCGCCGCCGAGCGCCGGCTTGAAGTCCTGCAGACCCTCCCGCACGAGATGGATGTCTTTGCGCTGCACTTCCAGATCGTCGCCGAGCTCCTCGACGGCCTTCCGCGCCTCGTCTTCACGCTTGTCCCCGAGAATCCCCTCGATGAACGAGATGGCGCCGTCGGCCGGCAGGGTTGTTCCGCGGAAGATGACGACGGAGGCCGTTCGTGCCGCGGCGACGATGCCCGGATCGACTTCACCCGAGCTGAGCCCGTCGACCTTCGCCACCGCGCGCTGCTTCGCGCCGTTCGCGGCATCGATGATGGCGAGGAGCTTCGTGGTCGCCGACTCGAGCGCGGCGAAGTTCGTGCGCATGTTGCCGAAGGCGGTGTTCGCGGCATCGGCGGCAGTGCCCTTCCAGCCGCTCTCCTCCATCATCGCCGTCGCCATGTCCACCAGGGCGCCGGCCGAGCCTTCCAGACTGCGCAGCGCCGGGATGTCCCAGTCGGTCTGCGCACTCGCGAGTGCCTTGAGTTCGTTCTCCGCTGAAACCATGATTGTCTCCTCGTTGGTGACTACTGGGTGGGTCGGGGCGCGCTCTTGCGCACCACCGTCACGATGATGACGACGACGACCGCCACGACGACGAGCACCCCGCCGAGCACGAGCCAGATCCACAGGGGCACCCCTGAGCCCTGCTCCTCGACTGCCGCTGGGTCCGGTGTCGCGCTTGCTGCCGGTGCCGGGTTGAAGATCTCGTCGTAGGTGGGCTGGAGCACGTCCCCGGGGCCCGGCACCTCGATGATGAGCGGGTTGACGTCCTCGTACTTCGAGGGGTCTGTGGCCAGGAGGTTCGCCGGCGAGATGAGCCCGTACCCGTAGTAGTTCTCCGAGTCGCGCTGGGGCTCGTGGTCCGGCTCGCCGCTGGTGTTGTGGATGAGCGACTGGATGATCTGGTTTCCCGTGGCGTCGGGATACTTCTCCATGACCAGCGCCAGCACCCCCGCGGTCAGCGGGGTGGCCAGCGAGGTCCCGTCGACCACGTACTGGTCCTCCCAACGTCCCGTCGACGGGTCGCCCTGGGCGGAGATGCCCAGCCCGGGCGCGACCACGTCGACGTCGGAGTCGCGATTCGGCACGCCGTCGGTTGTCTGGATGGCGCCGTCCTCGCCCGCCGCCTGCACCCCGATCGCGCCGTTGGCGAATGCCGGCATGCCGCCGTTGAAGGTGATGGCGGAGGTGTTGCGCAACGAGCCGAGAACGATTACTCCCTCGCGGAAGGCGCGGGCCAGCACTGCCATCTCACTCGGGCCTGCGCTGGTGCTCAGCGAGACGGAGACGATGTCGGCCCCGTCATCGATGGCCGCGTCGAGGGCTGGGCCCCAGGTGGTGCCGACGTCGACGTCGGTGTCCTTCTCGCCGCAGCTCAGTGCTCCGGTCTCCTCATCCGCTGCGACGGTGACCGCGTAGTAGAGCACCTTCGCTCCGGGCGCCACGCCGACTACTCCCTGCTGGCCCGCGTATCCCTCGCCGGAACCGACGATCGTCGAGACGACGTTGGTGCCGTGCTCGGTCGGTTTCGCCACGCTGAGCTCGGTGCTTGCCGCGGGAAGCGGCTTGTTGTTCTCGCCGTAGCAGTAGGAGGGCTCGCGCACGTCGATATCGGCGTCGGCGAGAGTCGGCACGTCGGTGTTGATCTGCCCGTCGAGCACGGCGATCGTGACGCCGGCGCCGGTGAGTCCCTCCGCCGCCGCGGCATCGATCCTCAGCGCGCTGATGTACCAGGGCGCGTCGGCTGCGGCGGCGGGGGCCGAGACCGCGACTACGAGCGCGAGGGCAGCGGCCACCGAAGCGACTCGCGCTGCGTGGGTGGAGAAGGTGGTGCGCACTTACCAGGCCCTCGGGATGTTCGACGCAGCGGGGGGAAGAGGCGCCGCGGGGCTCGGAGCCGTGGCGACGGTAGCGTCGAGCACGGCGAGGATCGATCGTGCCTCGTCGGCATTGTCGGCGTCTTTCGCGACCATGTCCTCGACGGTGCGCCTGATCGCCTCGTGGGTGGCGTTCAGGTCTTCGAGAACGATCTTGACAATCCTCTGCAGCTCGTTGCCCGCTTTGCTGAGATCCTCTTTGAAGGGAGCGGTGACTCCGTCTCCGGTGCCCTCCACTCGGCCTACTTCCTGCGCGGCGGGCACGCCGTTCTGCTCCGCGACGATACGCCGCAGCATCTGGACGATGCTGTCGACGTCAAGAGAGATGGGACCGGGCATGGCCGTGCCTTTCTAGATGGGAATGCCTACATGCAATGACAAAAGCGTTGACCGGTCGACGTCTCGGTCGACCGGTCAACGCTGCGCCGTGAAGCGGATACTAGATCGCGAAGCGCTGAGCGGACGACGAGTCGCTCTGCACGTACTGGCCCGAGATCTCCTCGGTCTTGCCGGCGATCTGCGTGAGCAGGGCCTGCATCTCGCCGAGCGTCTGGCTCCACTTGCGCTGAGCGGTGTCGTACGAGACCTGGGCCTCGCCGCCCCACGATGCGCGGAGCTTTCCGACCTCGGACTCGAGGTTGTCGAGGGTCGACTTGATTCCGGTGGAACCCTGGCGGATCTGTCCGGCGAGAGCCGAGACCTGGGCCGGGTTTACTGACATTGACTGCATGGTGAAATCCTCTCTGAACCGGGGCTGCTAGATGCTGGACATCATCGAGCCGAGGCCCGAGATGGTCGAGGTGTGCTCTTCTTCGGTCGCGGCCTGGTCCTTCTCGGTTCCGGCGAGCGCTGCCTCGAGAGTGACGAGCACCTCGTTGAGCTTGCGGGCCTGCTCGTCCCAGCTCGTCATGAGTCCGGTGAACGACGCAGCGGCGCCACCCTGCCAGAAGCCACGCAGCTGGTCGATCTCGCCGCGGACCTTCTTGACCTGCTGGTCGATTCCGGCCTTCGCTTCGTTTACCGCCTGGGCACCGCGCTTGAGCGCGCCCTCTTCAGCGGAGATTACATCTGCCATGTACTCACTCCTTCGAAATTCATCAATCACGGCACACCCGAGCAGGCGAAAGACGCCTCCGAACCCCCGGTGAGTTGTTGCGCATCACTGATGCACAAATTGAGGTTATGCCAAGAGGGATCGACTCGCAACGGATAGAACTACCCATTAAGCCCTCGTGTTCCCGGTGCCCGTTGGTATGCTCTGAACATCTGTCAATCACACGCGTGCTCCGCAACGCCTGATCGTGAGGACCTGCGATGAGCGAAGCCGTCGTTATGACCGGATCCCTAGTACGTGTATCGATCGTGAGCGAGGGCCGCCGACTCGATGTGGGCGTGCCCGCACAGGTTCCCCTGATCGAGCTGATGCCCGGATTCGCGCGCAGCCTCGGCGTGCTCGACCCCACCCTCTCCCACGGCGGCTACGCGCTGCACCGCGCAGAGGGGGTCGTGCTCGACGTGAGCCGCAGCCTCGGCAGCCAGGGCGTGCACGACGGCGAACTGCTCACCCTCGTGCGCGGCGGGCTGATCGCCGAGCCCCGCGTCTACGACGACGTCGTGGAGGCGGTCATCGACGCCACGGCCTCGCAGCACAGCGAGTGGACACCGAAGGACAGCGCCCGCACCGCCCTCGCCATCAGCCTCAGCTTCCTCGCGCTCTGCGCCGTGCTCCTGGTCACCTCCGGGCCCAGCTTCGGCATCGGCGCCATCATCGCCGGCAGCGGAGTGGTGCTGCTCATCGCGACCGCCGCCGTGCTCACCCGGATCGGCCAGCCGGAGGCCGGCCACGCGCTCGGACTCGCCGCCGCGCTGTTCGGCGCGATCGCCGGATTCCTCGCCGTTCCGATCGAGCCGATCTGGGGCTGGCCGCTCGCCGCCGCCGGTCTCGGCGCGGTGATCGTGGGCGGCATCGCCCTCGCCTTCACCAGGAACGGTCCGGAGGTGCACCTCATCCCGATCGCCTTCGGTCTCGTGGTGGGCGTCACCTCCACGATCGCCGCACTGTTCCTCCCCGGACAGGCAGCGCCCTACGCGATCATGATCGCCCTGATCGCGACACTCTCCAACGGGCTGCCGTGGCTTGCGCTGAGCTCCACCCGCATCCGCGTGATCTCGCCCCAGAGCGACGTCGAGGTGTTCGCTCCCCCCGTGCCGATCGACGCCGACGACATCCGCCTGCGCGCCGCCGCCGGGCAGCGCGTGCTGGTGTCGCTGCGCATAGCCCTCGGGCTGGCCTCGCTGCTGGCCACCCCGCTCGTCGCGGCGTCGGGTGCGACCGGCGCCATCCTCTGCACTCTGGCCTTCGCCGGCATGATGTTCCAGTCGCGCCAGGCCTACGCCCGCATCGGCGTGCTCGTGGTGATGGTGCTCGGCGCGGCCGGCCTGGCCGTGACCGGCCTCAGCGTCTCCGCCGCCAACCCCGACCTGCGCGCGCTGCTGCTCACCCTGCTGCTCGCCACCACCGCGATCCTGGTGACGCTCACGCTGCTCAGTCCGAGGGCCCGGCTGCGGCTGGCGCGGCTCGCTGACAGCGTCGAGCTGTTCATCCTCGCGCTGCTGCTTCCGCTCGGCGTGGCCACCGCAGGGCTCGTGTAGCCCGTGGCGACCAAGAAGGACCTCATCGAGGCGCAGGGCTTCAGCCGGCGCCGTCTGCTCTCCGCGTTCACCTCCGGCGCCCCCGGCGGCAAGGAGCTCGAGCCCGCGTCGCCGTTGCGCGCCGTTCTCGCCGGCGTTGTGCTCTCCGCCATGGTGATCCTCGCCGGCGTCTTCTACGGACTGCTGCGCCCCGGCCTGCCCGCCGGCTGGGAGGACAACACCCTCGTGCTCGTGAAGGACAGCGGTGCGCGCTACCTCTCGATCGACAGTGTGCTCTACCCGGTGATCAACACCGCGAGTGCGCGCCTGCTGATGCCCTCCGGCGACTTCAAGGTGGTCACCACCGACAAGGCGACCCTCGAGGGGATCGAGATCGGCTCCACCATCGGCATCCTCGGCGCACCGGACGACATCCCGGGCCCCGACGCGCTGATCAACGACGGCTGGACGGCCTGCGTCGTCCCCGACGCGAAGACCTCGCTGGCGCTGCCCGAGAACCGCGTCGCGACGCCGGTCGACGCGGCATCCGTCGTCGAGCTCGACGGCAGCCTGTACGTCGTCGCCGGCGACACCCGCTACGAGGTCGCCGCCGGTGACGAGGACGCCGTTCTGCGGTCCGTGGGGCTGAACGCGGCATCCGCTGTGGAGGTCGACGACCGCTGGCTGAACCTCTTCGAGGAGGGCGAGCCGTTCACCCCGCTCGTCACCACCGACGCGGGAGAGCCGCTGGCCGGCACCGACTTCACCATCGGCACGGTGGTGCACCAGGTCGGCGAGCCCGACGACAAGCGCTACCTCATCACGACCGACGGCGAACTTGCCGACCTGAGCCCGCTGGCCTACCAGCTGTACCTGCTCGGCTCCGGCGCGCTGCTCGGCGGCGAGCAGGACATGAGCCCGGCCGAGACCGCCGGCCTCCCCTCCGCCTCCAACGCGGCGGGCGGCGTCGACTGGCCGCGCCAGCCCCTCGAGGCGCTGCCGCGCGACGCGGCGGCCTGCGCGATCCTCGGCCACAACGACGCCGGAGACCCCACGACCGCCTTCGCCACCCTCGTCGACGACGAGCGCGTGCTCGAGGAGGGCGTCAGCGTGAGCGTCGGCGGCGGGTCGCTCGTGCGCGTCGGCGGATCCAGCGCGGACGGCGCCGGCCTCGTCTACCTCATCGACGAGTCGGGAACCGCCTACCCCGTGCCCGGCGCCGACTCCGATCTGATCGGCCGGCTCGGCTACGAGATGGGCGACGTCGCGCTCGTTCCGCAGGCCTGGCTGCAGTTCCTCCCCGCCGGCCCCGAGCTGACCGTGGACGCCGCCGGCTCCTCGCCCGAACCCGCGGTGGCGGTCGGCGAGTGAGAACCGCACGCGTGCCGCGCCTCGCGGCCGCCGTGATCGCGACGATGCTCGCCGCCGGAGTGCTCACCCTCGCGCCCGTCAGCACGCCCACCGCCTTCGCGGCCGGGGAGTGCGACCCGGGCAACCCGACCTACACGACCGAGGTGCCCTCCGCCCTCGCCCTGCTGCAAGCGCAGAAGACCTGGCCGCGCAGCACCGGCGCGGGCGTGCTCGTCGCCGTGGTGGACTCCGGCATCGACGCCAGCAACGTGCACCTGAAGGACGCGGTGGTCGGCGGCCGCGACTTCGTGCTCGACGGGGAGAACCCCGAGGGGTTCAGCGACCCGGCCGGGCACGGCACGGCCATCGCCGGCCAGATCGCCGCCCGCGAGTTCTCCGGGTCGGGCGTCGTCGGTCTGGCCCCCGACGTGGACCTGCTCTCGGTGCGCGTCTACCGCGACAAGGACGACGAGTCGGTGCGGCTGGGCTTCGGCCCCACGACCGCGCGCATGGCCGAGGGCATCCGCTTCGCCGCCGACTCGCAGGCCAAGATCATCAACGTCTCGCTCAGCGACGTCGTGCCCACCGCCGAGCTCGAGGAGGCCGTGGCCTACGCGGCCTCGCGCGGCAGCCTGATCGTCGCCAGCGCCGGCAACCGCGTCACCGCGACCGACACCACGGACGGCCCGCGCTACCCGGCCGCCTACCCCGGCGCCCTCGCGGTCAGCGCACTGGACGCCCGGGGCGTGGTGACCGATGCGTCGATCCACGGCCCGCACGTCGAGGTCGCGGCGCCCGGCGTGCAGATCCTCACCACCGCCACCGGGGCGGGCGACTGCCTGTACGCGGCCGAGGAGCCCTCCACCAGCTTCGCCACGGCCTACGTGAGTGCCGCTGCCGCCCTGGTGGCAGCCGCGCACCCGGAGGAGACCCCCGCGCAGTGGAAGTACCGCCTGATGGCAACCGGCGTGCGCAACAACCCCGACACCCGTGACGACGAGGCGGGCTGGGGCATCGTGCAGCCCTTCGATGCGATCAACCTGGTCGCCGGGGCGACGACCCGCGGGCCGGAGAACCCCGATCCCGCGCTCGACAACACGGATGCGGCGCTGCAGCAGGCGACCGTGGTCGTGCAGCCCGACCACAGCGAGTCGCCGATCACCATCACCCGCGAGGCGACGGTCGTGGTGATCGTGGCGTCGCTGACGCTGCTCGGGACCATCGCGATCATCATCATCTTCCGCCGGCGGCGGGCTGCTGCCGCGGCATCCGCTGAGGACTCGGACGCGGCCGAGGCGCCGCCGGTGCGACCGGGGCTGCTCGGCAGCTAGGAGTCACTGCGCGCGGCAGCGGCGCGCAGTGACGGCGTGCGACGGTAGTGCAGTTGTGCCCGCTATCCGGCCGAAAAATCGGGCCGAACTGCACTATCGCGCTCGACGAGCGGGCGGATGACGCGTCAGGGGAGGATCGAGACCACGATGGTGACCAGTCCGACCACCGAGACCACGCAGGCCAGCGCGAAGCCGCCGACCGCGACCATGCCGATCGTGCGGGAGCGCTTGCCGACGGAGGGCATGGACGGGGCGGGGGCACGTGTCGCATCCGCTCCGAGCGGTGGTGCGGGCACGGAGGCCGGCACCGGCGCGATAGTGCGCGGCACGTAGCTGGCGATGGCGCCGGGTCCGACGGCGTCGACCGGCTCGGCGCCGAAGCCGGGCTCGACCGGGGGCAGGGTGATGCGGCGGCGCCCACGGCGCCCGGGGACGATCGCGGGACGGCTGGCGCTCTTGACCGGCGGACGCTCGGCGGTCTCGTGCGCGCGCGCCACGATGATCGTCTCGCTGTGGTCGTCGTCTCCGGCCGCGGGGCGCGGGACGCTGGCGGAGATGATCGTGCGCTCGTCGTCGTCCGCGGTGGGGGTCGGCGGCGCGGTGCGGTCGACGATCGTCGTGCGCTCGTCGTCATCCGCCGCGGTCGGAACGGGCGGCGCGGTGCGGTCGACGATCGTCGTGCGCTCGTCGTCGTCCGCGGTGAGGGCCGGCGGCGCGGTGCGGTCCACGATCGTGGTGCGCTCGTCGTCATCCACGGTCGGAACCGGCGGCGAGGTGCGCTCCACGATCGTGGTGCGCTCGTCGTCGACCGCGAGGAGCGGGGGCGCGGTGCGCTCCACGATCGTCGTGCGCTCGTCGTCCGGTGCGAGCACGGGCGGGGCGGTGCGCTCGACGATGGTGGTCCGTTCGTCGTCGTGCTCGGGCACCGCGGGAACCGCGGCATCCGCTCGGTCGACGACCGTGGTGCGCTCGTCGGCGGAGTCGTCCGCGTCGTCGGAGTCGTCGGACGGCCAGTACGGGGAGGGATTGCTCATCGGATGCCTCAGACCTGGATGGTCGTGTCGTCGAGGGAGGGGTCGATCAGACTGCCGCGCAGACCGTTGACGCCCGTGGTGTACTCGCCGTCGGGCTCGCTGCCGCCCGAGATGACGTCGATCACGAGCACGGTGATGTTGTCGCGTCCGCCGGCGAGGTTGGCGCGCTGCACGAGGGCCGCCACCACCGACTCCGGCTTGCCGCCCATCGTGAGCGTGGCGCGGATGCTCTCGTCGTCGAGCTCGGAGCTGAGCCCGTCGGAGCAGATCAGCAGCCGCTCGCCGTTGGTGACAGGCACGAGCCAGCTGTCGGCGGTGCTGTCCGCGGCACCGATCGCGCGGGTGATCACGTTGCGCTGCGAGAAGGTGGCCATGTCCTCCTGGCGCATCTCGCCGCGGTCGACGAGCTCCTGGCCGAGCGAGTGGTCGATGGTGAGCTGCTCGAGGTCGCTGCCGTAGTGGCGGTACACGCGCGAGTCGCCCACGTTGAAGACCAGCCAGTGCGGCTCGCCCTCGTGCTCGATCAGCACGGCGCCGGCCACGGTGCTGCCCGCGCCGCGCTTGGTCGCGTCGGCGACGACGGCCACCCCGGCGTCCGCAGAGATCAGAGAGTCGCGGATGCCCGCGAGGGTTCCGAAGCCGGCTCCCGCGAGCGGGCGGAAGGCGTCGACCACGGCGGCGCTCGCGAGGTCGCCGGCCTCGTACCCGCCCATGCCGTCGGCGACGACGAAGACGGGCGAGGCGACGAGCACGCTGTCCTCGTTCACCTCGCGCTTGCGCCCGACGTCGGTCAGCTCGGAGACGGAGAGGCGCACGGCGCCGACCGTGATGGCCTGGGCGGCACTCACGAGCGCTGCTCCTCCTCGAAGCTCACGGCCATGCCGACCTTGCCGAGCAGGAAGCGGGACTGCAGCGCCACCGTCTGGTCGACGTCGATCAGCGTCTCGCTGCCGTCGGCCTCGATCACCACCACACCGTTGGTGGAGTGCAGGTCGGTCAGCGTCCAGGCGCCGTCGACGAGGTCGAGCCGCGCGTGCGTCTTCGAGAGCGTCTTGGTGGAGTCGGGGATGGCGATCGCCTGCACGTCCATCTCGCTGGAGGAGGGGTTGCGGCCGAGCACCACCTTCGACGCGGTGAGCGAGGCGACGAAGCCGTCGTCGGTGCGCAGCTTCCACGGCACGACCGGACGCCGGTCGACCACGATGGTGTTGTCGAGGTCGTCGTCGTCGCCGTTGTCGGGCGCGAAGACGGCGGGGAAGACGGGCTCAGCGGATGCCGCGGCAGCGGCCGGTGCAGCGGGGAACGCCGCGGCGGCGGGCGGCGCAGTGGCAGGCGGGGCCGCGGCGCTCGGCGGCATGCTGATCCCGGGCGGCGGAGCGATGAAACCGTCGGGAGTCGTCGCGGCGGAGGGTGCCGGAGGCGCGGCCGCCGTGGCGGGCGGAGCGGGCGGGCCCGAGGACGCGGGTGGCGCCGGCGGAGCAGGAGGTCCCGAGTACACCGGAGGAGCGGGCGGGCCCAACGGCGCCGGGGGCGCTGCCGCGGCATCCGCTGCAGGGGCGAACGAGGCCGGAGCTGCCGGCGGGGTCGACGGAACGGGAGCGGCGGCCTTCGCCGACCCCGGCTGCGCCCAGGGGTTGGAGATGAGCCCCTCGGCCGGGCGCGCGACGGGAGGCGCCGCCGGGCCGGAACCGGGCAGCGGCGGCAGCGGCGGCGCGGCGGCCGGAGCGGAGAACGCGGGGGCGGGAGCGGCGGGCGGCGGCTGCACGACCGGGAGCGCGTAGCCGGAGGCGTCCGAGGCGGCCGGTGTGAACGGAGCGGGGCTGGGCGTCGGCGCGCCGAGCGGTCCGGCCGGGCGGGCGGATGCCGCGTCGGTGGCGAGTCCGCCCTCGACGCGCCGGTCCGAGCCGGCCGGCGGCGTCTGCGTGGCGCCCCAGCCGAGGATGCTCGCCCAGACGGGCGGCAGCAGCACGGCGAGCACGGTCATGCCGGCGCCGCGGCCGAGCTGCAGGTTGATGCGGTGCACGGCGGTGATCTTGAGGTACAGCCCGTAGAGGTTGACCACCGGGATGAAGTAGTACACCACCGACCACCCGGGCACACCGCCGCGGGTGAGGATCTCCATCTCGTTGAGGATCGGCACCCAGCCGCGCCACGACTCCGCGCCGAGCTTGGTGAACACCTTGGAGAGCGCGAGCGCGTACCAGACGTAGTACGCGATGCCCACGAGACCGCCGACCAGCGACAGGGTCACGGCGACGCCGAGCACTCCTTCTGCATCCTGCTGGGTCATCGTGTCTTCTCCTTCGGGCGGAACAGGGACAGGCTCGCGGCCAGCACGGCCCGCGGTGTGAAGTGGCGCAGGAACGACGAGAGATTCACCGCGGCCTTGATTCTCTCGAACAGGGTGCTCGACTCGGCGAGGCTCGCCCGCTCCGCGTCGACGAGCGCCCACGCGGCATCCGCCGATTCACGAGTGGGCGGATGCTCCGCGAAGACCGCCGCGTCGACCGCTGCGGCCAGGCGCATGGCCGGCTCGCGCCCCACGGACTCGGCGATCGAGGTGCGGGTGGCGCCGTGCGGCACCTCGATGCGGTGGTCGGAGTAGCCGTCGATGAGCTCGTCCCAGGCGCCGACCACGCGCACCTCGGGAACCAGCTCTCCGCGGCGGCGCCTGCGGCGGCTGCCCTTGACGAAGAGCAGGAAGAGCAGCGGGAGCAGCAGCAGGACGAGCGCGAGCACGCCCGTGCCGACCGCGGCCAGGATCGGCAGCAGGGCGGCCAGCCAGCCGGCCTCGTCGTCGTCGTCGAGGGTGGAGCCCTCCGAGTCGTCGCGCTGCGCGGGCGGCGGGTCGAGCACGTCGCTGCGGGCCTCCTCGGGAACGGTGGGGTTCTCGGGCAGCTGCTCGCCCTCGGTGACGTCGATCGGCACCACGCCGTACTGCGGGCTCACGTCGAAGGGCACCCAGGCGCCCGTGCTGGTGGAGCGCACCTCGACCCAGGCGCTGATGTTGGCGCCGGTGCAGACGCCGTCGACGCAGGGCGCCACGGAGGGCAGCTCCTCGTCGGAGCTGAGACGCGCCCCGACCACGACGCGGGACTGGAAGCCGAAGTACCTGGCCAGCACCGCGGCGGCCGCCGCGAACTGCTCGTCGTCGCCGACGGCGGAGACGAGCAGCTCCTCGGCGGCGTCGGGACCGACGTTGCGCTGCTGGTCGGCGAGGTCGGCGAAGAGCTCCTCGAGACGCGCGGTGGAGTGGCCCGCGTAGGAGCTCTGGAAGACGTAGCCGCTGGTGGACTGCAGCGCGCCGATCCATCCGGTGGCCGCGTCGCCGTCGGTGAGGGCGTGGCTGAGGTAGCCGCGGTCGCGCAGGCGCGTGATCAGCTCGGCGAGACCGTCGCCGGAGCGGGGCACCTCCTGCGCCTCGACCCAGTCGGCGAGCTCGGAGTAGTCGTTCTCGGAGACGAGCGGCTGTCCGCCCCGGTCGTCGCCGAGCTCGGCGTCTGCCGGGTCGGGCTGCACCTCGATGCGGTAGCTGTCGCCCGCCTCGAGTCCGTTTGCGCCGTCTGCCGTCTCGGCCACCTCGACGGCCGCGGCATCCGCTGCGTTCACGTAGAAGCCGTCGGTGAGCTGCTCGGCCTTGCCGCCGGTGAAGTCGGGGGCGGCGTCGAGCGTGCCGGGGACCGGGAACCAGACGCCGGAGTAGCCCTCGCCGATGGTGACCGTGAGGTCCACGCCGCCGGGCGCGCCGTCGCCGGGGAGCCGGCTGTAGAGCTGGTCGCCCTCCTCGCCGCCGGCGCGGAAGACCTCGCCGTCGTAGCTGCCGAGCGTGGCGATGCGCACGCGCTCGATGCCCGCGGTGTCGCCCGAGACGGTGAACAGGGTGCGGCCGTAGGCGTCGCCCTCGAAGTTGGAGCGGTACACGCCGAGCGGGCTGGCCTGCTTCTGCACGATGAGCAGCGGGTCGACGACCTCGCGCAGCGCCTCGCGCGACGACCAGCCTGCGGCGGTGGGGGCGAGCGCGAGCCCGCCGACCACGGCGGCGACGACGAGCACCACGCCGAGGATCTGGCGGCGCGCGGCGATCCAGCCGGAGCGGCTGCCCTGGCTGATGCCGGCGGTGCTGGCTTGCGCGAGGCGCAGCGCGCGCACCCTGGCCATGCGGGCGCGGCCCACCAGCCAGGCGAGCGACACCATCACGAGCAGGATCGAGAGCAGCACCTCGCGCGGGGCGGGCACGGTCAGCGGTCCGAGCTGCAGGGCGGAGCCGGTGTCGCTCGAGCCGAAGACCAGTCCGAACACGCTCATCAGCAGCACCACGGGAACCGCGGCGGTGGCGAAGCGCCTGGTGCGCAGCACGAGCAGGGTGGCCAGCAGGGTTCCGAGCAGCACCACGACGAGCAGCGGCACGAGCACCGCCTGGTACTCGCCGAGCGGCAGGGAGAGGGTGAGCACCTGCTTCCAGCCGACCACGACGCCCACGACGCCGTCGCCGAGCCCGCGCAGGATGCGCAGCGGCGAGGAGAGCGCGGCGGGGATCGCGACCGGCACGACCACGAGCAGGTAGGCGGCCACGGCGCCGAGCGCGAGCACCCAGCCCGGCCACTTCAGGCGGCCGCCGAGAACGACGAGGCCCACGCCGAGCAGGGTGGCCACGGCGCCGACGAGCACCACGCGGGGGCTCTGGTAGATCGGCCAGGCGAGGGCGACCGCGATGGCAGCGCCGACGACGATGTACGAGAGGTCCCAGACGACGCGGGTCAGCGCGCCCTGCTCCCACGCCGCCCGGGGCGGGCTCACGCGCTCGGCGCTCACTTGACGGCCCCGCGGGCGATCAGGTATTTGAGGTCGTGCAGGGCGCCGATGGTCATCACGCTGAGGTCGCCGATCGACTTGAGGGTGGGCTCCGCGCCGGGCTCGCAGCGCACGGCGACGGCGGTGACGTTCTGCGGCAGGGCGACGGCGGCGGCGCGGATGCGGGTGAGCGACATCTCCGCGCCGGTCACCAGGAAGGCGATGGAGAGTTCGGGGAACGACTGCACGGTGAGCGAGGTGACGGCGTCGAGGCGCATGGCCTTCTCGCTCTCGAGCACCTCGGACATGGCGTCGAGCAGGGCCTTGCCGGTGACGGTGGGGAGGGTGCGGATGGACTGCACGGCGTTGCGCGAGAGCTCGGGGATCTCGGCGCTCATGCTCACGGTCACCTCGCGGTTGTCGCGCACGCCCTGGGCGCTGATCGAGGCGGCGGCGCTCACGGCCATCTCGAACTCCTCCTCGGAGCGGTACTCCTCCGAGTTGAGGTCGAGGATGACGGCGAGGCTCGCTCGGCGCGTCTCCTCGTACTGGCGCACCATGAGGATGCCGGTCTTGGCGGTCGACTTCCAGTGGATGTGCCGCTGCGAGTCGCCGGGCGCGTAGTTGCGGATGGCGTGGAAGGACAGGTCGGCGTCGACGATGTCGCGGGTGGGGGTGCCCTCCAGGTCTTTGATGAGACCGGCGCTGGTGCTGGGGATCGGCACGGTCACCGGGTGCACGTAGATCCGCTCCACCTGCGGCCAGGCCACCTCGCGGCGAAGGATGCCCACCGGGTCTCCGCGGGCGATGGTCATCGGGCCCACGTCGATCACGCCGCGCTTGTGCGCGCCGATGGTGAGCTGCTCGGTGTGCGTCGCGCCGCCCAGCAGCAGCGGCACGTGCGCCTCGACGAGCCCCTTGCCCACCGGGATGTCGATGACGCCGGGCAGCGAGAGGCGGGCCGAGCGGTTGCTGATGGTGAGGTGCCCGCCCACGTCGGTGCCGGCGACGACGCGGTCGCGGTCGAGGGTGAGCTGCACCGCGTAGTCGTGGCCGCCGAGCAGGAAGGGCACGCTGACGACGAGCAGCACGGCGGAGATCGCCGCCGCCACCCACGCCTCGACCCAGCCCATGCCGATGCCCGTGGCGACACCGACCACGAGCACGGCGCCGAGCAGCCAGCCCGCGGGCAGCACCGTCTCCGCCGCCCAGCGCGCGGCACGCCGCAGCACGCCGCCGGTCGAGCGGGCGACGCTCCGGCCCCAGAAGACGCTGCCGCCCACGACGCCCCGACGGGTGCTCGTGTAGCGGGTGACGGTCTCGCTGCGGGTCCTGGTGCTGGTGGAGGTGCGACTCAGCCGCGACTCGGTGTCATTGCTCATGCAGCGCCGTTCTCGGCGGGGGGCAGCACGTCGAGCAGGATTTTTCCGATCACGTCGGTGGCGGTGACGCCGTCGAACTCGGCTTCCGGCTCGAGGATCAGCCGGTGCGAGAAGGCGACGGATGCGAGCTGCCGCACGTCGTCCGGAGTGACATAGGTGCGTCCGCGCGAGGCCGCCCAGGTCATCGACAGGCGGGAGAGCGCGAGGGCGCCGCGCACGCTGACGCCGAGGCGCACCTCGGAGGCTCGGCGCGTGGCGTTGACGATGCGCATGATGTAGTCGAAGACCAGCGGGTTCACGTAGGTGCCGCGGGCGAGCTCGGTCATGGTGACGATGGTGCCGGTGTCGACGATGCCGTTCACCGGGGCCTTCGCTGCCACGACGCCCTGCAGGATGCGCAGGGTGGCGGCGTCGTCGGGGTAGCCGATCGAGGTCTTGATCATGAAGCGGTCGAGCTGCGCCTCGGGCAGGCGGTAGGTGCCTGCCTGCTCCACGGGGTTCTGCGTGGCGATCACGAGGAAGGGGTTGCCGACCGGGCGGGTGACGCCGTCGACGGTGACGTTGCCCTCCTCCATCACCTCGAGCAGTGCGCTCTGGGTCTTCGGGCTGGCGCGGTTGATCTCGTCGGCGAGCACGATGTTGGCGAAGATCGGCCCGGCGTGAAACTCGAACTCGCCCTTCTTCTGGTCGTAGACGGTGATGCCGGTCACGTCGCCGGGCAGCAGGTCGGGCGTGAACTGGATGCGCGAACTGGTGCCGGTGACGGTCTGGCTCAGGGTGCGCGCGAGAGCGGTCTTGCCCGTGCCGGGGAAGTCCTCGAGCAGCACGTGGCCCTCGCTGATCGCCGTCGCCAGCACGAGCTCGACCACGTGGCGCTTGCCGATGATCGCCTGCTCGATGTTGTCGGCGAGCAGGCTGAACGTCTCGGCGAACCAGGCGGCCTGCTCGGGGGCAATCGTCATTCTGTTGTTTCCTCTCGGGGGTGGATTCTCACGTCAGGCCTACGGCGCCGGTTCTTCAGGCACGGGCACCACGGGCGGGGTGACGCAGATCGAGTCGCTCACCGCGGGCTGCAGGCTGCTGAAGTTGCCGGTGAAGGTGACGGTGTAGACCACGCCGGTCTTCTCCTGGTTGACCTGCGCGGTGATGTTCGCGTTGTTGCGGGCGGCGTTGCTGATCCAGCCCTTGCTGGTCTTCTCCGCATCCGCCAGCAGGATGCAGGTGGAGGCCGCCGGGAACTCGACCTTCACCTTGGTCGGCGCGCCGGTGGGGTTCACGGTCGTGGACAGCTCGCAGCTGTACCCGACGATGAACTTGTCGCGGCAGTAGGCGGCGCTGATGCCCGGCGCGTCCTCGTAGCTGAGGAAGTCGTTGGTGAAGGTCGTGGAGGCGGTGCGCCCGCGGGTGTACTGCACCTCGTAGCGGTTCTTCGGTGCGGGGTTCGGCGCGGCCTGGAGCACGTAGTCGCGGATGGGGCCGGTCGCCGCGGTGGGCGCGCGGTTCACGGTGTAGCTGAGGTCGCCGGTGGGCGCGGTGGGCGTCGGGTAGCTGTCGGCCCACTGCTCCTGGGTCTCGGCGAGCCCGTAGCCGTTGGTGCCGCAGGCCTTGACGAAGTAGGTCTCCTCGCCGGGCACGGTGATCGTGCGGCTGCCGGAGGAGATGCCGCCGGTGACGGTCACCGTGGAGCCGGTCATCACGCAGGACGGCTCGCGGTCGCTGACCTTCCACGCCACGTACTTCTCGTCGGCGGTGGGCGAGCTGTTGCGCTCGAAGTTGGACCCGTCGAGGGTCACCGAGCTCGCCGTGCCCGAGGCGCTGCCGTTGCTGGAGTACGACGGCGAGCCGATGGCCGTCACCTGCACGGAGCGGGCGGCGCCGTCGCTGGTCTTCGCACCGATCGGCGGCTGGAACTGGCTCACCGGCACGACCTCGATCGACTGCGCGCCCGGTGCGAGCACCAGGGAGAGCTCGGTGCTGTCGCCCGACCGCGGCTGCTGCTGGCCGTTCACGCGGAACTGCACCGTGTCGTCAGCCGCGCCGATCGCCACGTTGACGACGCCGGCGCTCTGCGTGGTGCGCGAGGGGTCGTAGACCGAGGTGGCGGTGAGGCTGGTGACGACGGGCGCGCGGTAGGCCCAGGACTCCACCGCGGTGGTGTCGAGCGACTGGCCGACGCTGTTCACCGCGCGGGCGGTGAACTGGTGGCGTTCGCCGTTGACCAGTCCGTTCACCACGCAGGAGAAGGCCGCGGGGCCGCCCGGGCTGCAGCTCGCACCCGCGACGGGCGAGCCGCCCTCGAGGATCTGCACGCCGGTGATGGTGGGGTGCGCCTGCGCCGCCTCGCCGAGCGGCACGCTCAGAGTGACGCTGGTGCCGGTGAAGGCGGTGGTGGTGACGCTGAGCGGGGTCTGCGGGAAGCTCAGCACGTCGAGGGTGAGCTGGCCGGGGCCGGTGCGCCCCTGCGCGTCCTTGACGGTGAGCGGCACGACGCAGATCCCGCCGGGCGGACGCGCGCCGGGCCAGCTGGCCACGACCTGGGTGGCGCTGGAGATGGCGACGGTGGCGACGGGGCAGGAGAGCGCGGCGCCCGTGCCGACCTTCACGACGGAGAGTCCCGCGCCGGGCTTGCCCGCGAAGGGGTCGTACTCCCCCGCCAGGCCGACCACGGTGATGGCGCAGCTGCCGCTGCGGGTGGCGTCGCACTGCTGCGTGAAGGTGGCGCCGCGCGGGGCGTCGACGGGGGCGACCCCGGCGATCAGGGTGACGCTCGAGGCGAGCCCCCCGAAGCCGGCCACGCTCACCTGGATGGTCTCCCGTGTGCCGGGGCGCGCATCCGCTCTCGCCTCGATGGTGACGGATGCGCCGCTCTGGGTCACGAGGAACGCCGAGCCGGCGAAGCTGGTCGAGTAGTCGAGGAGCGAGCGGTCGCCCTCGCGGCCGCCCTCCCAGGTGGTGGCGTTGGCGTAGAGGTCGAGGCTCTCGGTGGTGCCGGGGGCGATGGTGCGCGAGATCGAGGCGAGGATCGCCTTCGGGTCCTTCGGCTGGATCTCGACGGGCACGGAGATCAGAGTGTACGAGCTCTGGCCGGCCAGGCGCACGGGCACGGTGCAGGTGTCGGTCCAGGGCGCCTCGCGGCCGGCCTTGTAGACGGCGGTGTCCGCCGAGCCGGCGGAGCAGGCGGCGTTGGCGCGCTGCACGATGAAGCCGGAGTCGCTGCGCACCTCCGCGTCGGTGGAGGCGTCGAGGTCGAGCAGGTCGCGCACCTCGAACTCGACCGACTTGTCCTCGTCGACCTGCACGGGGTCCACCGAGCCGCGCACCTGGATGCGCATGTCGTCGAAGGCGGGGATGCGCAGGAAGCCGCGCGCGACCACCTCGTCGCCCGAGGAGTTCTTGCCGGTGAGCGAGAAGGGCACGAGGGCGCCGGCCTCGACCGCCTCGCCCGAGATGGAGGAGCCGTTAACGGCGTAGCGGTCGGCGGAGGGGCCCCAGACGGCGAGCTTGAGCGCGGAGACGTCGCCGGTGGCCCACTGCACCTTGCCGGAGACGACGTCGATGCCCTTGGCCAGCTTCGAGCGGTCCTTCGCGGTGATCACGGTGTCGGTGACGATGGGGGCGTCGGGCGCTGCGCCCTCGGTGACGTCGACCACGATGAGCCCCTGCGCCGTGCTCGTCGACTTGGTCGAGCGCACCGTGTAGACGTACGACTGGGTGCCCACCACGTCGCCGGGCAGCAGCGAGACGATGCCGGCGCCGAGGTCGGTCTGCGAGCCGATCAGGCCGTCGAGGCGGGCGTACTCGGCGTTGTCGGTGGTGCTCGGCGCGTTGGGAACGACGGAGACGAGCTCGAGCTCGCCCTGGGCGGGGTCGCGGTCGTCGAGCATCGGCTGCACGGCGACCGGCGCGGAGGCGCCGACCTGCACCCGGATGTAGTCGGAGTAGGTGATGGGGGTGGCGTCGGAGAGCTCGCTGGAGACGATGCCGACCCGCACCTCGCCGTTGCCCGACTCGCCCTGGGAATCGCGCACCGTGTAGGAAAAGGAGACCTGCCCGCCGGCGACGCCTCCGGCCGGGGCGCGGTAGACGATGGAGCCGCCGTCGGCCGAGACGGACGAGACGCCGAGACCGGCAGCCGGCAGCTCGACGTCGGAGAGCGCGACGCTGTCGCCGTCGGGGTCGATGCCGTACATGTTCACCGGGATCACGACGGTCTGGCCGGCGATGGCGCGGGCGCTGAGCACGCGCGGCTGCGGGGCGCGGTTGGTGCCGGCCTCGAGCACGGTGACGGCCACCGAGGCGGTGTCGATGCGGTCGGGCTGGCCCTCGAGGTAGGTGGTGTAGCGCAGGGTGTACGCGCCGGGCTCGGCGGGCGCGAGGTAGCGCAGCTTGGTCTCGCTGGCGAAGGCGAGCTCGCCGGTCGCGCCGGAGCCCTCGACCTCCGGGTGCACGAGCAGGCGTTCGCCGCGCGGGCTGAGGTCGTTCTCCAGCACCGGGATGTCGACCTGCGCGCCCGCGCGCACGGTCACGGCGTCGGGAACGGCGATCGGGTTGGTGGCGGTGGTGGGCGCCACCAGGAAGACGGTGACCTGCCCCTCGATCACGCTGTTGTTGCCGTCGCTGATGGTGATGCTCGCGGAGCCGATCGGGCCGGGCTCGCCCGTCTCGGTCATGCCGCTGACCCGCACGCTTGACTGCCCGACCACGCTGACGCTGAGGGCTGGGGTGGAGCTGCTGGCACCGGTCACCACGAGGACGCGGCCGGTGCTGTTCTGTACGGCGCCGAGCACGTCGACGGTGGTGTCCTCGTTGGCGCGCACGATCGCGGTGAGCGGGGGAACCGCGAGCGGGGCGTCCGCGGCCACCGCGGTGAGCCGCAGCACGGCCGACTGCTCGGCGAGGGTGACGGCGTCCTGCACCGTGTAGTTCACGAGGTAGTCGCCCACCGCGGCGGCGGTGAGCTCGATGGTGCCGGCCGCGGCGTTCGGGGCCACGATCAGTCCGGCCGCGGTCGACGCGGTCTCGACGGCGTCGATCACGCGGTAGGAGCCGGAGCCGCCGGTGACGTGGTCGCCGACGGTGATGCTGGCCTTCTCGCCGATGCCCGCCACGCGGGCCACCGGGGAGGCGACGAGCGTCGGGGTGGAGCTGACCGAGACGAGCAGCTCCTTCTCGCTCGTGGCGCCGCGGGAGTCGGAGACGACCACCGTCACGGCGATGGTGCTGTCGGCCGCGTTCGGGTCGTTGTGGCGGATGGCGACGCGGCCGTCGGCGGTGGGCACGATCGACACGGGGTCGGCGAGGTTGTTCTTGCGGGCGTCGGCGAGCACGATGCTGTCGCCCTCGGGGTCGACCCAGGCGGCGAGCACGGGGATCACGACGGTGCCGCCCGGCGCGAGCTGCGGGGTCGGCCAGTCCTGCTGGCAGGCCTCCACGCCGCACCAGACGGGGGCGGTGTTGGTGTCGTCGCCGACGACGGTGAGCGTGACGGTGGCCGGGGCCGACTCGGCGGCGCCGTCGGTGACCGTGTAGCTGAAGGTGGTCGACCCGCTGTCGGCGCGCACACGGATGGCGGCCGCCTGATTGTTGGACACCAGGCCGAGGTCGCCGAAGGCGCTGTCGGCGAGCGTGCCGACGATCGACGACGGCACGACGGTGAGCACGTCCTTCTTGTTCGGGTCGTGGTCGTTGAGCAGCACGGGAAGCGAGACCAGCTGCCCGGCGCGCACGCCGAAGGAGTCGGCGACGGCGACGGGGGGCTCCTGCTGGGCCACGTCGTCGACCTGGATGGTGCCAGCGACCTCGTCGTCCTCGGTGACGTCCCACTGCGCGATCGGGATCAGCCGGCCGTCCGGCACGGTCCAGAGCATGCCGGAGGCCTTCTCCACGAGCACGGCGCGCTGGCCGTTGCCCTGCAGCACGGGCTCGAGGGTCTGCACCGTGTCGAGCACGGCGCCGTCGATCTCGAGCTGCACCGTCGCATCCGTCTCGGTGGAGAACATCGTGCCGCCGTCGGTGGTCAGCCAGGCCGCGTAGGCCACGTCGTCGATCACGATCGGGGCGGCCGCCGTGCCCGCTCCGGAGGCGAGCTCGGCGACGTCGCCAGTGCGCAGGTCGACCGAGACCAGTCCGTCGGTGCCGGAGAGGTAGGCGAGTTCGCCGTCGGCGTTGCTGGCCTGCAGCAGCGCGTCGCCCTCGAGGCCGGTCTCGACTGGGGCGTCGAGGCCGGAGACCCAGACGAGGCCCTCGGCGGGCGCGCTGAGCACCCAGCTCTCACCGATCATGGCGAGCGAGAGGGCGCTGTCGGTCTCGGGGGCGTCCGGCACGTCGATCGGGTCGCCGACGAAGTCGGAGCTGTCCGCATCGAACAGGCGGATGGCGCTCTCGTCCGCCGAATAGGCGGCGACGCGACCCGCCGGGGAGACGGCGATGGCCGAGGCGGAGTAGGTGGGGGGCTCCTCGCCCTCCTCGGCCACGACGGCCGCGAAGGGGTTCACCGGGAAGGCGACGGGCGCGCCGCCGTCGGTGGCGAGGAAGCCGCTGACGAACACCGAGCCGGTGTCGGTGAGGTAGGCGAGGTAGTCGCCGGCGGAGACCACGGACCGGGTGCCGAGCGGGGTGTTCTGCGGGCCGGAGGGCTCGTCGGCGGTGTCGTCCCCCGCCGGGGCCTCGGTCTCCGCGGCCGCGGTAGCGGCATCCGCTTCCGAACCGCCGTTCGCCGACTCGAGGTCGACGGGGTTGGCGGAGTCGACCGGCCAGAGCTGGCGGAAGCCCTGGCTGAAGACCACGCTCTGCGCGCCGGACTGGGCGACGCCGCTGGGCTCCTCCACCTGGCGCACGGTGTCGATCTGGGCGAGGTCGGTGTTCACCCGCGCGTACTGGCCGGAGTCGCGGGCGACCCAGACGTTGGTCTCGAGCGCCAGCACCTCCTGGGCGTCGTAGCCCTCGGCGAAGACGGCGAGGCCGCCGAGCAGGGCGAGGGTGGTTCCGATCGCGACGGCTGGGACGAAACGGCGGCGCGGCTTCTGCTGCTGGGCGCGCTGGCGGCGGGTCGTCATGCTCAGACCACCTGCGTGACGGCGAAGGCGATGCCGCCGAGGATCGCGATGGCGCCCACGGCGACTCCGGCGCCGATGAGGCCGGCCTTCATCGGGGTGGAGGCGGGCTTCACGGCGCGTGCCTCGTCGTCGGCGCTGCGGCGGTAGGGCGCGGGCTGGCTGGCGCGTGCCGCCCGGCGCGAGTTGGGGTTCACCGTGGTGATGACCGGGCCGCGGGCGACGGAGTCGGAGAGGTCGATCGGTGCGGCGGCGGCCCACTCGGTGGCGGCCACCTCGAGCGCGGTCGGCGGCATGCCGAGGCCGTACTGGATGCGGCGCAGGTCCTCCGCGAAGGAGTACATCGACTCGTGGCGCTTGGCCGGGTCCTTCGACATGCTGCGCGCGAGCACGGCCTCGAACTCGTCGGGCACGTCGCGGCGGCCGATCGGCGCGTAGACCGCCTTGGCCACGCGGGCGGAGAGCGCGTCGCGGTTGTTCTTCGCGCGGTCGTCGACCTCGAAGGGGCTGCGGCCGGCGAGCAGTGTGTAGAGCGTGGCGCCGAGGCTCCAGATCTCGCTGGCGACGGTGCCGGTGGTCTTCTCGGCGAGCACCTCGGCGGCGCTCCAGGGCACCGACATGGCGAACACCTCGGCGTCCTCCCCATCCGCTGTCAGGGCTGCGGCGATGCCGAAGTCGGCCAGCACGGGGGTGCCGAGGGTGGTGATCAGGATGTTCGAGGGCTTGATGTCGCGGTGCAGCAGGCTGGAGCGGTGCGCGGTCTCGAGGGCGGCCGCGATGCGCACGCCGGCGTCGAGCACCTCGCCGGTGCTCAGCGGCGCCTTCTTGAAGCGGGCGCTCATGGTGTCCGGCGCGTACTCCATGGCGAGGTAAGGGCGGCCGTCGGCCGAGATGCTGGCCTGGTAGATCGTGACGATCGAGGGGTGCGCGCTGAGGCGGGCCATGATGTCGGCCTCGCCGTTGAAGGTGCGGAGGACCTCGGGGTTGATCGCGTCGCTGACCAGCACCTTGATGGCCACGACGCGGCGCGGCATGTCCTGCTCGTAGAGGAACACGTCGGCGAATCCGCCGGAGCCGAGGGGGCGGATGTAGCTGAAGCCGGGCAGCACCGGAGGTGATGAAGACTGTCTTCTAGCCATGCGGCGCCCCTCCCCCGTTTCACCCCGTCTCTGACCGGTTGAGAGCGGGGTCCGACGATCCGATCGTCACGGGCTCTCGCCGGCGTTCAGGACATCGACTCTGAGGATAACCCGGGATGGTCAGAGAGTCGAATGGTTCACGATAACAATGTGGAATCCCTCGCCGAGGTCGAGCACGTCGCCCTCGACGAGGTCGGTCGAACGGCGTCCGTCGAGCAGGCGCGGCGCGCGCGTCGGGGTCAGCACGACGGTCCCGTTGGTGGATCCGAGATCGCGGGCGCTGAGCGTGCCGTTCGACTCGGAGATCTCCAGGTGGGTGGCGGACACCTCCCGCTTCGGCGACAGCACGGCCACGTGTACAGCGGACTGGGTGTCGGACTCCACGGACCACGGCCGGCGTCCGATCACGATCGGCGTGCGGGCGGCGAGCTCGTTACCGTCGGGGAGGCGGACGAGGAGGTGGGGGTGGCCGGTCGGGGTCTCGGCGGGCGCGACGGCGGTCTCGGGCTCCGCGGTGGCGACCGCGGCGGGCGCCGAGCGCACGGCAGGCGCGGACGCCTCGGCCATGTCGATGCGGGTGGGCTTCTTCGCCGCCTTGGACGTGCCTGCCTTGCCCGCTCGCGCGGCGACGGCCTCGCGGATGCGGGGGACGTCGATGGGGACGGTGGCCGGCGAGATCTCGTCGACGAAGACCGGCTCGGCCGCATCCGCTGTCGCCTCGATGCTGACCGAGAGGGCGCGCACAACACCGCGGCGCACCGGGAGCGGCTCGGAGCCGGCCGTGCCCGCGTCGAGGGACAGGGCGAGCGAGCTCACGCCGCGGGCCTCGCCGGTGATCCAGGTCGCGCCGGTCGGGCCGGAGAGGCGGGTGGTGGTGGAGCCGTCGAGGTTCGCGGTGACGCGGCCGCGCACGGCGATGTTCATGGTGCGCTGCTCGGGGTCGAGCATCTCGACGATCGCGAAGTGTTCGAGCGCGTGCCTGGCCACGAGGGCGTCGAGCACGGCGTCGAGGTGCACGGGGTCGGCCTCGAGGGCGCGGTAGAGGTCGCGGGCGGCCTCCACCGACGTCTCGGATCCGAGAAGGCAGAGGAAGCGCTCCGTGACGACCGCGTACCCGGCATCGGCGGCGTCGAGCGCGGGCAGGTAGGCGAACACATCGTCACCTTACAGGGCGGTGTCCCGTTCGGGGGTCAGCACTCGATGACGTTGACCGCGAGGCCGCCCTCGCTGGTCTCCTTGTACTTGGTCGACATGTCGAGGCCGGTCTGGCGCATGGTCTCGATCACCGTGTCGAGGCTCACCACGTGGGTGCCGTCGCCGAGCATCGCCAGGCGTGCCGCGCTGACCGCGGTCGACGCGGCGATCGCGTTGCGCTCGATGCACGGGATCTGAACGAGTCCGCCGACCGGGTCGCAGGTGAGGCCGAGGTGGTGCTCCATCGCGATCTCCGCCGCGTTCTCCACCTGGGCGGGCGTGCCGCCGAGCACGGCGCAGAGCGCACCGGCCGCCATCGCGCAGGCCGAGCCGACCTCGCCCTGGCAGCCGGCCTCGGCGCCCGAGATCGAGGCGTTGGCCTTGAACAGCGAGCCGATCGCGGTGGCGGTCAGCAGGTAGCGGCGGATGCCCTCGGCGTCCGCGCCCGGCACGAACTTCAGGTAGTACGAGCCGACGGCCGGCAGAATCCCCGCCGCCCCGTTCGTCGGGGCCGTCACCACGCGGCCTCCCGCCGCGTTCTCCTCGTTCACGGCGAGGGCGAAGGCCTGCAGCCACTCGCCGGAGCGTTCCTTGTCGACGCGAGGAACATCCGCTTCGAGCTTGGCGCGCAGCAGCGAGGCACGGCGCTTCACACCGAGCGGGCCGGGCAGCATGCCCCTGGTGTTCAGGCCGTTCTGCACGCACTCGGCCATCGCCGCCCAGATGGCGTCGATGCGCGCGTCGATGTCGACCCCGGGGTGCAGGGCGACCTCGTTGCGGTGGGCGACCTCCGCGATGGAGACGCCCTCGCGCGCGCAGATCGCGAGCAGGCCGTCGGCCGTCGCGAAGGGCAGCGGATGAGGGCGGCGGGCCGCCAGCTCGGCCTCCTCGCCCTCGCGGCGGATGAAGCCGCCGCCGATGGAGTAGTACGTCTCCGTGAGCAGGGCCGCGTCGTCGCCCCACGCCACGAGGGTGAGCGCGTTCGGGTGCCCGGGCAGCCGGGTGAGCGGCTCGAGGGAGATGTCCTCGCGGTGGAAGGACACGTTGTGGGTGCCGGCGAGCCGCACCGTCTCGCGGGTGCCCTGCGGCATCGCGGGCGAGATCATCCGCGCGCCGGTGCGCGGGCCGGCCGCCGCGAAGGCGGTGAGCCCGGTGGACTTGAGCCCGGTCCAGGCGCCGCGCACCGCGGCGGGGTCGCAGGTCTCCGGGTCGTGGCCCTCGAGGCCCGCGACGACGGCGTCGGGTGTTCCGTGGCCGATGCCGGTGGCGCCGAGGGATCCGTAGAGGGAGCAGGTGACGGCGCGCACCTGGCCGAGGAGACCGGCCGCGACGAGGTCGGCGGCGAAGGAGCGTGCGGCGCGCATCGGCCCCACCGTGTGCGAGCTCGACGGACCGATGCCCACGGAGAGCAGGTCGAACAGCGATACGTACGCGGTCATTGGTTGTCTCCCACCGTTGCGAGGCGCCCCTTGTGAGGGCGGCCGTACAAAAAGCGTAACCCGACCGGGAGTTCTATTCGACGACGACGCTGTCGATCTCGGCGGGGGCGGCGGGAGTACCGTCGCTTCCGCCGCCCGCGACGCCGGCGGCGGCGATCTTCTCGACCACGTCGAGGCCGCCGGTGATGGCGCCGAAGACCGAGTAGCCGCCCGCGGAGTCGGACGGGATCGTCGACTCCTGGTAGACGAGGAAGAACTGGCTGCCGTTGCTGTAGCCGTCGCCGCCCAGGCGGGCCATCGCGATGGTCCCTGCCGGGTAGACGCCGTCGGCGGGGTCGTTCTCCACCGGCCCGAAGCTGTAGCCGGGGCCGCCCGAGCCGTTGCCCTCCGGGTCGCCGCACTGCAGCACGTAGATGCCCGCCGTCGTGAGCCGGTGGCAGGTGAGCCCGTCGAAGAAGCCGTCCTCGGCGAGCGTCACGAAGGAGGCGACGGCCTGCGGCGCCTGCTCGCCGTCGAGGCTGATCTCGACGCTCTCGCCGCCGATCTCCATCGTGCCGGTCCACTCGCGGTCCTCGGCGAGTGCGGGGTCGGGCGCGTCGCCGGCCGCGGTGCTCTCCCCGGTCGGCTCGCCGGCGGCGCAGCCGCCCAGCAGCAGCGGGAGGGCGATGACGACTGCGGCGGCTCGCCACACGATGGAGGTTCTGGTGCTCATGCTCGGTCCGTTTCCTGGTCGGGAGATTCTTTCGAAGCGTAGCCGCAGCATCCGCCTCTTTTCTCTCGCCCGTTAACCCACAACGGGCCCCTCACCGAAGTGAGGGGCCCGTTGCTAGAAGCTACTGCCTAGTTGTAGGTACCGGGCGTGTAGTCGTCCGACGAGAACGTGTCGAAGTCGACGAAGCTCAGGTCGGCCTCGCTGAACACCGAGTCATCCGTGAAGATGCGGTTCGGGTAGCGCTCTGCCTTCGCCTCCTCGGTGGCCTCGACGGAAACGTCGCGGTAGCGCGGGAGACCCGTGCCGGCCGGGATGAGCTTTCCGATGATGACGTTCTCCTTGAGGCCCATGAGCGGGTCGCTCTTGCCCTCCATGGCGGCCTGCGTGAGAACACGCGTGGTCTCCTGGAAGGAAGCGGCCGACAGCCACGACTCGGTCGCGAGGGAGGCCTTGGTGATACCGAGGACTTCCTGGCGAGCGGATGCGGTTGCCTTGCCCTCGGTGAGCACAGCGCGGTTGAGCTCGTTGTACCGCAGGCGGTCGACGAGCTCACCCGGCAGGAGTCCGGTGTCACCGTGGTCGACCACGGTCACCTTGCGGAGCATCTGGCGGACGATGACCTCGATGTGCTTGTCGTGAATCGGCACACCCTGGCTGCGGTAGACGCCCTGCACACCATCGACGAGGTGCAGCTGGACGGCGCGGACACCCTTGACGCGAAGAACTTCCTTCGGGTCGAGGTTACCGACGTGCAGCTGCTGTCCGAGCTCGACGTGCTGGCCATCCTCGATGAGGAGGGTTGCGCGACGCAGAACCGGGTACGCGACGGGCTCGTCGCCGTTGTCGGGGGTCAGGATGAGCTTGCGGCTACGGTCCGTGTCCTCGATGGTGATGCGACCTGCGGCCTCGGCGATCGGGGACGCACCCTTGGGGGTACGGGCCTCGAACAGCTCGGTGACGCGGGGCAGACCCTGGGTGATGTCGTCAGCGGATGCGATACCACCGGTGTGGAAGGTACGCATGGTCAGCTGGGTACCGGGCTCACCGATCGACTGGGCCGCGATGATGCCGACGGCCTCTCCGATGTCGACGAGCAGGCCGGTCGCGAGCGAACGGCCGTAGCAGACGGCGCAGACACCGACAGCGGACTCACACGTCAGGACCGAGCGGACCTTGATGTTGTGAACGCCGGCGGCGAGCAGGGTGTCGAGGAGGACGTCTCCGACGTCCGCTCCGGCCTCTGCGACGACGTCGCCCTTCTCGTTGACAGCCGCCGTGGCGAGGCTGCGAGCGTAGACCGAGTTCTCGACGTTGGAGTCGAGCACCCAGGCGCCGCTGGCGTCCTGCGCCGCGATGGGCATGTCGAGACCCTTCGACGTGCCGCAGTCGTCTTCGCGGATGATGACATCCTGCGAGACGTCCACGAGACGACGGGTGAGGTATCCCGAGTCGGCGGTACGGAGCGCCGTGTCAGCCAGACCCTTGCGGGCACCGTGAGTCGAGATGAAGTACTCGGCCACGGAGAGGCCCTCGCGGTAGCTGTTGACGATCGGGCGAGGGATGATCTCACCCTTCGGGTTCGACACCAGTCCACGCATACCGGCGATCTGGCGGATCTGCATCCAGTTACCACGAGCACCGGAGGAGACCATGCGGAAGATGTTGTTGTCGACCGGGAGGTTGTCCTCCATGGCCTTCGCAACTTCTGCGGTCGCCTTGTTCCAGATCTCGATGAGCTCCTGGCGACGCTCGGCCTCGGTGGTCAGACCCTTCTCGAACTGGTCCTGAACCTTGGTGGCCTGCTTCTCGTAGCCCTGGATGATGTCGCGCTTGTTCGGCGGCGTCAGGATGTCGGAGAGAGCAACGGTCACACCGGAGCGCGAGGCCCAGTGGAATCCGGCGTCCTTGATGCGGTCGAGTGTTGCTGCGACCTCCACCTTGGGGTACCGCTCCGCGAGGTCGTTGACGATGGCCGACAGCTGGTTCTTGTCGGCAAGCGCCTCGACGTACGGGTAGTCAACCGGGAGTGCCTCGTTGAACAGGGCGCGACCGAGGGTCGTCTCCTGCAGAACGCGGTCGCCCTGGGTGAAGCCCTCGGGGGCCTCGCCCTCGGCGAAGTGCACGCCGTCGAGACGGATGCGCACCTTGGCGTTGAGGTCGAGCGACTTCTGGTCGTTCGCGAGGATTGCCTCGGCGATCGACGAGAACGCGCGGCCCTCGCCGGTTGCCTCGGGGGTGAGCGTGGTCATGTGGTGCAGACCGATGATCATGTCCTGTGTGGGCAGGGTCACCGGGCGGCCGTCAGACGGCTTCAGGATGTTGTTCGACGCGAGCATGAGCACGCGCGCCTCGGCCTGCGCCTCGACGGACAGCGGCAGGTGGACTGCCATCTGGTCACCGTCGAAGTCGGCGTTGAACGCGGCGCACACGAGCGGGTGCAGCTGAATCGCCTTGCCCTCGACGAGCTGAGGCTCGAAGGCCTGGATGCCCAGGCGGTGAAGGGTAGGTGCGCGGTTCAGCAGAACGGGGCGCTCGCGGATGATCTCCTCGAGCACGTCCCACACCTGCGGGCGCGAACGCTCGACCATGCGCTTGGCGCTCTTGATGTTCTGAGCGTGCGACAGGTCGATCAGTCGCTTGATCACGAAGGGCTTGAACAGCTCGAGAGCCATCTGCTTCGGGAGACCGCACTGGTGCAGCTTGAGCTGCGGTCCAACGATGATCACCGAACGGCCGGAGTAGTCGACGCGCTTTCCGAGCAGGTTCTGGCGGAAACGACCCTGCTTTCCCTTGAGCATGTCGCTCAGGGACTTCAGGGCGCGGTTGCCGGTTCCCGTGACGGGACGGCCACGACGACCGTTGTCGAACAGGGCGTCGACGGCCTCCTGCAGCATCCGCTTCTCGTTGTTCACGATGATCTCGGGGGCACCGAGGTCAAGGAGGCGACGGAGGCGGTTGTTGCGGTTGATCACACGACGGTAGAGGTCGTTGAGGTCGGAGGTCGCGAAGCGTCCACCGTCGAGCTGCACCATCGGGCGCAGCTCCGGGGGGATCACCGGGACGACCTCGAGCACCATGGCGGCCGGCGAGTTGCCGGTCTGGAGGAAGGAGTTGACCACGCGCAGTCGCTTGATAGCGCGGATCTTCTTCTGGCCCTTGCCGTTGGCGATCTGGTCGTGCAGGTCGACGGACTCGGTTGCGAGGTCGAAGGCCTGGAGGCGCTTCTGGATCGCCTCGGCGCCCATGAAGGCCTCGAAGTACGTTCCGAAACGGTCCTGCAGGTCGTGGAACACCGCGTCTTCCGGCTTCAGGTCGCCGACCTTGAGGCTGCGGAAGTCGTCCCACACGCGCTCGAGCTGAGCGATCTGCTCGTCGAACAGCTTGCGGGCCTGTCCCATCTCCTTCTCGGCGGCGTCCTTGGTGCGACGCTTCTGGTCGCTCTTGGCGCCTTCTGCCTCGAGTGCAGCCAGGTCCTCCTCGAGCTTGCCCAGACGGTCGGCGATACGCGAGTCGCGCTGACCCTCGAGGGTCTTGATCTCGAGGCGGAGCTCGTTCTCAAGGCCGGGCATGTCTTCGTGACGTGCGTCGACGTCGACCGAGATGATCATGTACGCGGCGAAGTAGATGACCTTCTCGAGGTCCTTCGGCGCCATGTCCAGCAGGTAGCCGAGACGCGACGGAACACCCTTGAAGTACCAGATGTGCGTTACGGGTGCGGCGAGCTCGATGTGGCCCATGCGCTCGCGACGTACGGAGGACTTGGTGACCTCGACGCCGCAGCGCTCGCAAACGATTCCTTTGAAGCGGACTCGCTTGTACTTGCCACAGGAGCACTCCCAGTCGCGCGAGGGTCAGAAGATCTGTTCGCCGAAC